>JAEEGL012937397.1_pt1 | contig 24808 bp, 26 predicted proteins | sample 9134231 | NCBI WGS metagenome assembly JAEEGL01 (sample SAMN16246548, study PRJNA631951) | gut metagenome | biome: gut microbiome; feature: rumen; material: fiber-attached | host: Bos | place: Iran: Karaj | collected 2018-10
GGTGAGGATAATGGGCTAAAAACATCAAAAATTGATGCTTTTAGCCCGCTATACGGAATGAAATAGGCCTTGCAGTGCGCCTGATGGCGCCCTCGGCCCTATCGGGCCTCACCTCCTCTGCATGGCTTTCGCCGTCCCCCTATTATCATTGCTCCTCTCCTTCGTTGTTATCTTCGAGCCAGCGTGAGTGGGCATAACCCCTTATCTTTATCTGTATCTTTTATTGCTTAGATATACTACAATCATTAAACATATGTAATTATTAATAAGATTATTGTTTATTTTGCATCATTATAACATTATCGAATAATGGCATTTTATGAAGCAGAGAGAGTTGATAACACGGCGCTTCGACAGCTTTAGTTTCCAAAAGGCATCTCACGAGATTGTCAAGTACGAACCTCAGTACTATGATGATAATGGTGTTTACCAGAAGGATGAGTGGACTTGTTTCTTCGACATCGGTAAAGAATATGAAGGGAAGGTGGTTACGATGGAGGATTATCTTGATATCGAAAATCGTTTCATTGCCGTTACGCGTGCGATACTTGAGGCGGCAGGTTGTACATTTGTAATAATCGGATATGTTGAGGCAATACGGGCAAAGGAGTGAAAGAAGGTATCAGAATCCGTGTTCAACAGATTGACCATTACATTCGTCTGGTCTTACGGGGAAAGATGTGGATAGTATTTATCAATAGAAGCAGGGGAGTTCAATTTGATTTCAATGAAGATGTAATGTATATGCACTTGTTCTGCAGACTTCCTGACGAACAGTTACGCGAGATTGTTGAGAGTCGAGGACTAGATCTTGACCCTCGAACAAGGAGAATCGAAATCTGCCGCGATGACATCCTCACGAAAGTTCAACAGAAGATAATCAGTTGTTTTTTCAAGTATGAAAAAGATTCAATATTTGTGGCATTACATACCTTTGGTAATTATTGCTATTGCTCTCCTTATTATATATGTTGAGCCGTGGCTGGGCTTATTGCTGCTGCTTATGGTTTGGTGGTTATTGCTACCCATGCCAATTATTGCAATCATTGCACTGATACATAGTTTCAAGATAGGTGGTACACATAAGAAGGCGGTTATTGTGTTCTCTGGGATTATCGTCTTGGCGTTTGTTATGTTTTTTGTGGTAAGGATACCTTTGTATAGGTGTAGTCCTGATTCGATGGCTGACCATTATAATAAAAAAGGTCCCGAAATTGAGGAACTTGTTACCTTCGCGCAATCAGCGTTGGATGAAGGGCAGACACTGGACATCGACTTAGAGAGCGTAATAGTGTCGATGTTCCTTTCGAAAGCCCAAAGGGAATATGCTGATTCGTTAGGGATGAGTCTCGCGGCAGGCGCTGGCATGGATGAGGACGAGTTTAAATTCATAAAGAAGAAGTTGAAGAGTATCCGGTGCATATCAATCGATACTCGTTCGCCTGAATATTGTGATATAGGTTATAGGCAGGTAGGACTGGGGCTGTATTCATATAGGGTATATTATTCTCCAATGAACGCTGAGCAAAGACAAGAGGCTTTGTCTGACCTACAATTCATTCCCTATAATGACAGAGTTGTGTTTATGTTTGGTGGTGGTGCTGCTGGTCCTCAGGTGTTTCCTAAGGAGGTAAAAGAAGCCTTTTTGCAAAAGCATAATGTGGCTGTTCCAGAGTAATAGTTGGTTTAATACAAACTATTATTTCCACGTTGTCGGGTCCGTGGGGTCTGGAATCCAAGGTCGCATCGCCCAGAGGCGGTCTAGGTCTCTCAGGAATTTGTTCGATAACAGTACATCATAGGCTACGAAAGAGACCTGCCGGATGGCGGGTCTTTTTCGTGAAAAGTGGAAACTAGAAAATAATGATTAAATTTGCACTCCATTCGGCCTGGAAATGCAGAGAATCGATTTCATAGTCAATCCCATTGCCGGGGGCCGTGGCAAGGACTGGGTGCTTTCTTCGATCAGGAGGCATCTGGATACCTCCATGTATACGCCCGAGTACCTGGTGACTGACGGCGTGGGCGTGGCTGAGCAGATGGCTCGCGAGAGCCAGGCCGACATAGTCGTGGCCGTGGGCGGCGACGGCACCGTGAGCGAGGTGGCCCGCGGGCTGGCCGGATCCGATAAGGTCCTGGGCGTAATCCCATGCGGCAGCGGCGACGGTCTCGCCCTGCATCTGGGATGCAGCCGCATCACCGCAATGGCGGTGAAGACCCTGAATGAGCAGTGCATAACCAGCATCGACGTCGCCGAGATGAACGGCAAGAGTTTCCTGTGTACGGCGGGTTTCGGTCTCGACGCATCCGTGAGCCTCGACTTCGCCCGCTCCACCCGCAGGGGGCTCGCCAACTACATCGCCCTTGCGTGGGACGAGTGGAATCAGCATCCTGGCGAAACCTACACCATCACGTCGAAGAGCGGTGAGTCGTGGACGGGAAAGGCAGTGTTCGTGACAATCGCCAACGCCAACCAGTGGGGAAACCAGGCACGAATCGCGCCCATGGCGTCGCTGCAGGACGGCCTGCTCGACGTGATCGTGGTGCGTCCGTTCCGCACTGTGGAGATTCCTGATCTTGCCACCAGGCTCATGACCGGCCTCACGCATACGAGTCGCCATGTCCTCCATTTCAGCGACTCTGTTTTCCACATTCACAGGGAGCATCCGGGAGCGATTCACTACGACGGCGACCCGTCGGAAGGAGGAACCGAGTTTGACTTGTCAGTCAGGCCGAAAGCCATGAAGGTGATCGTTCCTTCTTCGAAAATCCACAAGATATGAAAGGAAAAGCAAGCATTGCAGCATACAGTCTGGTTCTCGGCATATATACCGTTGCGGCCTACCATCTGCCTTTCTTCAGGCACGTCCTTGAATACCTCGGGGAAGGGGATTCTAAAGTGGCGGTGGTGGCCTTCCTGGCATTGATGCTGACGGCCATGAACTTCGTCCTCTACTATCTGCTGGTGTACTTCGGACGAACTGTGGGCAAATTCCTGATAGCAATCACGCTACTTTTCAACGCCGCCGCGGTTTACCTTGTGGTGTCATTCAACCAGATGGCCTCGATAGAGATGATGGGAAGCGTATTCCACTCAAACTACAACGAAGTCTCGGGTTTCTTCAGCTTTCCGTTGTTCTTCAATACTTTCCTGCTGGGTGTGCCTCCGGTCGTTTATCTGTTTGCCAGAAAAGTCGAAAGGGGTTCGCTTCGGACCCTGTTCGCCTGTGTCGGCATAGCCCTGGTGGTCGGATCCGGCGCGGCAGCCGCGAATTACAGCCACATGCCGGTGGCGCGGCGCCATGCCCCCCAGCTCTGCGGCCTGATTTTCCCCTGGTCGTATATCATCAACACCGCGCGTTTCCTCGACTCTGAGCGTATCAGGCACCGGGACGAAATCATGCTGCCCGACGCCAAGCTTACCACCGACACCGAGGACGTCTGCGTTCTCATCATCGGAGAATCGGTCAGACGCGACCACCTGTCGCATTATGGATACGGGCGCGAGACCTGTCCCTATACCTCCCGCGACAGCGTGACGGCGCTGGCGGCAATGGCTTCCGCCACGTATACCATCGGGAGCGTCAAGGCCCTCCTGGAGCCGGAAGAGACTGACGACCTGTACGAAATCCTGCCAAATTACCTGTCCCGTACCGGTATTGACGTGGAATGGCGCACCAGCAACTGGGGCGAGCCTCCCGTGAAGACGGAAAAGTACTATGACGTCAAGGCCCTCAAGCAGATGTATCCGGATGCGGACGCCGGTTACGACGGCATTCTGCTGGCCGGCCTCAGGGAAGCCATTCTGTCTTCCGACAAGCCAAAGCAGTTCATCGTGCTGCATACCTACACCAATCACGGGCCCATGTATTGCCGTGATTATCCACCGGAGTTCGAAGTTTTCAAGCCCACGGGCAAGATTGTCGAGGATTACAAGTCTGACCCTCAGCTGTTGTACAACGCGTACGACAACAGCCTGGTATATACCGACTGGCTCATTCATTCGGTGATTGAAATCCTGCAGGGTATGCCCGACAAGCGCACCTGCATGCTTTTTGTCTCCGATCACGGCGAGTCGCTGGGGGAGAACAATACATATATGCATGCCACGCCTCTCGAGTTCGCCCCGAAGGAGCAGTTGGAGATTCCATTCCTGGTTTGGACCCGGAACGCCGGCCTCAAGGTCAAGGATCTTCCGGAAGTGGGGCAGCACCATGTTTATCACAGCGTACTCCGATTCTTCGGGGTCGACAGTCCGGCGTTCAACGAATCCCTTTGCATATTTGAGTAATCCGCAAATTTGACTATATTTGCGTATTATGCGAAACTGTGTACTGATCCTGATGTCCGCGTTTGCGGCGTTTCTCGTCGCTTCATGCTGCGAAAGCGCCACAGGGGGCTCCCATGAGGCCCCGGAGCTACTGCGGGCTGTGCCTTCGGACGCTTTGTGCGCCGGCGTTTTCAGCCGCTGCGACAAGGCCCTAGACCGCATGACCGACTCCACTTCAGTACTCAGAAAACTCGATTACGGCAAGCTTGCGCGCGCCCATGCCGTCGTCGCCCTGTGCGACGTCGGTTCGGTGCAGCCCCTGCTGGTGCTCGAGGCCGGCCGTCACGGTTCCGACACCCTCGAAGCCGCCACATCCCTGATGGCTTGCGCCGATTCCGCGCGCCTGAACTCTGCCCTGATCGCTCTTCCCATGCATAATGCGTTGGTAATCAGTCCGTCGCCCACGGTGCTCACCGTGGTAAAGCGGCACCTGGCCTCGGAGTCTTCGGTACTCGACGCTCCCGGTTTCGAAGCCGTTCCCGACGTGCTCAAAGGCTCCGACGGAGTGTTCTGGCGCAACCGCGAGGCTGCGAAGCTCTTCGACGCCGAGCTCCCCGGCCTGCCCCGCAAGAATCTTGTCGCCTTCCTCCGCGACGCCACCGACTGGACGGTAGCGGTGGGGGACAGGCTCTATCCGGTACAGACTCCGGCTGAACGCTACTACTGCAACTTCATGTCGTCGCTCGGCGACGGAGCGTCCCGTCTGGGTTCGTTCTGGCCGGAAAGTGCCGAACTTGTAATCGACATGCCAGTGGCGTCGCTGCAGGAGTGGCGCAGCGGCTACGAAACCTGGCTCGACGCCCGCGTAGAGGTGGAGCAGTACCGCAAGCGTCTGCAGGCCCTCGGCAAGGCGACCGGCAAGGATCCCCTCAAATGGGAGAAGGAGGTGGACGTCAAGGAGGTGGCGTACATCGCCGGCCCCGGATACCGCGTCAACATGGTGCGCACTGGCTCTAAGCTCACTCGCGAAGAGGTGGGTAAGAACCCGTACACCGGCTTCCTCAACGCCCTTTACGGGGCTCCGTTCGATGCCGCCGACAGCTGCGTGCTGCACTGCGGCAACTGGATAGTCACCGGTGAGCGCGCCGTGCTCGACACCCTGAGCTTCGGCAGCGTCAAGACATGGCCCGCAAAGGCGCGCGCCGTGGTTTCTACGCCCGACAGGCGTTTGGTTTGGACAAAAGAAAGTATCAGAATATGGAATTCCACTCAGTAAACAAATTGCTGGAAAAGAGTTTCCGCGAGAATTGGGAGCGTTCGGCCCTGTCGAACTACCAGGGGGTTACCCTGAAGTACTGCGACGTGGCCAAACGCATTGAGTATCTGCACATATGTTTCCGCGCCTGCGGACTGAAGCAGGGCGACAAGGTCGCCATCTGTTCGAAGAACCAGGCCAACTGGGGAGTGTGCTTCCTGGCCGCCATGACCTACGGAGCCGTGCCCGTGCCCATCCTGCACGAGTTCAAGCCCGAGAATATCCATTACCTCGTCAACCATTCCGAGTCTAAGGTGTTCTTTGTTGACGAAGCCAACTGGGAAGGCCTCTCCGAAACCGAGATGCCCGACGTTCAGGTATTCGTGCAGATGTCCACGCTCAAGTACATCCTTGCCCGCAATGAAGAGTTGGTGCAGGCCCGCGAGCACCTGGCGGAAGACTTCCGCAAGCTGTATCCCGACGGCTTCGGACCCGACGACATCAACTACTACGAAGACTCCGCCGACGAGCTAGCCCTTATAAACTATACCTCCGGGACCTCCGGCTTCTCCAAGGGCGTGATGCTGCCGTACAGGTCGCTGTACACCAACATCCGCTTTGCAGGCGAATCCGCAGAGCCTCAGATGACCAATGAGTCGCACATGGTGGCCATGCTGCCTTCGGCGCATATGTACGGCATGATGTTCGAGTTCCTTTTCGAGATGTCCATAGGCGCCCACGTGCACTTCCTCACCCGCATACCGAGCCCCAAGGTCATCATGAAGGCGTTCTCCGAGATACATCCCGACGTGATAATCGCAGTGCCGCTCATCATCGAGAAGGTGTACAAGTCGCAGATCAAACCAATCGCCGACCAGCACAAGACCATGCTGCGCATTCCCCTGGTGGACCAGCTGGTCCTGGGCAAGATACGCGAGGGCATGATCAAGTCGTTCGGAGGCAACTTCGAGGAAATCATTCTGGGCGGCGCCGCCTTCAATCCCGAGGTGGAGCAGTTCCTCCGAAGGGTCAAGTTCCCCTTCACCGTAGGCTACGGCATGACCGAATGCGGTCCCCTCATTACCTACGCCCACTGGAACCGCACCAAGAAGGGATCCTGCGGCTATGCCATCACCGGCTGTTCCATCAGGATCGATTCCCCCGACCCTATGAAGATTCCGGGCGAGGTGCAGGTTAAAGGCGACAACGTATTCCTTGGCTATTATAAGAACCGCCAGGCTACCAAGGCGTCGTTCACCAACGACAACTGGTTCAAGACCGGCGATATGGGCGTTATGGACAGCGACGGGTACCTGTACCTGCGCGGACGCTCCAAGTGCATGATACTCGGCCCTTCAGGCCAGAATATCTATCCTGAGGAACTGGAGGCCGTAATCAACAACGTCAACTACGTGATCGAGTCGCTGGTCATCGAGGACAACGGAGCCCTCACGGCGCTGATCTATCCCGACTACCGCGGAGCCCTGAACGACGGCCTGGAGACCGAAGACCTTGAGAAGCGCATCAACGACGCCCTCCCGGAAATCAACAAGCTTCTGCCCAACTACGCACAGATCCGCAAGATAGAATTCCTGCCCGAGGACTTCGAGCGCACCCCCAAGCGCAGCATCAAACGTTACCTTTATCAGCGATGAGCAAATTCGATCAGAGATATATAGAGATGGCCGAAATCTGGGCCAAGAACTCCTATTGCAAGCGCCGTCAGGTCGGCGCCCTGCTGGTCAAGGACAACATGATCATCTCCGACGGCTACAACGGCACTCCCTCGGGCTTCGAGAACGTGTGCGAGGAGAACGGCGTGACCAAACCCTACGTGCTTCACGCCGAGGCGAACGCCATCTCCAAGGTTGCCAAGTCGGGGAACAGCAGCGCCGGCGCCACCCTGTACGTGACCGCGTCTCCCTGCATCGAATGCGCCAAGCTCATCATCCAGAGCGGCATCAAGCGGGTTGTGTACAAAGATGAATACCGCCTTACTGACGGTGTGGACCTGCTCACGCGCGCCGGGATAGAGGTGGAAAAGCTCGACTGACATGAAAGGCCGCATACTCCCACTGATCATCGGCATCCTGTTCGGAATAGCGCTGGTGCTCACCGTCCAGCGCCTCGATTCCAACCGCCGCAGCCTGCGCACCAAATACGACGACTGGCGCAAACTGAACCTCGTTCTTCAGACGGTAGACGAGAACTACGTCGACACCGTGGACCGCAAGAAGGTCACCGATGCCGCCGTAAGCGCCGCCCTGGCAGCACTCGACCCGCATTCCGTGTACATGCCGCCACAGCGTCTGGAGGAGTCCGAGGAAGACCTTTCCGGCAATTTCTCCGGCATCGGCATCCAGTTCAACGTGCCCAACGACACCGCCATAGTGATTGAAGTGATTCCAGGCGGACCGGCGGAGAAGATCGGCATGCAGGCGGGTGACCGTCTGCTGAAGGTCGACGATATCGGCATAGCCGGCGTCGGTTTTCCCCAGGACAGCATGGTCCGTCACATCAAGGGCCCCGCGGGCACCAAGGTCACCGTAACGGTTAAGCGCGATTCAGAGGTGATTCCCTTCGAGATCACGCGCGGCAGAGTGCCTGCACACTCCGTTGATGCGGCGTTCATGGTCAGCGACACCACCGGATTCCTCCGTCTGAGCAAATTCTCCCGCACCACAGCCAGGGAGTTCATACAGGCGGCGCTTGAACTGAAAGGGCATGGGATGAAGCACCTGATCGTAGACCTGCGCGACAACAGCGGCGGCTTCATGGACCAGGCGCTGCAACTCGCCAACATGTTCCTCGACAAGGACCAGCCCATAGTCTATATGGACGGCCTGCATCGCAAGCGCGAAGACTTCTACGCCGACGGCAGGGGACTTCTGCGCGACGTGGGGCTCACCCTGCTTGTGTCCGACGGCACCGCATCCTCCAGCGAGATACTCGCCGGCGCCATCCAGGACAACAAGCGCGGCACGCTAGTAGGGCGCCGCACTTTCGGTAAGGGCCTGGTGCAGGAACCCGTCAACTTCACCGACGGCTCCGGCATAAGGCTCACCGTGGCCCGTTACTACACCCCTTCCGGCCGCTGCATCCAGAAGCCATATACGGAAGATTACATGTACGACGTCTACAAGCGTTACGAGAACGGCGAGATGGTCAATGCCGACAGCATGAACGTGGCCAACGGAGGCATCATTCCCGACATCTTCGTGCCCATGGACACCACCAAGGTGGAATCGTTCTACATCAACTGTAACAAGAAGGCGACGCCCATGCGCTTCGCATCGGCGTACTTCGACACCCACAAGACTGAACTCCAGACCATAGACAGCTACGACGGCCTCCTGAAGTATCTTGACAGAGCAGACCTGGAGGCCGGATTCCTGGTCTTCGCCAGGACGCGCGACGGCCTTGTCCCCTCGACTTCCGAATGGAAGATAGAGCGCGATTACATGATGACCCAGGTCCGTGCCCTCGTGGGCCGCTACTCCAAGCTCGGCGACAACGCCTTCTACCACCTGTATCTCGACACCGATACGGTGTACAAGGCGGCCATTACTGCGCTATAAACTGGTAAATGATGTTGCCCTGCTGCTTGGCAGGCGCTTTCGGGTCGGCGGAGAAGCGTGAAAGACGCGCTGCGCGGACTGCGAAAGACCGCAGGCAGCCGTCGGTACTGGAAACGCTTTCGTCGACCTTTGCGGCCACTACGGTGCCGCTGTTGTCCACACTGATAAGAACCGTAACCTGCCCTGCACCCATGCAGCGGTAGGCGGGAATGGACAACTTGCTGGCCTTCCGGCCCTCGAGGAAATACGAAACCACGGAGGGACCGCTGTATTTCTTTTCCTCCTTTTTATTGCCGTCGTCCTTCGACGGCACGTTGGCTGTGAAGCCGTCGTCGGGTGCCTCGAAACCTCCCTTCAGCTCGCGTGCGAGCCTCTCTGCATCTTTGTACAGCTGCTCGGCGTCGGTGCCGCGGTCGTCTTTCAGCGAAGCCCTGTCTACGGCGATGTTGCGGTATCCTCCGGCCGCGCCCAGCTCCGCCTCCAGCCGCTGGCTGATGGCCTGCTGGAACTCGGCCTCCTGCCTCAACCTTTCGACCTCGGCCTGCAGCCGTTCCAGCTCCTCCAATTTACTGAAATCCAGCACGAAAGAATTCTCGCGCTGGATACTGAATCCCAAGGAAGTGGCAAGCAGGACAATAAGCACCGCAAGATGAATGATTACGGTGGTATACAGTCCTGCCTTATCTTCCTGTTTCACTTCAATGCCTTTTCGACGGTAGCGGTGATCATATCGATAGCCACGACGTTGTGCCCGCCCTGAGGGATGATGATGTCGGCGTAGCGCTTGCTCGGCTCGATGAACTGCAGGTACATCGGCTTCACAGTGCGGCTGTAGCGCTCGATCACCCAGTGGACGTCCTTCCCGCGCTCGGAGATATCCCTCTCCATAACGCGCATCAGGCGGTCGTCGTCATCGGCATCAACGAAGATCTTGATGTCCATCTGGTCCCTCAGCTTCTTGCAGGTAAAGATGAGGATGCCCTCGATGATAATCACGTCCGCAGGTTCCACCAGCTTCGTCTCCGTCTTGGAACGGGTGCACGAGATGAACGAATAGATGGGCTGCTGGATAGGCTTCCCGTTCTTGAGGTCCCTCAGCTGGTTGCAGAGCAGATCCCATTCTATCGCATCCGGATGGTCGAAATTATGAACCCGCTTCTCCTCGTCGGAAAGATCGCTGGAGTCCTTGTAATACGAATCCTGAGGGATCACAACCACTTTCTGGCCGTGAAGCTTGTCGGTGATGGCCTTTACCACCGTCGTCTTGCCGGACCCTGATCCGCCGGCTATACCAATAACTAACATATCATCAAATAGTTTGTTGCCGTTTTGCAGCTGCGGCACTCTGAAAACCGTCTGCGCCCACGCAGCGTGAGTGGGAGGGGCCCATCGAAGATGGGAGGGATAGGCCGAAGGCCGTAGTTTTCAGAGTGCTGTAGCTGAAAACGGCATGGTCGCTAAAATTCAGCGTTCTTTGGCGTTCTGGGGAACGGAATGACGTCGCGGATGTTCTGCATGCCGGTGACGAAGAGCAGCAGGCGTTCGAAGCCGAGGCCGAAGCCGCTGTGAGGGCAGCTGCCGAAGCGGCGGGTGTCGATATACCATTCGAGGTTCTTGCGACTCATGCCGAGCTCGTCGATGCGCGCCTCCAGCTTGCCGAGGTCGGCTTCGCGTTCGCTGCCGCCGATAATCTCGCCGATCTTCGGGAACAGCACGTCCATCGCGCGGACCGTCTTACCGTCCTCGTTCTGCTTCATATAGAAAGCCTTGATATCCTTGGGGTATCCCGTCAGGATCACCGGCTTGCCGAAATGCTTTTCTACCAGATAGCGCTCGTGCTCGCTCTGGAGGTCGGCCCCCCAGAACACAGGGTACTCGAACTGCACGCCGTTTTTCGCAGCCTCCTCGAGAATCTTAATACCCTCGGTATACTCCAGACGTACGAAATCGGTTCCGATTACGCTCTCAAGGCGCCCGATGAGTTCGGGGTCGTAGCGGTCGTTCAGGAACTGGATATCGTCGCGGCAATTGTCCAGCGCGTAACGCACCAGGTGCTTGATGAAGTCCTCAGCCAGGTCCATGTTCTCCTTGATGTCGTAGAACGCCATTTCAGGCTCGATCATCCAGAACTCCGCAAGATGGCGCGGCGTGTTCGAATTCTCGGCACGGAAGGTGGGACCGAAGGTGTAGATCTCGCCAAGGGCGGTGGCTCCCAACTCGCCTTCGAGCTGACCGCTCACGGTAAGGCTCGTCTGCTTGCCGAAGAAGTCCTTGGTGTAATCGGGCTTGCCCTTCTTGTTGCGGGGAACGTTCTCGAGATCGAGTGTAGTCACCTGGAACATCTGGCCGGCACCCTCGGCGTCGGAAGCGGTGATCAGGGGAGTGTGCAGATACACGAAGCCCCTGGAATGGAAATACTCGTGGATGGCAAAGGCCATCTGGCTGCGAAGCCGCAGCACGGCGCCGAAGGTATTCGTCCTGGGGCGCATATGCGCAACCGTCCGCAGATACTCGAAGGAGGTGTCCTTCTTCTGCAGGGGATAGCGCATAGGGTCGCACTCGCCGTAAACGGTGATCTCCGACGCCTTGATCTCGACAGCCTGTCCGCTGCCAACGGACTCAACCAGACGGCCGCGCACGCCTATGCAGGCGCCCGTGCCTATCTTTGCGAGCACCGGCTCGGTGTCGGCGTTCTTGTCCACCACAATCTGTACGTTCTTGATCGTGGAACCGTCGTTAAGTGCTATGAACGCTATTTCCTTGTTGCCTCTCTTGGTCCTCACCCAACCTTTGGCGAGAACCTCAGCCCCTGCTTCCATCTTGAGCAGGTCCTTGACTTTTGTCTTGAGTAATTCCATTGAATATTAATCCTTTAAAAAAGCAGCCCTCTTGAAAAGGGGGCTGCTCCGTATTGCTTGGGCGGGCCTTTATTTGCCGCCCTTTCTTGCCGAGTACATGATCTTAAGCGCGGAGCACCTTCTGAGCTCCTGCTTAACATCTGTAATGATACCCATTCTGACGTCCTGGTCGGCCCTGATGCTGGTCGTCATGAACTGACGGTCGGCCTCGCTCTTGGACTCGCGCTCCGCAGCGATGAAGTCGCGGATGTCGTCGGTAGTCTTGAACGAGTCGTTCAGCTGGATACGGGCCTCCGTTCCGTACATAGCCTGCAGGGACTTGATCGGAGTACCGATATTGATATAGGAGTTGAGATCCTTGCGCTCGAGCTTGACGACTTCGGACGCCTCGGGGATCTTAACCATAACCTTATTCTCGGTCTCGCGCATCTGCGTGGTGACCATGAAGAAGAACAGGAGCATGAAAACGATATCGGACAGGGAGCTGCTGGTCATTGCCGGCACCTCTTTCTTGTTATTGCTTCCACCGAATTTTGACATAGTAAATTCCTCCTTATTATCTTCTGCGGCCTACATCCTTGGGCTCTGCCTCGGAAATGAACTGAGGTATTGCCTCCTTGACTATCTTCTGGGTGTCCTCGTCGAGCATGTTGAACGTCTTTCCGTTGTAGTTCTTGCGGGAGAAGTCGTCGCGGAGTTCGTTCACGGCCTTCACGAGTTCGTTCTGGACAGCGATGTATGCCTGGTAACTGGTACCACGGTCATTCTGTAGGGAGATGATACCCTTTGAAACGGGATACTCTCCGAAACCCTCGATATCCTTGATCTCCTTTTCCGGGAGGTTGGGATCGTTCGCGGGGTTGGTCAGAAATTCTTTGATCTTGTCTTTGAGCTGGCTAACGTCGATGGGCTCGCTACCGGCAAGGATTCTATCGGCCGAGTTGATCTTCACCTGAATGATGTTGCGGCGATTGACCTTCTGGTCCTCAACTTTCTGATTCTGGTCCGGCATGGGAGGCAGACGACGGCTCAGACCGGTCTGGCTTCCCATGGTGGTGGTCATCAGGAAGTAGCACAGCAGCAGGAACGCGATATCCGCGGTCGAGCTGGTGTTCATTGCTGGTACTTTCTTCTTGCCCATAATTACTTCTTAGCGGCTATTGACATACGGATTTCGCCGACGACAATCGACAGGATAGCGGCTGCACCGGCGATGTATGTAAGATTGAGAATGGTGTCGGTAAGCTTGAGCGTACCTGCGCTCACTGCAGGGCCGTTGTAGGCCATTGCGGGGTCGCCCTTCGCGAGAAGGTATGCGATTAAGCACACAACTGCCACGCCAACCAGAATGATGCCTATCTTGACAAGGCTCTTCGGGTTGTTCTTGGTGCTTACGATAAGGCCGACGACGATGACGCAGAACAGCGCCAGGCCGAGCATACCGTAAGTCCAATAGAGCAGCGTATCCACCGTGCTGCCTCCGAATCCCTGGGTGAAACCCCAGATGAGGAGGGCGACACTGAGGACAATCAGCGCTATCATACCCCACTTGAAAATCTTGTTGAGTTTCATAATTCGCTTGAAATGGGATGATTATTTCTTTGCGCCGTGCTTGGTGAGGAGGTCGATAAGGCAAATGGAAGAGTCTTCCATGTCGATGGTGAGGCCGTCGATCTTTGCGAGGATGTAGTTGTAGAACACCTGGAGGATCATGGCCACGATGAGACCGCCGACGGTAGTGATAAGGGCGATCTTCATACCACCTGCCACAACGTTAGGGGAGATATCGCCGGCTGCCTGGATGGCATCGAAGGCGTTGATCATACCGATAACGGTACCGAGGAATCCGAGGGACGGGGCGATGGCGATGAACAGGGAGATCCAGCTGAGGCCGTTCTCCATCTCGCTCATCTGTACGGAACCGTAGGAGACGACGGTCTTCTCGACCACGTCGACGCCCTGGTCGTAACGGAGCAGACCCTGGTAGAAAATGGATGCCACGGGGCCGCGGGTGTTGCGGCAAACGTCTTTTGCTGCTTCTACACCGCCCTCTTCAAGAGCCTTCTCGACATTCTCGAGGAGCTTCTTGGTGTTGGACTTGGAGAATGTGAGATAGAGAATACGCTCGATGGAGAGTGCGAGACCGATGATCAAGCAGATGATGATCAGGGACATGAAGCCTGCACCACCTTCGATGAACTTGGTCTTGAGGGCCTGGTGAAGAGGAATCTCTTCGCCGGTGCCGTTGAGAATGTCGGCGGCGCTCATCTCTGCGGGAGCGGCAACTTCCTCAGCTGCAGGAGCTGACTGCTCTTCCTGAGCGGAAGCGGTGTTTGCAGCGAAGGCCATTACGCCTGCGACTGCCAGAAACATGAAAAACTTTTTCATAAAATGTAGTTAATGTATTAGTTAAAATTAATTTCCTACGAAATCGGTGCAATTTAGCAAAAAAAAATCATAAGGCAAAACCTATTTTGACATTTCGCCACGGAGACTCTCCCCTAAATTTGCCTTAACATACTCATTATCATCGCTCTTGCCCATCAAAAAGAAAAGTTTTGCAAGGGCGCTTTCGGTGGTTATGTCGCCTCCGCCCACCACTCCGGCGTCCTTCAGGGCCCTTCCGGTGGCGTACAAGTCCATGTTTACGCTGCCCCGGGGGCACTGTGTCACGTTGAACAGAACCTTGCCGCGGGAGGCAGATTCGCGCACGATATCCAGGAACCAGTCCTGCGACGGAGCGTTCCCGCACCCGAAGGTCTCCAGGATGATTGCGCGGGTGCGCCTTCCCAGCAGGATATCCTCCACGACCCTTTCGGTGATGCCCGGATGCACCTTGAGGATGGAAACGGCGGTATCCATCTCAGTATGAACCGTGAAGGGCTCCCCGGACGGGCGGCGTATGAGGTCGCGGTTGTAGCGGATGTCGATGCCGGCTTCCGCCAGCGGCGGGAGGTTGGGGGAGCGGAAGGCGTCGAAGCCGGACGCGTCCACCTTGGTGCTGCGGTTGCCGCGCAGCAGGATGTCGTTGAAGAAGATGCACACCTCGGGCACTGTCGGGCTGCCGTCGGGCTCGCGCGCAGCGGCGATTTCCACCGATGAGATCAGGTTCTCCTTGCCGTCGGTGCGGGGGCGTCCGACCGGCAGCTGGCTTCCGGTGAAGATCACGGGCTTGCCGAGGTTCTCCAGCATGAAGCTCAGCGCTGAGGCGCTGTAGGCCATGGTGTCGGTGCCGTGAAGCACCACGAATCCGTCGTAGTCGTCGTACTTGTCGCGCAGGATGCCGGCGAGTTTGCGCCACATTCCCGGCTCGATGTCGGAGGAGTCGATAAGGGGGTCGAAGGTGCAGGAGTCGATGTCAATTCCGAATTTGCGGAGTTCGGGGACTTCTTCCATCAGGCTGCCGAAGTCGAAGGGCTTAAGGGTGCCGTCGGAGGGATCTTCCTTCATTCCTATCGTGCCTCCGGTGTAGATGAGGAGCACGGATGCTCTTTGCTTGCTCATATTGCGAACAGTTTTAGTGCGTTGCGTGTTGTGGCCGCGGCCGTCTGCTCCAGGGTCAGGCCCTTGATCTCCGCCACTTTGGCGGCGATCAGCGGAAGGTATGAGCTCTCGTTGCGGGAGCCGCGGTGAGGCATGGGCGCCAGGTAGGGTGCGTCGGTCTCGAGGAGTATCTTTTCAATCGGGATGCGCTCCAGCGTTTTGGCCAGGGAGGCGTTGCGGAAGGTGACCACGCCGCCTATTCCCACGGAAAAGTCGCCGTAACGGTTGGCGCGCTCGTATATTTCATACGAAGCCGTGAAACAGTGTAGGTTGCCGCGCAGGCCGAGGTGGCGGCAGTCGGCCAGTATGCCGAGGAAGTCTTCCCAGGCGTCGCGCAGGTGTATGTTCACGGGGAGGTTCATGGCCGCCGCCATCTCGAACTGCAGGCGCAGGACCTCTTTCTGCTCGGCCACGAATTCCAGGCCCTCATGATAGTCCAGGCCTATTTCGCCTATCGCCACTACGCCTTTTTTCTTGTATGGTTCCAGTGCGTCCAGTTCGTCGCGCCAGTTCCTGTCCACGGACCCCGGATAGAGCCCCAGCATCTCGTAGATCACTCCCGGATGCCGGTCGCCGAACTCCCACATCGCGGGGCGCTCCCGGGAGTCGACGTCGGCCTGGATCATCTTGTCCACGCCGGCCCCGAGCGCCCTCTGCAGAGCCTCCTCCGCGTCGGGCCTCAGCCACTCGTCATAAAAATGCGTATGAGTGTCGACGAACATAAATACAAATATAGTTATTTTATCTGACAGTGCGGCGCAAAAACTGCGGAAGGCGGAAGTATACCCCCCGAACTCCTGCTGCGCAGCAGCTAACTATTATCCCCCTGCACCCCCAGGGGACGGGGGGCGTTCCCCCCGAAACCCCCTGCGTCGGCATGCGGCCTCCATATGCAAGCATTTTCAAAGTCGTTCGGGGGGTATACTTCCGCCTTCCTGTTATCGCTTGGCGCAGGTCACAAAATGTTGCCGTGACCGGCGCCATTATATTGAGTGAGAGGCCGATTTGCGGCGCAGGTCACAGACTTCTTTTCGGACCTGCGCCAGGCAGGTGGGAAATCGTGCAGCGTCGGAGCAGATCGACGCTGATGAAACCGTCGCTTTCCAGCAGGCAAACAGCAGCGGAAACGTCACCGAACGGAATGTCCAGGTCGTGGCAGAGTTCTTCCGCCGATACGCCGCGGTGCGAACGGATGTGCTGCGCAATCTGCACGATGTGCTCCAGCGTTTCGGCCCCGACGCCGGAATAACAGGCACGGACTTGCTCTTCAAGGTCCTGTGCCTCGTTCCCGGAAGAGGCCCCCATACCCAGCTGGACGCCGATGAGCAAGGGATCCGTGATCGGTTCGGCAATCTTTTCACGCAGCAGGCGGTTGCAGCCGGCGGAACGGATGTCGTCGATGCGTCCGGGCAGGCAGAATACCTCGCGCCCGTAACCGGCTGCAAGGCGCGCAGTCAGCGTTCCGCCTCCTTTGTCTTTCGACTCCGCCAGAACGGTTGCGCGAGACAGTCCCGCGATAATGCGGTTGCGGCGCAGGAAAGTGAAGGGCTGCGGCCCCGTTGCGGGCGGGAAATCAGTGACCAGTGCGCATCCAGGCGTGCGAAGCAGCTTTTCGGCGATTGCATAGTGGCGTCGGGGATAAATCTCGTCGATTCCTACCGGCAGAACGGCAATTGTGGGCAGGCCCCAGGCCATCGCGGCAAGGTGCGCCGTGATGTCAACGCCGATCGCGAACCCGCTGACTATCACCGGCCTGACCGGCGAGTGCGCAATGGCGCCCACGATACGTTCCGTCCATTCCTTGCCATAAGGGGAAATGTCGCGTGTGCCCACGATGGAAATCCGCTCCTGGACGCCGAAAACCTCTTCCGGGGTGCTGCAGCTGCGGAAGTAAAGCCCCACAGGGGCGTCGGGGCAGTCTGCCAGGAGCGGCGGATACGCAGGGTCGTTGCAACCTATCCACCGGCAGCCGAGCGCCGACAGACGCTCCCACTCTGCGCGGGAAACTTCAAGTTCGCAATCATTGATGGAGTCCCGGACCTTGCTGAAAGGCCCGAAGACCTCGTCAAGGGTTTTGCGGGATTGTGAGAAAACGGCTCCGGGCGAGCCGAAGCGCTCGATAAGGCGGCGGGCGACGGACGGATCATATCCGAAAAGCCTGTTCAGAGTGATGCCGCATACGGTTTCATAGTTGTTTGGGTCCATAACAGTTTTTCATTAGTCAAAGTCAAAGATAACGAAAAGAATCGTTTCGCGCAAAGAGCGATTAACCGGACGTAGCTATTTCTTCGAAAGCGCCTCCAGGCGGGCTTCGTAGCCGCGGCGCTCGATCTCGCTGTCGGTGGCGGCGATGAGCATAGGGAGGTACTTCTTCTCGAGGCGCTCATTCTTCTCCTTGCGGGCAAGGACCACGCAGTTCTTGGCTGCGGTATAGTCTTTGGGATTGATCTTGAGCACCTTGTTGTACCACTTCAGCGCCTTGCGCGGCGACTGCTCGCAGGCCAGGTAATACGACCCCATGTTCCCCATGAACTCCGTATTCTTCGGGAACTGCTTCAACATTGCCTCCGACACCTTGCGGAACGCCTCGTAACTCCCCGGCGTCGCATAAGTGAAAAGGTTGTAGCAATACTCCTGAACCGTGGAAATGAAAGTCGCCTCGTCCACTGCCTCGCCGTAGTAAGTCCAGGAAGGATGAGAGGTACGGTGATAATCTATCATGGATAGAAGTTCCCCGGTGGCCAGCTCCGGGCTGTCCTTTTCGTAGAGGATCAGAGCCGTGATCTTGTCCACCCGGTAAGCCAGTTCCGAAGGTTCCATGGAAATCGCCCTGCTGATGGCCGTCTGCGAACGCGCGAACAGCGAATCCACGAAGATGTTCTCCTCGAAATAGTTCACGTCGCGCCCGGTGCTGTCCTTAAGCGTCAGCACCGGCTCCTTTCCCAGCCAGCGCCCCGAATCCTTGGGTACCACCTTGGTGCTCAGCGCCTTGTTCAGGCAGTAACGGTAGCGGCCTTCGAGCATCGCGGGGTCGTCGGGGCAGTCGGCCTCCCAGCGGTCGAGAATGGTTTCCACTCCCACTCCCGCAGGCCCGGTAATCCGTACCTGACGCTCGTAACGTGCCTTGTGGGTCTCGCCCGGAGTCTGGGCGTATGCCGCGGCGGCAACGAACAGTGCCGCCAGAATCAATGCCTTCTTCATGCTATGTCTTTCAAAATCCTTCTGCCGAGCGGGTGAAGATTGTTGCAGCGGTTGCCCAGATTCTTCACGAAGCCCAGCGGATGCCCCCTGTATGTAATAACGTTGTACCCCCGGGGAGCGTCGGGAAGCACAATCGCATCGCGGTGCAGGAAGTGCAGGGCCGTAGTCCTGTCAACCTCCGCACACGGATACGAAGAACTGTCGAAAAGTATGCTCAGGGCCTCGTCGGGATGCGGAATCACGTCCCGCCCCTTTATCGTGGGCGCCGGAACTCCGCTGCGCAGGGGCCTCAGCGCGCTCACGTCGCCGCGGTTCGCCCGTGGTGAGGATGCCGTCTTGACCAGGGCCCCGGCCCACTGGCCTTCGCCCGGCACCTCTCCCGCCTTCAGCAGGTTGCCGCAGTCGGTGACGCGTACGCCGTAGCTGCCGAATCCCTCCTCCGGGGGGAGCAGCGTGCCGCCGAGCTCCTTAGCTGCCCAGCGCAGGTTGGCGTCGTTCTCCGCGTCTTCGTAGGTGCAGGTGGAATAAACGAGAACGCCCCCTTCGCGCAGCGCGGGCCACACGTCGGCGAGTATGCGTCTCTGGCGCGCCGCACACAGTTCCACCAGCTCCGGGCTCCATTCCTCCACGGCGCGCGGGTCTTTGCGGAACATGCCTTCGCCGCTGCAGGGTACGTCGGCCACGATGATGTCGAACCATCCCGGCAGCGTGCGGCCGATCACGGCGGGGTCTGCCGAAGTCACCGTGACCGCCGGGTCTCCCCAGATGGCCACGTTGTCGCACAGAACGCCCGCGCGGGCCTTCATCACCTCATTGGAAACCAGCGTGAAGCTGTCTCCGACCGCCTGCCGCAGAGATGCCGCAAGATCGGTGGTCTTGCCCCCGGGCGCGGCGCAGAGGTCGAGCACCCGTATTCCGGAGGGGGCGCCCAGCCGCTGCAGTTCGCGGCGGAACACGTGCCCCACGAACATCGCGGAAGAGTCCTGGACATAGTAGCATCCGGCGTGCATCAGCGGGTCGAAGATGAACTGCGGACGACTCTCCAGGATGCGACCGAAGGGGCTCCAGGGCACAGGGGAGCCGTCGGGACCGTCGAGTCCCTTGAACGGGTTGAGGCGTATGGAGACCGACGCTGCGTCCATCAGCCGAGGTCGGAAGGGAACTCGGGCTGCTTGCCCTGGGAAACGGCCACCAGACCGTCCACGAGCTTGTCGAGGGCATCCTTGATGCGTCCGCCCAGCATGGCCTTCATCATAAGGTTCAGCTCCGCGTCGGCCTCGACGCTGAAGTCGGTGCCGCCGGGAACCGGGTCGAAATGGGCGGAGACGCTGAAATGGAAAGGCGCCTCGTCGTCTTCGAGACGTATAAGGGTATAGGGCTTGCGCTCGGCCACCTTCACGGCGATGGTGAAGCCCCTGACGGTGACCTTCAGGTGGTCGAAGTCCGCCGTGACGCCGTCGCGGTACTCGGCCGGAACAGATGCGGTAAGAGTGCGCAAGTCGGTGAAACTCATGTATAGCTGTTCGTTGGGAATCGCAACGATGCCGTGCTTGCTTTCGTAATGTGCAGCCATTTCGCTTTATTTTGTTAAATTTGCGGAGCGGACCTGCGCCCGCCGCCCGTAAAACATGGGCAAAAGGGCGGCGGGCGCAGGTCCGCTCCGCAAATATACAAAAACTATGCACAAAATATACTTCGAGAAACGCTGCATAATTATCTGCGAGCCTTCCGACCAGGCCCTGTCGGATCCCAATGCGATCGAGTTTCACCTCGGGGAGCGCATCGACATCCACACCCTTGTTACCATGTTCAAGGCCTCGGAGTCGCTGAGCCGCATATATATTCCCACTGAGGACACGGAGCGTACCTACAGGCGCCTGTGCGCCGAGTTCAGGGAGGTCAACGCGGCCGGAGGCCTGGTGAGCAACCGCCGCGGCGACTATCTCCTGATAAGCCGCAGCGGCCTCTGGGACCTGCCCAAGGGGCACCAGGAGAGGGGAGAGGATATCAGCGTGACGGCGCTCCGAGAAGTGCAGGAGGAGACCGGCGTGGAGGCCCTCGAACTGCGCGGCCTGATATGCGTTACCGACCACTGCTACCTGCGCGACGGCGTGTGGCACCTCAAGCACACCTGGTGGTACGACATGCTGTATACAGACCCCGTGGACCTTACCCCGCAGCGCGAGGAAGACATCAGCAAGGCGGCCTGGGTGGCCAAATCCAGCCTTCCCCCCTATCTTAAAAACACATATCCATCCATACTTGAAGTTTTCAGGGAAGCGAAAGTGTGAAACTTTTTTAATTTCAGTTCCGTATATATAAAGTATCTTTATACGGAACGAAATGAAACTTTCCCAATTCAACTTCGATCTCCCCGAGGGGAGGATAGCCAAGGAGCCCACCCGCTGGAGGGACGAATGTAAACTGATGGTCCTTCACAAAGACAGCGGCGAAATAGAGCACAGGCAGTTCAAGGACATTCTGGAATACTTCGGCAAGGGCGACCGATTCGTCTTCAACGACACCAAGGTCTTCCCTGCGAAACTCTTCGGCAAGAAGGAGAAGACGGGAGCCGACATCATGGTGTTCCTGCTTCGCGAACTCAACAAGGAGCAGCGCCTGTGGGACGTTATCGTCGAGCCCGCACGCAAGATCCGCATAGGCAACAAACTCTACTTCGGCGAAGACGAAAGCATGGTGGCCGAGGTGATCGACAACACCACTTCCCGCGGAAGGACCCTGCGTTTCCTGTATGACGGTCCGTACGAGGAGTTCAAGGAGGCCCTGTTCGCACTGGGCCAGACTCCCGTTCCCGAGTGGGTCAAGGATACGGCAGACCCCGAGGACGCCGAGAACTTCCAGACCATCTTCGCAAAGGAGGAGGGCGCGGTCTCCGCTCCCGCCGCCGGCCTGCATTTCTCCCGCGAGCTCATGAACCGCATGATACTGCACGACGTGGAGAAGACCTTCATCACCGTGCACATGGGAATAGGTCATTTCCGCAGCGTGGACGTCGAGGATCTGTCCAAGCACCGCGTGGACAGCGAGCACATGATCATCAGCAAGCAGGCCTCCGACGAGATCAACGCCACCAAGCGCGCCGGGCACAAGGTATGCGCCGTGGGCGTGACCGTCATCAGGGCCCTGGAGACCTATGTGACCACTTCGAAGGAAATACGGCCCAACGACACCTGGACCAACAAGTTCATCTTCCCTCCGTACGAGTTCAGCATCGCCGACGCCTTCGTGTCCAATTTCCACCTGCCCTGCTCCACCATGCTCATGATGGAGGCTGCCTTCGGCGGATACGACAAGGTGATGAAGGCTTACGAAGCGGCTCTCGAGAACGATTACCGCTTCGGTCCTTACGGAGACGCCCTGCTGATCGTTTAATTACCTTTCTACGTCTATGCAGGCCTTGAAGATACGGCCTGTGAAGCGGAGTACTAATTGAGACCGAGGTCGGTGTTGCGTGGATTGACTTTGTCGTACACTGTGAATACGCCGTTCCGTATTTCCATGTCGTTGCTGCCGGGAGCGGTGAGAACGAACTCGAAATGAACCGTGTAGGCGATGCTGGAAGCGCTGAGAAGGGGACGTTTGAACTCGACGGTACCCGAACGGCATTCGAACTGCTGGCCCTTGTACAGCCAGACGAACGATGCATCGAAATACTCGTCGCCTGCTTTGTAGCTGTATTTCTTTCCGTATTTGAACGGCCCCTGGTTGGCAAACTGCAGCTTGAACCCGGTCTTTTTGTAGAAGAAGCGGAATACAACCTGGCCGTCGTCCATTATAAAGAACTCAGGCACGGAGTACTCTATCTCCACGGGGTATGTATCATCTATGCACTCGAAATGGTCTTCCGCGCCGTTGCATTTGAGCGAGAGACTCCACCGGGTTGCCTTGTGGTGAACCACAATTACGCAGGCGGACAGGCAGAACAAAGCAAGCGCAAGCGACAGGAGTCTGGTCAGTTTTCTTTTCATAGCTCGTCGGGGCTTTTGATCAAACTCTTTATGTCGGCCTGGAAGCGGCGGCCTACCTGGATAATGCCGTCCGTAATTTCAAAGGTCCTTTGCTCTCCCTGGCAAGTGAATTCAAAGCGGACCTCATAGCGGCAGTAGGGTTCGGAGCATTTTCTGGAGAAACTGTACCGGCCTTCAGTCATTGCGGCCTTTTCCGGTTTATACAGCACGCAGAGGTCCAAACTCTGCTTTTGGGGGTCTTGTTTATACTGATACTGCCTGCCGTCGACAAAAAAGCTCTGGGGGCTTTCCAGCCGGAGCTGAATACCGTTGGAGCGCAAATCGAAGCAGGCCGTGCTCTGTCCTTCTCCGGCAGATTTGGAATACAGACCACCCTCGGAGTCCGGCTCGAACCGGCCGCTTGACAAAATGTATCCGGGAGCAATGTGCCCCCAGTCTTCGTACACATAGTGCTCGCCGTCGACGGTGTACTCCATATGGATGCAAGGCTCTCCGGTATAATCGTCGTGCGGACGGCATCCGGCAAGGAAGGAAAGCGCAAGAAGCAATAAGACGGTTTTCCTCATCTCAGAATGATTCTTTTATGCCGAATGAAAAGGATCCCAGTGTGCCCAGGCCCATTTCAAGGAAAAAGCATGAGTTCGGCTTGGACATGGGGATTTCGAAGCACAGGGGATCGATCTGCAGTCCGACGGTCGGGACGACCCATGAATACATAAGGGCAGATTGCGGCTCGGTACCCAGCATTTCAAAAAAATCCGTAGGAATGGCGGATACCGTGAACTTTCCGTCATCCCAGCTTCCCTGGATGGTTTTCATGTATCCCACTGCCGCTTTGGAATAGATACGCAGGCTCCCGTTGTCCAGCCATCTGTACTTCACGGTCGGAAGGATTCCGACATTACTGAGAACGATGATGGGCAATGCCGAGACCGTATCCGAAGTAAGGTTTATGCCTATCGCGACCTTGTCGTTCAGCCAGCGCTCGTACTCCAGGTTTGGCCCGGGAATGAAGAAAGGAAGGACGAAGAAAGTGTCGTTGGTGATGGCGGTTCCCAGCAGGGATACGATAACGCTTGCATACGCTGCCGTATGCTGGAGTCCCGTTCCGAGATTAAGCGATATTCCTATAGCATTCCTGGCTGGCGCGGGCTCCTGAATTTCCATTCTGTCTGCTTCCTGGGCGTGTGCGGGCAGCAGGAGAATAAAAGACAGGACTATTGCGGCAAAAACTCTTTTCATACTTCTTAAATGCAAAGGCTGGCCGAATCTTGCACCGGCTACTTGACTCTTACGGTCTCCGCCGGATCTACCTTGGCGATGAACAGCGTGGGTATGAGGAGAAGCAGCATGATGGCGCCGAAGGCCAGGGCGTCGACGCCAAGCACCAGCGGAACGTTCACGTGCACGGGAACGAAGGACACGAAATAATTCGCAGGGTTGAGCTTGAGCAGATGGGTGCTTCCCTGAACGAGGCAGAAAAGCAACGCTGCGGCGTTACCCAATACCATCCCGATCAATACGATACGGGCTGCGACGCGGAGGAATACGCGCGCTATGCCGCGGTTGCCCATGCCCATGCTCTTGAGCATGCCTATGGTGGAGATGTTGCGGAAGAGCAGGATAAGGAGTCCGGAAATCATGTTGAATCCGGCCACTACCGTCATGAGAAGCAATATCGCCAGCACGTTGAAGTCTATCAGGTTCAGCCAGTCGAACAGCTGCGGGTAGCGCTCCTGCATGGTGGACGAGCGCATCCGGGCTATCCACGACAGTTCGTCGGCCTTGACTTTCAGGCGTGCGCCGTCGGAGTATCCTGGACTTACTCGGACTTCCAGCGCGCCCGCCTCGCTGCGCTCCATTCCGCAGAGACGCTGCATGTCGGCGAGCGGCACCTTCACCACCATGGCCTGGTCGGAATCGAGTATGCCCTGGTACACTTCTGTTACGGTGAACCTGCGCGCCTTCACCTTGTCGTCGACGAAGTAGGTGGTCATGGCGTCGCCCGGCCCCAGCTGCATGCGGCGTGCGAGCAGTTCGGGAATCTGCGCCTGAAGGGAGCAGCTGTCGGGCATGGGCACGCCCTTGATGAGCACTCCGCAGATATCGTCGGA
>JAEEGL013422787.1_pt1 | contig 24806 bp, 29 predicted proteins | sample 9134231 | NCBI WGS metagenome assembly JAEEGL01 (sample SAMN16246548, study PRJNA631951) | gut metagenome | biome: gut microbiome; feature: rumen; material: fiber-attached | host: Bos | place: Iran: Karaj | collected 2018-10
CAGGGACAGAGATGCGGACAATCCGTCAAAGCTGTCGACATATTCTGACGGATGCAAGGTACTGATGACCATCTTCAGGCTGCTGCGCGACGAGAAGCCCGTGGCTTTCTTCGGTACACTGGGACTCGTATCCATCCTTGTTGGTCTTGGATTTTTCATACCGATAGTCGTAGAGTTCGCCAATACGGGAGAAGTGCCGAAGTATCCCACACTCATAGTGCTCACAGCGTTTTGGGTTATCGGAATAGTGAGTATCTTCTCGGGTATGATACTGTCTACAGTCAATACAAGAGCAAAGCAGGAGTTTGAACGCTTCCTCAATCTGCTCCATCTCTTTGACAATAAAGAATCCTTCGAAGGCTACTCTGTAAAGCCTTCGTCCTCCTCACGTCATGACTGGAAAGGATGGAATGAGTAAACGTATCCTCCTTACCGTTGCCTATGACGGGACAGATTATCACGGGTTTGCAAGACAGGCGGATGAGCCGGATACCATAGAAGCACATATAGACAGAGCGATATATGAGCTCACCGGGGAGAAGACCGAGGTCATAGGTGCATCAAGAACTGACTCCGGCGTGCATGCTTTGGGGAATGCTGTTGTGTTTGATACGGACTGCACTATACCTGAAGGGAACTTTCCGGATGCTCTGAATACAAAGCTTCCGACTGATATCAGGATAAGGCAGGCCCGTATAGTACCGGACGGATTTCATCCAAGACACACCGATACGATAAAGACATATCGTTATGAGATAGATAATGAGCATATCGCTGATCCGCTTAGAGCAAGATATGCCATGCTGGTAGGATATGACCTCGATATTGCAAGGATGAACGAGGCAGGACAGCATCTTATAGGAGAGCATGATTTCAAAAGCTTCTGTTCCATACACACCCAGGCGGCTACGACAGTACGGGAGGTAACGGACATATCCGTTACAGAAGATGAAGCATATCCCGACCGGATATACATTACAGTAAAAGGCCACGGCTTTTTGTACAATATGGTACGTATAATAGCAGGGACATTGATAGATGCAGGCCGTGGAAGGCTTGCGCCGGAGGATATCCCTGATATATTATATGCGGAGGACAGGACGAAGAATCCGAGCCCTACGGCTGAGGCCAAAGGGCTGACACTGATGGACATACATTTCACGGAATTGGAGGAGAGATAGATGTCAGTGATAGATAAGGCAATAAAGGTAAAGGGCAGCGGAGCATACCTTCTCAACGGAAGCGAGATAAGCGATACTGCAGGGGTATCCAAAGAGGAGGCACTGCAGGGCACCATAGCCTATGGCATCCTGAAGAGCCATAATAAATCCGATAACATGGATGATCTGAACATAAGGTTTGACTGTCTCACATCCCATGACATCACCTATGTAGGCATCATACAGACCCTTAGAGCATCGGGCATAGAGAAGTTCCCTGTGCCGTATGTACTGACAAACTGTCACAACTCTCTCTGCGCTGTGGGAGGTACGATAAATGAGGATGACCATGTTTTTGGACTGTCGGCTGCAAAGAGATACGGCGGGATATATGTGCCGCCTCATCAGGCAGTCATCCATCAGTATGCCAGAGAGATGCTGGCAGGCTGCGGCAGGATGATTCTCGGCTCTGATTCACATACAAGATATGGAGCTCTCGGCACCATGGCCATGGGCGAGGGCGGAGGAGAGCTCGTGAAGCAGCTTCTCTCCCAGACATACGATATCAGGCGCCCTGAGGTCGTAGCGATCTATCTTAAAGGAGAGCCCATAAAGGGAGTGGGGCCGCAGGATGTGGCGCTTGCCCTTATCGGAAAGCTCTTTGACGCAGGTACGGTGAAGAATAAGGTAATGGAGTTCGTGGGACCCGGAGTGGCAGGACTTTCCGTAGACTTCAGGATAGGTGTGGATGTCATGACTACCGAGACGACCTGTCTCTCGTCGGTATGGGTCACTGATGAAAAGACGGAAGAGTGGCTTGATATACACGGCAGGAAGGATGCATATAAGAGGCTCGCTCCGGCTGATACAGCATACTATGATGAGATAGTTGAGGTGGATCTGGGTGAGATCAGGCCTATGATAGCAATGCCGTTCCATCCTTCAAACGCTTACGCAATAGATGAAGTGAACGCAAATCTTAGCGATATCCTGCATGATGTCGAGGAGAGAGCAAAGGTATCCTTCGGAGACAGGGTAAAGGTAGATCTGACAAAGAAGGTTCACGGCGGAAAACTGCTGGTGGATCAGGGCATAATCGCAGGCTGTGCAGGAGGCGGTTTCGAAAATCTCTGCGCTGCTGCCGATATCCTTGACGGAGCGGATATAGGATCCGATGAGTTCACCATGAGTGTATACCCGGCATCCATGCCTGTATATGCAGAGCTGATAAAGAACGGTGCGATGACCAGATTTGTAGATGCGGGCGTGGTAGTCAAGACCTGCTTCTGCGGTCCCTGCTTCGGTGCGGGCGACACTCCGGCAAACAACGCATTCTCCATCAGGCACTCGACCAGGAACTTCCCGAACAGAGAAGGCTCCAAGGTACAGAACGGACAGATATCATCGGTGGCATTAATGGACGCGAGATCCATCGCGGCTACCGCAGCAAATAAAGGATATCTTACCGGAGCAGATAAGATAGATACAAAGATCGGCGAATACAAATATTTCTTTGATAAGGCGATCTATGAAAAGAGGGTATTTGACTCTAAGGGAGAGGCAGATAAGACCCAGGAGGTCGTGCTCGGACCCAATATCAAGGACTGGCCGTCAATGGTGCCGCTCACCGAAAACCTGCTGCTCAGAGTAGTATCCGAGATACATGATCCTGTCACAACGACGGATGAACTGATACCCTCCGGAGAGACATCATCCTACAGATCCAATCCTCTGGGACTGGCAGAGTTTACCCTTTCAAGGAAAGATCCTGAATATGTGGGAAGGGCAAAAGCCGTAAGGGCATACGAAGAGGCGAGAGAAGAGGGGAGCACAGCTTTAGATAAGCTGATGGATGCGTCCGCTGATCTTAAGAAGGCATGGGCTCAGATAGGAGCACAGTATAAAGATGCCACATGGGACAATACAGGCATAGGCTCAACGATATTTGCCGTAAAGCCGGGTGACGGCTCCGCGAGGGAGCAGGCGGCTTCCTGCCAGAAGGTACTCGGAGGCTGGGCAAATATTGCGAACGAATATGCAACCAAGAGATACAGATCGAATCTTATCAACTGGGGAATGATACCCTTTATCATTCCTGCAGGAGAGCTTCCGTTTGCAAATCTGGACTACATCTTCCTGCCGGATATCAGAAAAGCAATAGAGGACAAGACTTCTGATATCAAAGCTTATGCGGTGACGGATGGCGGACTCAGAGAGTTCGGACTTACAATAGGAGATCTCACGGATCACGAGCGTGAGATCATACTCGATGGCTGTCTGATAAACTTCAACAGAAAAAACAGATAATGAGCATAGCTGCGGCGATGATAGTAAAGCGCGGAGAGTGCGGGGATCTGAAAAGATGCCTGAGCTCCGTGCAGGATATCGTCTCGGAGATAGTGGCTGTGGTGGATCCCACGCCGGTGGAAGGGGATACGACGGATGAGATATTATCTTCCTTCGGTGCGAAGGAGATACTGTTTCCCTGGCCGGGAGACTACAGCGTGGCAAGAAATGAGAGCCTGAAGCATGTCACGGCTGACTGGGTCCTTGTAATAGATACCGACGAATATATTCAAAGCGCCGGAATAGATGAAGCTTCAATGCGGGCAGATGCATACAGGCTTATACGTAAGAATGAATATGTCCTGGAAGACAATGCCATGCTCGACACCGAGAGGATCACCAGAGTATTCAGGAACGGTATGTTCCGGTACGAGGGCAGGGTACATGAGCAGGTGGTCCGCTGTGACGGAGGTGCCGTAAGGACCGAGGATATAGACATCACACTAGGACATACAGGATATGTGGACCGCGAGCGCATGCATGAGAAGTCTGTCACATACAGGTCCATGCTTGAGCAGATGATAGCAGCGGACGGAGACGACCCCTATGTGTATTTCCAGATAGGACGTACATACTATGTGGAGAAGGACTATGAGCAGGCTGCAAAGGCCTTTGAGAAAGCCATTGACTCCGGAGCCGATACAAAGGACGAGTATGTGGAGTCCCTCATAGAGACCTATGGATACACCCTGCTGGAGCTTGGAAGAAATACTGACGCCATGGGCATAACGGGATTTGAAGAGTATGCGGACAGCGCAGACTATCATTTCCTATGCGGACTGATATATATGAACAATGCGTCTTTTGAAATAGCGATCGAGGAGTTTGAGAGGGCGCTATCCTGCAGCAGAGTTGCTGTGGCGGGTACGGATTCATATGCTGCACTCTACAATATCGGAGTGATATATGAGGTGCTCGGAGATAAAAGCAGGGCGCAGGAATACTACAGAAAGGCAGGCGGATATGCACCGGCTATAGAAGGTCTGGAGCGGATATCGAAACCTGTTTGAAAAATCGGAAGTTGTGATACAATATACGGCATGAGTAAGATTAGGGTCGCAGGAAAAAACCGAAATACAGGATCTGATACGACACCCGTTTCCAAACGGGTGATGAAGGACGTGGTCGCAGTCTATGTTTTCTTTATGTTTGCGATCTATCCCCTTTATTATGAGGATAAATACTATAATATGGGAGATGCCAAGTGGCATTTCTTCAAGTGGGTCACACTTGCAGGCGTGATCATTATGTTTGCCGTATTCGCATGGTATCAGCTCTATTTGGGCAAGGCAGGCAAGCTCAGGCAGTACTGGGATTTCGGAAAGATATCGATAGAGGACAAGTTCGTATTGGCCTATGCATTTATTGTGATGACGTCATTCCTGCTCTCTCCCTTTAAGGAGTATGTTCTTTTCGGATATGACGGATGGTACATGGGTCTTGTGTCGCAGCTGGCATTTGTCATCTTGTACTATTTTGTTTCCAGATTCTGGCGATGGGATGAGATAGTGCTGGGTATTTATCTCGTGGTATCTGCGGCTGTCTTTCTTATCTGTGTATGCAACAGATTTATGATAGATCCGCTTGAGATGTACGTGGGATTGTCAGAGCAGTACATCATAAACTTCATCTCCACCCTCGGACAGGCCACATGGTTTTCAAGCTATATGGTGCTGCTCTTCCCCATAGGATTGTTTGCGTACTGGCAGTATGACAGACCTTTGATACATCTCATCTCCGGTCTGTATGTGCTTCTCGGAACGGTGACCATGATCGCACAGAATTCGGATTCGGCCATCATGGCTTACGGAGCGGTATACCTTGCACTGCTGTCATTTTCTTTCAGGGACAATATCAGGATGCAGAGATTTCTGGAATGTCTGGTGCTGCTGTTTGCAGGCTGGAAGATAATGGGGATCCTGCAGACGGTATATGCAGACAAAGCCGTAGTGCTGTCCGGCACCATGCGGACTCTCTCAATGGGAAGCATAAGCTGGGTCGGACTCATTGTATCGGTGATACTGCTCATCGTATATATTCAGATAGCAAAAAAGCCGGGATTTGACGTGGGAAGACTGAAGCCGGCAAGGACTGTTGTTTTTTCTGTCATAGGTGTAATGATCCTTGCGGTATTTGTTTATATTGTATTGAACACGACCGGAGCGCTGTCAGGTACTCCGCTGGCATCAGACAACAACTATCTGTATTTCGATGAATTCTGGGGAAATAACAGAGGCTCGTCCTGGATGGTAGCTGCAGGTACGTTTATGAAGAGCGATATCATACGAAAGCTTTTCGGGGCCGGTCCGGACGGATTTTACAATCAGGTTTATAAATACTATTCGGATACTCTTGTGGCAAAATGGGGACAGAATACAGTGCTTACCTGTGCACACAATGAATGGCTGAATTCACTGATAACCGTTGGCATTTTCGGCTTCATCGCCTATGTGGGGATATTCGTGGCAGCTATTATAAGGTTTGCGAAACATGCGGATGAGACACCGGAAACCATAGCACCGGTGCTCTGCATTCTCGGATACATGGCGCATAATTTCTTCTGCTACCAGCAGATCATATGTACACCGATCATTTTCATCATAATCGGGGCGGGAGAGGCTATGTGCAGATACGGCAGAAGGGAGATATGGGAACCGGATGGGGACATATGATCATCTTATCGTAGGAGCAGGGCTCTACGGAGCAGTAACGGCTCGCAGGCTGAAGGAAGCCGGGAAAAAGGTACTTGTTATTGACAGACGGTCCGCAGTGGGCGGTAACGTCTATACCGAGAATATAGAAGGAATAAATGTACACAAATACGGTGCGCATATCTTTCATACCAATGATAAAGAGGTATGGGAGTATGTGAACCGTTTTTCGGTATTTAATCGTTTCACCAATTCTCCGGTTGCAAATTACAAGGGAGAACTCTATTCACTCCCTTTTAATATGTATACGTTCAACCGTATGTGGGGTGTGGCCACTCCCGAGGAAGCAAAGGCGAAGATAGAGGAGCAGCGCAGGGAGATCGATCACGAACCTCGTAATCTTGAGGAACAGGCAATCTCACTCGTAGGACGTGATATTTACGAGAAGCTCATCAAAGGATATACGGAGAAGCAGTGGGGAAGAGACTGCAAGGAACTGCCTTCGTTCATCATCCGCAGACTGCCTGTCCGTTTCACCTACGACAATAATTACTTCAATGCTTTGTATCAGGGCATACCCATAGGCGGATACACAAAGATGGTGGAGAACATGCTCGAGGGCATAGATGTAGAGCTTGGTGTGGATTATCTCGAGCATCGCTCGGAGTATGAGGCAAAAGCAGACAAGGTCATTTATACCGGAGCTATCGATGCGTATTTTGAATACAGTCTCGGAAATCTGGAATACAGATCCGTAAGATTTGAGAATGAACTGCTTGATATCCCGAACTATCAGGGAAATGCAGCAGTGAACTACACCGACAGGGAAACACCCTGGACCCGTATCATAGAGCATAAATGGTTTGAGTTTGGCAAAGACGAAAACGGAAATGATATACCCAAGACCGTGATATCAAAGGAGTACAGCTCTGAATGGCATATCGGAGATGAGCCGTATTACCCTGTAAATGACGATAAAAACGCGGAACTTTACAAAAAATATCGAGCCCTTGCCGAAAATGAGAAGAATGTCATGTTCGGCGGAAGGCTCGGTGAATACAAATACTATGATATGGATCAGGTGATAGCGAGCGCGCTCAGATCACATATATGAGCTGAACATCATGCCGGAATACAGGCTTGTGATATAAGGATTTGCAAAGTTGTGTCCCGGATTTTTATACTCAACCACTACCCTGTCCGTATAGTTCATCGGATTAAGTGATATTTTCTTTGCTTCAAGGAGCATCTCATTCGTGAAGTCTGTTATGGGCTTGAGTGTCTCCTCGTGATCACGCTCGATAGCGGCAGCTCTCAGATACTTCTCGTCGATCGATATAGTACCGTCATCATTGAAGGACAGGCCTATCGCATCCAGCTCGTTCCTGTAAACCTTCTGTATACCGCTCATTTCATTCCTGAACTTATTGGAGTGACCGTACCGCTCCGTAGCTTCCATTGCGTTTGTGATAAATCTGTTATAACCGTCTACGAGACTGTTTACATTGCTGATCAGAGATTCCACATCGGGCTTCAGGCCGATATTTGTCGTCTCGCCGTCTTCTCCGGTTCCCTTAAGGGTTATCTCAAAGGCTTTGTCTATCGTAAATGAATTTGAATATGCATTGTGTGAACCGCCGTTCAGAGTGAACTCTGCATTGGCAGGGGCTGAAGTCACTTCACCGAGACCGAAATACTCGACTGCTCCGGCCCTCTTACTTGTGTTGTCGTCGGAAACGGTGAATATGGATTCCTTACCGCCGGGCTTACCTGTGGCAACGCTCTCAAACTTCAGAGCGGATCTGCCCTGTCCGTCAGACTCTACGGAAGCGGTAACACCGATATTGCTTCGGTTGATGAGACGGGCAAGCTTGTCTTCCATCTCTTTGTTAGTATCTCCGGGCTCCACATTAAACTGGAACTCGTAATCGGTATCCCCGATATGCACATCGAATGAATATGTATCAGGATCCAGAGTCATCACACCGTCATCCAGGAAGGATCCCATGTTGACCTGCGTAGAAGCAAGGCGCTGAACACCGAGCTCAAATGAAGGAAGCTCCTCACCGTCAACGGTGTCGTCATCTGCGATATATTTTGCGGTAGCTATATCTTCATTTGTCGAAAAAGCGGTTTTTTTATCCAGAAGGTTCAGAGTCCTGTCATTGGAGAGAGAAGCTATGACATTGCTGAGATCCCTTGCGTTCTCTTTCATGCTGACAGCATACTCGACCACATCCTCTCCGGATACAGGCAGAAACAGAGGGGATTCCTTCGTCTGGCGAAGCATGGAAACATAAACGTTCCTGAGCTCGTCTTTCTTATGATTGTCATAACGTGTAGACTTCGGCGCGTACGTCGTCAGAAAATTGTTATAGACATTCTGTAATGCAAATGATGCCATGCAACGTCCCCTCCTTTCTTCCGTGATAGTCCGGTGAACGCCGGTCTTTGTGACCTTTAAAGACAAAAACCGTATAATAATCCATTTATACGTTTATAGAATAGCATGAAATGTCAAGAGATGCAAGGCTTTTTCAAAGAAAACTTTCAAATAAATATAGGATGTGATACTATTATCTCGTTGTCTAATAATACCATGAAATATCAAAAGGAGCATGCTCAGTAATGAAAACGTTGAGTAACACCGAGCTTTCGTACTTCTGCGGCCAGATGTCAATGATCATAAGGGCCGGAATATCCTCGATAGAGGGCCTCTATATGATGGCGGATGATTCCGAGGCCACACCGGATGAAAAGAAGCTCTACAAAGATATACAGGTCAAGCTTGAAGAGGGAGGATATCTGTACAGCGCACTCGACAGCGTGGGCGTATTCCCTTCATATATGGTCAATATGACGAGGATAGGAGAAGAGACAGGTACGCTCGATAACGTGATGGATGCCCTTCGCAGACATTATGCAAGAGAAGAAGAGATACGCCAGTCGATCAGGCAGGCGGTGACATATCCTATAGTAATGGCAGGCATGATCCTTGTGGTCATCCTCGTACTGCTGCTGCAGGTAATGCCGGTGTTCCGTCAGGTCTTCAGGCAGCTCGGTTCGGAGATGACGGGCTTTGCCGGAGCGCTGTTCAATGCCGGAGATATCATCAGGAGATATTCCATAGTGTTTGTTGTGGCCCTTGTGGCGATACTGCTTATCGCAGTGATATGCGTGCGTACAGAGGGAGGAAGGAAGGCGGGTATCGCTTTTCTTTCAAAGTTCCGTTTCTTCAAGAAACTGAGGAACGATATATCCACCAGCCGTTTTGCAGACGGACTGGCACTTGCGCTCAGATCGGGCTTCTCTCCGGATTTCGGTATAGAAATGGTGGCAGAGATCATAGAGGACAAGGTATTCTCTGCAAAGATCGAAACCTGCAAACAAAAGCTTACGGACGGCTCTCCGTTTGATGAGGCACTGAAGGAATCACAGATCCTGTCGGGAGTTCCGGCCAGGATGATGACCATAGGTAATCGTACCGGATCTGCCGACACCGTCATGGAGCAGATATCGGACCTCAGTCAGAAGAGGATAGATACAAGCATAAGCAATGCGCTCGGCACTATTGAGCCCGTGCTCATTGTTCTTCTTTCGCTCATAATAGGAGCGATCCTTATGTCGGTAATGTTCCCGCTTCTTGGTATAGTATCGTCCATATGAGAAACAGGAAAAAGGGCAACAAAAAGACAGTACTTACATTGATCGGCTTCGCGGTGATCATGCTCGTGTTCCTGTTTTCCGTGCATTTTGCATCCAGCGGAAATACAGACAGACAGAGACAGAGTCTCGAGAAGGCGATACAGAGAGATGTCACATACTGTTATGCGACTACCGGCAGATATCCGAAGACTCTGGACTATATAGAGCTGGTCTATGGTCTCACATACGACAAAGAGCTGTTTGAAGTGGATTATGAGATAGTGGGGAGTAAGATACCCCCCAAAGTTACGATCACACAGATAGAGGGGACAAAATGAAGGGAGAGAGCAGGAATAAGATAAGTGACATCTTTCCGATACTGCTTTTTCTGGTGTTCACCCTGTCCGCACTGGGCATAGTGCTCGCTTCGGTGCAGATCTATCAGCGCATCTTAAAACAATCGGAAGACAACTACAATACCGAGACGGCAGTGGCATATATGACCGAGAAATTCAGAAACCACGACGAAAAGGGAAGGATAACGGTCGAGCCTTTCATGGGACACGATGCTGTGCTTATAAGAGAAAACATTAAGGAAGTTCCTTATGTCACATATATATATGCGTATGACGGATATATGAGAGAGCTCTTTATTGAGGAAGCCGAGCTCGACAAGTGCGTGGAAGACAGCGGCAACAGGATACTGGAGATGCAGGATTTTAAAGCGGAGAAAATATCGGACAGGCTGGTGCATCTGAAGTTTACCGATCCTAACGGTGGCTCGACTGAAGCCTATCTGTCTTTGCAGAGCAGCGGAGGTGAGGGCTGATGAAGGCGAGACGCAGACTTTCATCCGGAGACCTGCTCCTTCTGGAACTCGTATTTGCGATAATCTTTTTCTGCCTTGCCATGGCAGCAACGATGTCCGTATTCGGCAAAGCCTATGAAATGTCGGATATGGCAAAAGGTCAGGATCTTGCCGTAGTAGAGACAAATGCGGTGGCTGAGATCATCAGAGCCTCAAAGAGCAGCGATGAGGCGGATAAGCTTCTTAAAGCAAGCGGACTGGAAAGTGTGGGAACAGGAGAGTACTCGAAGACATACGGGGACGGAAAGTATGTCATGAACATCCTGACATCTGAAAAAGACGGTATGTACACTGCCCGGATGCATTGCGCAAAACAGGGAGCCGGTGTGGATGAGCCCGGAGTATATGATATATCGATAGATCATTACATGAGAGGGGAGGCCGGCGATGGGAGATAATTCACCCAGAAGTATAGGACTGCCTATGCTGATAGTCGTTTTTGTGAGCATCTGCCTCTTCTCTTTCAGCGGGATAGCATTCTCGACAGCCAGAAACAGCTATGAGCAGAGCACAAGTGTGACGGAGCGTACAAAGAATTATTACGGAGCCTGCAATCAGGCAGAGGCAGAGATAGCGACACTGCAGGGTGCACCGGACGCGGAGATTACGTACTCATATCCGTTCGGTACCGCCATGGAGGAACTGCAGGTCACGGTAAGCAGCAATGCGGCCGGAGATGACTATGTGATAACCGGATGGGTGGTCTCGGATACAGCAAGCTGGGAAGCACCGACCGGAGGAGGCGACGGACTCGGCCCGGCAATGCCGCAGGGCGATTCCGGCGGAGGAAGCGGCGGACCTCAGGGACCGCAGGGACCTACGGAATAGAGATATAAGTTAGCAGAAACAAAGATATAACAGCAGGAGGAGAACAATGATACAGGAGATACTTAAGGAAGCGGTCGATCAGAAGGTTTCGGATATTTTCCTTGTTCCGGGACGTCCGGTTTCCTTTTACAAGAACGGCGTCATAACGAAAGAGGGATATATAAAGCTGACACCGGATGAGGTAGAAGAGGATGTCAAGGAGATATACGCTCTGGCACACAGAGATCTGAACAGACTTACTGACGGAGGAGACGATGACTTCTCGCTGTCGGTCGCAGGTCTGTCGAGATTCAGAGTAAGTGCATATAAACAGAGAGGTACTGCATCGGCTGTACTCAGGGTCATCTCCTTTGCACTTCCGGATCCGAAGGAATTCAGCATACCTGAAAATATAGTAAAGCTCGGCAATCAGCCTAACGGAATGGTGCTGGTCACGGGACCTGCCGGATCCGGTAAATCATCTACTCTTGCCTGCATCATCGATCATATAAACAAGACAAAGGAATCTCACGTCATAACGCTGGAGGATCCCATAGAGTACCTTCACAGGCACGATCAGAGTATCGTAAGCCAGAGAGAAGTGGGCGTGGATACCGTAAGCTATGTTGCAGGACTCAGAGCCGCACTTCGTCAGTGCCCTCACGTCATACTCCTCGGAGAGATGCGTGACTTCGAGACGATATCCGTAGCAATGACGGCTGCCGAGACCGGACATCTGCTCCTTTCGACTCTGCACACCATGGGTGCATCAAATACTATCAACCGTATCATCGACGTGTTCCCTGCCAACCAGCAGAGACAGATCACGGTACAGCTTTCATCTGTGCTGCATGCGGTGGTTTCTCAGCAGCTTTTGCCTACAGTCAAGGGCGGAGTGGTACCTGCTTTTGAGATCATGACCATGACGCCGGCTATCAGAAACATGATCCGTGACGGCAAGGTGCACCAGATCGACGGTGTCATTTATTCAAGTCCTGACGAGAGCATGGTTTCCATGGATGAGAGCATCAGCAAGCTCCTGAATGACGGTATAATATCAGAAGAGACAGCTGAGCGCTTCGCAGTACATCCGGAACGTCTGCGCAGGAACTGAGATAATCAGCCATTACAACGAAATATTAGGTGTATTGACAACATTTATCTGCCGTGTTATATTTATGCGGCTGGGTAGATGAGCCCTATTTTTTTTGACCTTAAAAGCAAATTGGAGGAAGCAACATGCGTACAAGGATCACGCTTGCATGTACCGAATGCAAGAACCGCAACTACGATACGACAAAGGATAAGAAGACTCATCCCGACAGGATAGAGATCAAGAAGTACTGCAAATTCTGCAGGAAGCATACCATTCATAAGGAAACAAAGTAATGGAAGATTCAAAGACAAGCAATGCAGCAGAGAAAAGCGTATCTTTCTGGAACGGGGTCAAGACTGAGTTTTCAAAGATAATCTGGCCTACGAAAGAGAAGCTTACAAAGCAGTCCGTAGCCGTGGTCGTGATAACAGTTATCACGGCAGCGCTCATTGCTGTGCTTGACAGAGGACTGCAGTACGGTATCAATTTCGTGATCAAGTAGGAGATATACATGGCAGAGGCAGATAAGGAACCACGCTGGTATGTAGCCCATACCTATTCCGGATATGAGAATAAGGTGAAGACCAATATCGAGATGGCTATCGAGAACAGGCACCTTCAGGATAAGATAGTGGAAGTCAGAGTGCCCACGCAGACAGTCATCGAGGTAAAGGACAACGGACAGCGCAAAGAAGTAGAAAAGAAGCTGTTTCCGGGGTACGTACTCGTAAACATGATAATGGATGATGATACATGGTATGTCGTAAGGAACACCAGAGGTGTCACAGGATTCGTAGGACCGGGAAGCAAGCCCGTCCCTCTTTCAGAAGAAGAGATGAAGCCTCTCGGCATACATGTTGAGAATATGGCAGTAAACTTCAAGGAAGGCGACATGGTAGTAGTCGTAGCCGGTCCCTGGAGAGAGACTTCGGGTCCCATCGTCAAGATGGATATGAACAAGCGTACCGCTACTCTTATGGTGGAGCTTTTCGGAAGAGAGACACCCGTAGATATCTCATTTGATGAAATAAACCTGATGCATTAAGTGCGGAGCTATCCGTCAGACTTGATACAGGAAGGTTTATATAGTGGGAGGGAAGAAACTCCACCCGCACGTACCACAAACGTTTAACCAAAGGAGGAGCCAAAATGGCAAAGAAAGTCGAAGGTTATATCAAACTTCAGATCCCTGCCGGCAAAGCAACACCGGCACCGCCTGTAGGACCTGCACTGGGTCAGCACGGCGTCAACATCGTTGAATTCACAAAGCAGTTCAACGCAAAGACAGCAGATAAGGGCGATGTCCTTATCCCTGTAGTCATCACTGTATACGCAGACAGAAGCTTCACATTTATCACAAAGACTCCGCCTGCTGCAGTACTCATCAAGAAGGCGTGCAATATCCAGAAGGCATCCGGAGTACCGAACAAGCAGAAGGTAGCTACTCTTTCCAAAGAGAAGTGCAAGGAGATAGCAGAGATAAAGATGCCCGACCTTAATGCGGCATCTCTTGAAGCAGCTATGAGCATGATAGCCGGCACCGCAAGATCAATGGGTGTCGAGGTCGAGAAGTAAGGAGGAGCCACGATGAAACACGGAAAGAAATACGTCGAGGCTGCCAAGCTTATCGACAGATCAAAGCTTTATGAGCCTGATGAGGCTATCGAGCTGGCTAAGAAAGCAGCTACAGCTAAATTTGATGAGACCATAGAGGTACATCTCAGGACCGGATGCGACGGCAGACATGCTGAGCAGCAGGTCAGAGGAGCAGTAGTACTTCCCAACGGCACAGGTCGCAGTGTCAGGGTGCTTGTCTTCGCAAAGGGTGCGAAGCTTGACGAGGCAGAGGCAGCTGGTGCTGATCATGTCGGAGGCGAGGAGCTGATCCCCAAGATCCAGAACGACGGATGGTTTGAGTTTGACGTCGTAGTCGCTACCCCTGATATGATGGGCGTGGTAGGACGTCTCGGTAAGGTACTCGGACCCAAGGGACTGATGCCCAACCCTAAGGCAGGTACTGTCACAATGGATGTGGCAAATGCCGTAAAGGATATTAAAGCAGGTAAGGTAGAGTACAGGCTTGACAAGGCAAACATCATACACGTGCCGGTCGGAAAGGCTTCTTTCTCTGCCGAGCAGCTCAAGGAGAACTTTGATGCTCTGATGAGCGCAGTGATGAAGGCTAAGCCTTCGGCACTCAAGGGACAGTATCTCAAGAGCATATCAATAGCTCCTACAATGGGCCCCGGCGTAAAGGTCAACAATCAGAAGTTCAACTGACGCTAAGATATCAAGAGCCCTGCCGTTTCGGCAGGGCTTTGTTAATATATCATGAGAAAAACCATTATCCTTTTGATAACTGCATATGCTGCATTTGTGATAACGGCCTGTTCACTTCAGGAGCCGGATCTTGGGGACCTCTTTAACAAGTCCGCGGGACAGGAGGATGTCGGAGATGACATTAGCGGAGAAGAGGATGAGACCGAGGCGGCGGCACCTGCGATAAAAGTGCCGGAACAAAAAGCCATGGTAGAGGTGGCGACACCTGCGACAGTATCAGAGGATATACCGGAGAAGACTCCCGTAACGATCGTCTTTGCCGGAGATATGAACTTCGACAAGCACTATGCAAATATGGGTGCGCTGATGGGGCGGGGCGGAGAGATCGATGAAGCTCTGGACAGCGATATCATGGACACGCTGAGATCCGCTGACATCGCTATGATAAACAATGAGTTCCCATATTCCGACAGAGGTGCTCCGACTGCGGGAAAGAAATTCACATTCAGGGCAGACCCTTCCACGGTGAGATATCTTACTGATCTTGGAGTGGATATAGTGGGTCTTGCGAACAATCATGCCTATGATTACGGTCCGGATGCTCTCTGTGATACGCTGGATACTCTTTCCGGTGCCAATATAAAATATGTTGGGGCAGGGCGCAACATACAGGAGGCGATGACCCCGCAGTACATAGAAGCGGGAGGCATCAGGATCGCATTCACGGCGGCAACACAGATCGAGAGATCGCTGCCGCCTGACACCAAGGAAGCTACAGAGACCGACCCGGGAGTCCTGAGGACCCTTGATCCGGAAAAATATCTGGAAGTGATAAGAGAAGCCGATGCAAATGCTGACTTTACGATTGCCTTTGTCCACTGGGGGAGCGAGAACGTCTTTGAATATGAAGCGGCCCAGAGAGAGCTCGCGGAAGCATATGCGGAAGCCGGAGCGGATCTTATAATAGGTGCACACCCACATGTCCTTCAGGGATTTGATTATGTCGGGGAGGTACCGGTCATTTATTCCATGGGAAACTTCTGGTTCAACTCCAAGACGATGGACTCATGCATGATAGAGGCCGTGATATCGGAAAACGGAGTGGACAGTCTGAGGTTCATACCCTGTGTACAGCATGGATGCTATACCTCGATGAAGCATGAAGGCGACGGCGAATTTGAGCGTATCATCGATGATCAGATCAGGCGGAGTACAGATGCGGTGAGCCTTTCCGCAAACGGGATCATCACAAGGGCAGTAAATTAGCCAAAATCAACAGATTTATACTTGACAAGCCGCTTTTTTCAGCCGTATAATCTTGAGTTGCACGGACTTTGCCCCAAGCCCGTACACATTATATAAGTAATAACGCAATTTTACATGGAGGATAAGAACATGGATACATATATGCCCAGCGCTTCTTCCATAGAGAGGAAATGGTATGTAGTGGATGCCGAGGGACAGACTCTCGGACGTCTCGCTGCAAACATCGCTTCCGTACTCCGTGGCAAGAACAAGCCTACATATACTCCTTTCCTTGATACAGGCGATTATGTGATAGTCGTGAATGCCGAGAAGATCAAGGTAACAGGAAAAAAGATGGAGCAGAAGATCTACACAACTCACAGCGATTACATCGGCGGACTGAAGCAGGTACCTCTGAAGGAGAAGCTTGCGAAGAAGCCTGAGAGCGTGATCGAGCATGCTGTGAAGGGTATGCTGCCCAAGGGAACTCTCGGACGTCAGATGGCAAAGAAGCTCTATGTCTATGCCGGACCTGAGCATGATAAGGCTGCACAGAAGCCCGAAGAGCTGAAATTCTGATAGGAGGGTATGAAATTGGCTACGAAGAAGAAAGTAACTGAGAGATATTACGGCACAGGCAGAAGGAAGAAGTCCATCGCCCGTGTGTATCTGATGCCCGGAAAGGGAGAGATCACTGTAAATAAGAGGAGCATAGACGAGTATTTCGGACCCGAGACACTCAAGACGATCATCCGTCAGCCCCTTGTTGCAACAGGAACACTCGACAAGTTTGATATACTTGTAAATGTCAAGGGTGGCGGCTATACAGGACAGGCCGGAGCCATCCGCCACGGCATATCAAGAGCTCTGCTTCAGGCAGACGCTGACTACAGACCTACTCTTAAGAAAGAGGGATATCTCACGAGAGATCCTCGTATGAAGGAGAGAAAGAAGTACGGTCTCAAAGCTGCACGTCGTGCACCTCAGTTCAGCAAGCGTTGACGCAAAGAGTCCCGCATCGGATCAAATAAAAGGTATGAACCCCGGAAACTGTGTTTCTGGGGTTTTTCTTTTTCGCGCAGGAAATAAACCGCGGTCAGTTTGCACATGAAAAAATACATAAATTAGCAGACTGCAGCCGGTTCATGCAAAAACTGAGAACTTCAAACAGTAAACAAATGATCTTCAAAACCCGTTCATTGTCCGGATGAGCGGGTTTTGCTATATGAATGGCAGATATCGTGATATAATACATGAATATGGTTACCGTTTTTCTTGTTTTCTGCGCAATCTGGCTGGTTTTTACCGGTCTCGGGACATTTGTGGGATATGTGGTCCTTGCGGGGGGAATGCCTCTGATAAGGATCGCGGTTTATTCCTGTCTTATATCATGGGTTTTGGCTCTGATCATTACGATACTTTTTTCGGTCTCAAAAAAGGAGATAGCCCGCGTGCAGGAGGAAGAGGCGGAACGTGCTAAGTTCAGGAGGTTCCCCGGCGGAGCCGCCAATCACTATGTGGGTATAGAAACCATCAACGGAGCTCTGCATTTCTTTCCTGACAGGCTTGTATTTCACGCCCATTCGTTCCGTGAAGAGATCGAAGACTGGGAACTGGCCTATACTGATATCTCGGACGTAAGGCTCGGAGAAGATGACGACAAGCACAAGCTGTGTATTGAAGGAAAAAACGGTGCCGTCAGCAAATTCTCAACTTTCGATAATGAAAAGCTTTTGGCAGCTATAAAGGAAAAGCTATAAAACGATCAATCATAAAGGCGGTGTGACAGATGCTTACCAAGACCATCTATGTCATAATCGATATCATCGCAGTTATAGATATCATTTTCACCATACGGGCTCTATTTAAGGTCAAGGCTGCATATGGCAAAAGACTGATGCTCACTCTGATGGTGGCTATCATAGCTATCGGAGCCAGCATAGTGGTCGCTCTTGCCAACAACGCGTTCGCAGCTGAGGTCGCGTATTGTGTCTATTTCGCATCCATAGACTGGATACTATATTTTCTAGCAGGCTTCTGTCTGCTGTATACAGAACATGAGAAAACGATGAATAAACTGGCTGTCCCGGTGGCTCTGATCATGGCCGCCGATTCGGTTTCGCTCTTTGCAAACCTCTTCTACGGACATCAGTTTTCGATCTATGAAAAGACTATGTACGGGACGGTATTTTATCAGACGTCGATCTATCCGTTCTACTACATTCATCTTACCGTCGCTTATCTTGTCGTAGTCCTGACACTGTTTTTCATCATATATCGTATAGCGAAGAGCTATGGGCTTTATCGGATGAAGTATGTGATCATACTCTCGGTCTTACTACTCGTTATATTGCTCAACCTTGCGTATATGGCCTTTTCCATGGTGCTGGATGCATCGGTGATCTTTTATCCTGTGGCGGCAACGCTTATCTATTTCTGCACCGAGGTATTCGTGCCCCGGACACTGATGTCGACTTCGGTAGGGCGTGCTGTGGATAACATGAGCGAGGGATTGCTCCTGTTTGATATAAACAATAACTGTATTTTCGCAAATTCTTTTTCCAGATACAGATTTGGGATTGACCCGGAAAACTATGATTTCTCCTGTGAACCTATCGCATCGGTGATCGATCAGCTCGACACTGACGGAAAGAAGTACGGCGAGGTGGAATACATAAGGGAGACCCCTGCTGTCACGGAGTATTACAAGATCCGTTATACAAGCCTTACAGACAGGAAGGCACGTCCGATCGGATCATATTTTCTTATTCGGGAAACAACAGAAGAAGTGATCTACAGGCATGAGATCGAAGAAGCAAAGATCAATGCAGATAATGCAAACCGGGCAAAAAGCACGTTTCTTGCCAATATGTCCCACGAGATCCGGACACCTCTGAACTCCATCCTCGGAATGAACGAAATGATACTCAGGTCGGCTGATGATCCGCTGATAAGGGAATATGCCGATAACATCAAAGACTCGGGAGATACTCTTCTTAGCCTGATCAATGATATCCTGGACTTCTCCAAGATAGAGGCCGGAAGGATGGAGATCATCAAAACTGAATACAGTACCCATAAACTTATAAGGGACTGCTATCATTTCTTCGAACAGCCTGCAGGAGCCAAGGATCTCTATCTCCATGTAGACTTCGACCCGTCTGTACCGAGAAAACTTTCCGGTGATCTGCTGCATATCAAGCAGGTGCTGAACAATATAATATCCAACGCGGTGAAATACACTAAAGAGGGCGGTGTCACTGTTACAGTATCATCGCAGAAGCTGCAGCGCGACAAATTAGAATTTGTGATAGAAATATCCGATACCGGCATAGGGATAGCGAAAAAAGATGTCTCGATCCTTTTTGATGCTTTCAAACGGATCAACGAAAAAGAGAATGCTACGATCCAGGGCACGGGACTCGGCCTTGCCATTACCAGAGAGCTCGTTAAGATGATGGAGGGTACCATCTATGTAGACAGCACACTCGGGGTCGGGAGCAGATTCAGGATCACCATACCGCAGGATGTGGCGGATGCTTCCCCTGCGGGACCGCTTGTCCTGAAGCGCAGCGCCGAAACGAGCAGATATAAGGAAAGCTTCCGTGCACCCCTTGCACGTATACTGATAGTGGATGACGTCCCTCTGAACCTCAAGGTGGCAGCAGCATTACTTAAGAATACCCTTGTGCAGATCGACACTGCTTCCGGCGGCGATGAAGCGATATCATTATGCCGACGCAGACAATATGACCTTATCCTTTTGGACCATCGCATGCCGAACAAGGACGGTATAGAAACATTTAAGGAAATATCGGAAAACGGGATGAACACAAAGACCCCGGTCATCATGCTGACAGCCAACGCCTTAAGCGGAGCGGATGAAGAATACAAAGAAATAGGCTTCGCGGGCTATCTGTCGAAACCGATAGATATAAATGCCCTTGAAGCCATGCTCATCAGTCTGCTGCCCGGAGATAAGGTAGAACTGATGTGAGTTTTTTATTTCGAGTACTTATTTCCCTGTGATTCTCCGCTTACAACGACACTTCCCATGTCAGCTTTGAGTGTGACGCTGCACTCTCTGTTCTTATCATCGGGATTGTATTCTATAGAGCCCATGCTGCATTCTCCCGTTACGACATCGAAGGTACCGCCCAAAGAAATATTGCCCATGTCTGCGCCAAGATCCGCAGTGTTCCCGGTCACGCCGGATATCTCTATATTTCCCATGTCAGCTTCAGCTGTCAGAGCCTTCACATTCGAATTACTGAAGCTTATATTCCCCATATCGGCAGACAGGTCAACGATCGCAATATCCATTCCGGAGCATTCAAGATTACCCATGTCCACATCTGCTTCAAGCTCAGCTATGCGAGTGCCTTCGGGGACTGTAACTGTCATTTTGCAGATGAGCATGGACGGATTGAAATGTCCGTGTTTGATCAGGTGGGCATCACCCTTTGCCTTTATAGAGAGGACACCGTCATCTGTCTCTACCTCGGGTATCAGGAAATCCGGGACCTCATATGATACCGAATAGTCGGAGCCGGTGATTATCTTCACGTCCCCCATGTCTGCATCCAGATGGATACTATCAAAGGCACCGGTTTCCACGGTCTGGGAAACGGTTTTTCCTCCCTTTATCATGTTTTTCACAAATGGGATGGCACCTCTGAGAACGTGTATAAACAGTCCTGCTAATATACATACCACCGTAACGATGGTTAAAACCGTTAAATATGCTTTCTTATTCATTTCCGGTCACTTCCTTTCTGTTGATCCGAGGTTGACTTCTATCACTTTGCGTATGACCACGGAGATCGGCCAGATGATCCACGTGATGTACCAGTCAAAGGTGAGGAAGCTCCAGATCAGGTAAATGCAGAGCACTGTAGGCTTGTATACTGCCATGAAAGCAGCAAGCTTATCATCGTCGTACTTTACAACTGTCTTCTTGCTGTCTGCCTGATAGCTGCCACTTACGGTGTTGACGTCGTTCAGGTTCAGGAGTCGTTCATAGCGGCTTCCAAGGCTGTTGCTGAGTACAATGAGAAATACACCTGCAGCAACTATTCCGATCAGCAATCCTCCGCCGATATTACCCATATCGATCCCTGCGGGCATGGCATCGATACTGTCAAGTATGGCGGCCGGTATAAAGCAGAGGATACACAGCGCTATACCTATGACTCTCATGGCTATGCGTACAGGTGCAGAGCGTTCGTTTTCGTCGTTTACGTAGTTTGATGTAGCATAATCGATATAGCAGGGCTCCTTCTTAAGATATTTCCATTTTCCTCCTGCTGCGGATGCGGCTACGATAAAGGCCACACCGACTGCTATCAGCACGAACATGCCGGACAGGAATACTTTATCCCAGATTTCCATCGAAGGATTATATCCGAATAAAGCATCTCCGATCACGGGAGAAGCTATGGATATGATGCAGAAGAATATGCCGATGGACCTGAAAAGTCCGCATAATGCATGATTCCTAAGATAGCTCTTTGCCTCATCCAATGTCACATGGCGTCTGTTCTGAATCTCCTCGTTGTCTGAGACCATCGAAATATTCTCGCTGATACCTAGATCATCTGCTATTTCATTCAGATTGCCGAACTCTGATATCACGGTTCCGACTGCCTCGTTTTCGTTCTTTCCGGAGGAAATGAGTTCATTGTATTTATCCTCCATCATCTGCCAAAGCTCGTCCTTTGCCTTAAGTACCTCCGGTGTATTGGGAAGGCTGGCAAACATTGATTCCAAATAGTTCCTTATTATCTCCATTTTTCCTATGCTCTCCTTATAAAGTGTTCCTTATAAAGCGTTCTACAACTTCTTTTGTGAGTAGCCATTCCCGGCATTTCTCATCATAATATGAACGACCGCTATCCGTGATCCTGTAATAGGTCCGTTTTTTTCCGTTGCCTTCCGCATTTTGATCAGCGATGAAGGACTCTATGTAGCCGTTCTTTTCCATTCTTGTGAAAGCTGAATACAACGTTGTCTCTTTGATCACATACTTTTCTTCTGTAAGAAGCCGTATCTCTTTGGATATCTCATATCCATAGGAGGGCTCTTCCAGCAGAACGTAGAGTATCATTGTATCGTTATAGCCGCGTATCACGTCACTGCTTATTGCCAAATCCGATTCTCCTCCTTTGCTTCATCTATCGTACTACGACTGTCGTAGTACGACTGTCGTAATAGTAATACCACATGGTCCGGAATACTGTCAACCCCGAAAATAAAAAAATACATAAAAACACCCCGGAAGATTCCGGGGTGCTAATTTACGGCCTTCTATTCGCTTCAGATCTCTTTATCCGATTTCGGACGCTTAAACTTGATCCGGTTGTTCTTTTCTCCCAGCTTCTCTCCGTAGAAACGCTGAGTGTTGAGCCACTCCTTCAAAGTAAGTCCCGCGAGGTACTGACTCTCTGTTCCGGCCGAAAGCATTACTTTACCATCTTTGAGATCAGGACTGTCAATTTCCCACAGATGTCCCGAGCCGGAAAGTGAAGCGTATTTTGCATTGGAAGGTATGGCGCCTCCGGCATCTATCCACGCCTGCACGTCATCATCAAGGACAAATTCTGTATCCTTATCGATCTTTTCTATTTTGCTGTTATCTTTCTCGTCTGATTTTTTGTTTGCGTCATCCGCAGCATAGCAGGTCACACCGGCGCAGATCAAAAGTACGGAAACCAGCATACCGCAGATCATCCTGCGAAGCATATCTGTATTTTTCTGTTTCATCATATGACACCTCATACAATATATATCGTCAGAAACTGCTCTTTATATTAATATATCACGCACTGAACCGGTTGTGTCAAATCTGTAAGAATTATTGTCTGTCCGGTCTTACTGCAGGTTTATCTTCACCCTTTCCGGTATCTGCGGCAGAACCATTACGGAGTTAACGGAAAAGCGTGTTTGAAGTGTCTCAAGAAGCACCGCAAGGTGCGAAAAAAGGCAGCCGTATCAAACCCGGATACGGCTGTTTTTGATTCTGCGGTAGAGCTCGGCTATGGGAAGGCCCATCACATTATAGTAGTCTCCTTCTATACGCTCTACGAGGAGGGCTCCTTTTCCCTGTATGCCGTATGCCCCGGCCTTATCCAAAGGCTCCCCGCATGAAGCGTATTCCCGGAGAAGCTTTTCATCAGGAGGATACATGGTCACATCCGTCCGTACATGAAAGGTTTCCTTCACAGGCTTCCCATCTTCATCGGGATATATCATGGTCACACCCGTATATACAGAGTGGGTCTTTCCCGCGAGCATACAAAGCATCTCATAAGCCTTCGATTCGTCCTTCGGCTTCCCGAGAATAATATCCTCAAAAGCGACTATGGTGTCTGCACCGATGACCAGATCTTTGGCGTGGCTTGCTGCGACTGCCTCTGCCTTTCTAAGTGACAGCTCCATTACATAGTCTGCCGGAAGTGTCGTGTCCTCCACGGTCTCATCCACGTCGGCAGTATCGATCTCAAAAGGGATGCCTGCCTGCTCCAGCAGTTCCCTGCGTCTTGGTGATCCGCTCGCTAGAATTACTTTCATATCAGTTCTCCCATTTCAAATGATGCAGACTTCCTTTTTTGTTAAGCTGCGGAAATCCGTTCTGTCTCAGCGCTTCATACAGTATCACTGTCGCTGCATTGGAGAGATTCAGCGATCTTTCGTCTCCGTACATTGGTATCCTCACACAGGACTCTCTGTGTGAGGTCAGTATCTCTTCCGGTATACCTGCGGATTCCTTGCCAAACATGATATAGTCATCCGGACCATAGGATACGTCCGCGTAGGTCTGCTCTGCCTTTGTGGTCGCATACCAGATCTTCGAGGTGTCTGCGTGCTGTCTCATGAAATCTTCGAGATTATTATACTCGCGCAGCTTCAGCTTTTCCCAGTAATCCAGACCGGCGCGTTTCAGGTTGCGGTCACTCAGAATAAACCCGTAGGGTTTGATCAGATGGAGAGAGGTATCTGTCGCCACGCAGGTGCGGCCTATTGCTCCGGTATTAAACGGTATCTCCGGTTCAAGCAGGACTATGTTCATCGGCACTCATCCCGGGCAGGCGATCTCGACAACGTCTTCGATGATGTGGTGCAGTGCAGAGGCCAACTCAGTGTCTGCGCATTTATAGAATACTTCTTTGCCTTCGCGGCGCGATACTATAAGACCGGATGTTTTCAGAGCCTTCAGATGATGCGACAGAGCCGGAGAGGACATGCCCATCATGGCAGCCAGATCGGTCACACATTCCTCCGTATGACACAACATCCAGAAGAGCTTCACTCTTGACGGGTCCCCCAACAGTTTGAATACATCCGAGGCGGCAGAGAATCCGTCGATAAGGGGCATCTCCTTCAACAGACTTTCTGTTATCTCTTTTTTTTCATGATCATGCGGAAGCTTCATTTTTCTAATGTTTTTTTCCTTATTATGTGACTGTGAGACGGATATATTTTTTCGAGCAACCGCCAGCGCCCATCTGAGCTAATCGTCACGCGTTACTAACTTCAAAGAAAATGTCGATAAATCTCCATTTTCATTTCAGTAAGTAACTGCGGACGCTGGCAGAACGTCCAGTGGACGTTTTGCGGGTGCGTTTTGATGTGCTATGCACCTCAGCACCCCGGGGCCCCGGAGCCAGACACGCATGGCGTGTCTAAGCGGCTCTCAAAATATGCCAAAG
>JAEEGL015029485.1_pt1 | contig 24806 bp, 22 predicted proteins | sample 9134231 | NCBI WGS metagenome assembly JAEEGL01 (sample SAMN16246548, study PRJNA631951) | gut metagenome | biome: gut microbiome; feature: rumen; material: fiber-attached | host: Bos | place: Iran: Karaj | collected 2018-10
GACGGTAGTATCGTGGACGTGGAAGCAGTGCGTTCGTCAGGCGATAGTTCGTTGGATAAAGAAGCCATTCGCGTGGTGAAGAGTATGCCGAAATGGTCGCCTGGTAAGCAACGTGGTAAAGCCGTGCGTTGTAAATATACCGTGCCGGTGGTGTTCCGTTTGCAATAAAAGGATATTTTGCTTCTAAAAAACATCCAATGCTTTTTTAGGTTGGGATTGATTCGTTTTTGATACCGAAATGCCTGTCGCTTAGCAGAGTGTACTCTTTTTATGTTTTTTATCAAACGTGTGCTGGAAGGCAGTTTAGGGGGAAACGTGATAATTCATAAGTAAGGAAATGAGCGAAGTAAATATGAATTATGAAGGTGAAGATAATTTGGAGTTAATGAAATTGGCTCAAAATTATAACAAATCCTTAGTTGCTTTGATTGTAAAAAATAAGCCACCAAAAGCAAAAGATATTTTGGATTTTGGTTCGGGCGATGGATGGTTTGCACGTGAGGTTGCAGCAAGTTTGAAGCAAGAGGTGATATGCGTAGAACCCGCACAAAATATGCTTAAGTATTACGAAAAACCTCCTTTGACTTCCTTAGAGCAGTGCGAGACGCAAAGTGTGGATTTTGTTTATTCGTTGAATGTTTTAGAGCATATTGAGGATGACGCAAGGATTATAGACGAGTTTTATCGGGTGTTGAGAAAAAATGGAGAGTTGTTGCTTTATTTACCAGCCTTCCCTTGTTTGTATTCTTCTATGGATAAGCATGTCGGACATTATAGACGTTATAAGCGTTCGGATGTGAAACGACTCTTTGATACTGCCAAGTGGCAGGTTGAAAAGATTTGCTATGCTGACTCTTTGGGCTGGTTTGCAAGTCTTGTTTTTAAATTCAGTGGGAATGATAGTGGGGTGCCGTCTGTTCGGATGCTCAAACTATATGATAGCGTTTTTTATCCGATTAGTTTAGGCTTAGATAAATTGTTTGGAAAGTTTCTTGGTAAAAATATTGTTATCAGGATGATGAAGGAAGGGGAAGAATGAAGTATCGATTGTGCGAATGGGTTGAATAAACAAAATAATTGACCACATTCGCTTTTTTTATTGTTTGAAGTTATGGCATTAAAATGTGGTATTGTTGGACTCCCTAATGTGGGCAAATCAACGTTATTTAATTGTCTTAGTAGTGCAAAAGCCCAAGCGGCAAATTTCCCTTTTTGCACCATTGAACCCAATGTCGGTACGATAATCGTTCCCGATGAACGCCTCAATAAGTTGCAGGAACTGTGTCATCCCGGGCGAGGCGTTATCCCAACCACGATTGAGATTGTGGATATTGCGGGACTTGTTAAAGGAGCAAGCAACGGCGAAGGTCTGGGCAATAAGTTCTTGGCGAATATCCGCGAAACCGATGCGATTATTCATGTCTTACGGTGCTTTGATGACGATAATATCACCCACGTGGACGGCAGCATTGACCCTTTGCGTGATAAGGAAATTATTGATACGGAGTTGCAGTTGAAGGATTTGGAAACGATCGATTCGCGTATCACAAAAACCGAAAAACAAGCCAAAGCGGGTGGCGATAAAACAGCCAAAATAGCGTTGGATTTACTAAATCGCTACAAAGACGCTCTCTCGCAAGGTAAATCGGCACGGACGGTTGCGTTGGACAACAAGGAAGAGATGGCGATTGCGAAGGAGTTCTTTTTGCTCACCAACAAGCCCATTCTTTATGTGTGCAATGTGGACGAGAACTCGGCTGTGAACGGCAACAAGTATGTGGAACGCGTGCGGGAAGCCATCAAAGACGAGCAAGCCGAGATAATCATCGTTGCGGCTAAAATTGAGAGCGAGATTGCCGAATTAGAAACTGCTGAAGAGCGTCAACTCTTTTTGCAAGAGATTGGACTGCAAGAGTCGGGCTTAAATCGGCTGATTCATTCGGCGTATCATCTGCTCAACTTGCGAACTTTCCTTACGGCTGGTAGCGACGAGGTGCGTGCGTGGACGTTCAAGGCGGGTAGCAAGGCTCCACAATGTGCGGGCGTTATCCATACCGATTTTGAGCGAGGCTTTATTCGTGCCGAAGTGATTAAATACGACGATTTCGTTTCGTTGGGAAGCGAGAGTGCGTGTCGTACAGCAGGAAAAATCCATATTGAAGGCAAAGAATACGAAGTCCAAGACGGCGATATAATGCACTTTTTGTTCAACGTATAACTCTGCTTAGAAACAAAAAGGTTTTGTGAAAAAATCGAGCCGTTTTTGTCTAAAATTTGCAACGTATTTATACGAAAAACTCTTTTTGGGTGCATAAAAGCAACCGTTTAAAACAAAAAACATCGCTACTTTCGCAGTAACGATGCTTTTTTTACACAATTATGATTAAGATTATTTTGTTACGCCATGAGAGTCGAAAGTAACGCTAACTTTGTTGATTTTGTGACTTTTTTTATCCCACTTTTTCCCTTCTTCCATTTTGTATGTAATCTCCTCCACGTTTACACCACCGAAGTATCTAACCGTATTGCTTTGATTTAAGCCCGTGAAATGTTGGATGTCGGATTTCCAAACCTCGTGAGGATAACGTACAATAGCGTAATACTTGTATACCTTGTTTCGCAACACAGGATAGGTAACATTATTATCGGTTTTCAGCGTATCGCTAATGATGCTATCAGCAGTTGTAGTTACTTTGCTTTTAACAGTTTCAACAAGAACAAAATCTTTTCCTTCAAGTTTCAACGCATCAGCATTTAAGTTATCAATAAGCAATGGTAAAGTGATTTTTTTCGTCTTAAGGATCTCAACCGAATCTTTTGTTGGGTCAACTTCAGATTTAAGAATATTGCCATCTTTATCTTTTACTGTTTTTTGCTCAATAGCGATGGTCGTATCTTTGGTACCAGAAATCTCTAACGAATCAAAATCCCAAGTAACATACGAAGTACTAACCCTATTGGCTGCTGTGGTCATCGTGCAGAATAAACTATCATAATCGCCACTACTGAGAAGTACCAAGTATTTATTTCCATCCAATGTTTCAAAGGTGATTTCGCCGTGTTGTTGTGCGAGCCCTTCAACTGTTTTGTTGGTTATTTTCACCCCATTAGGATACTTAAACCCTTGCGAATAGGCAGGTGTGTTAGCTCCGATAGTTTTAATACGATCTTTGTCAAGTTCGATTTTGACAACACCGTTTTCTTTGAGCACAAACGAAGATAGATTATCTTGGTCGTAAGTGAAAATGTACGAAGTATTTTCGTCTATGTTAAATGACGTAACATTACAACCATCATGTTTGAAAACGGCTGGTTTATTTTCGGTTGTTACCGTGTCATAATTGTTCCCCTTTTTTGTAATAGTTTCGCTTGAAATCGCTATATCCCCAGTGAGAGCTGTAAACTGAGCAAAGTCATTGCTCTGCTTGTCATTGGAAGTATAAAGATAAGGAAATTGGAAAAGATAGGTTGTTTTGTTTTCGGCTACGGCATCGGAAACCGTAACGTTAACCTGATTGATGCGATAAAAATATTCGCCCGTAAAATTGTCTTGGCTGTAATCATCATTCTTACAACCAACTACGAAGAGCGAGAGGATTATAAGACTTAAAATTGCCCCCCCCCCCTACTTTTAAACTTTTTTAATAAATTTTTCATGATTTTTAAGATATTTTAAGGTTATACTTGATTTTTTTATGAATTTTTCAGCGTACTTTATTTTTTTGCGAATTTAGTTTGTTTTTTTGAAAAAACACACAAAAACTTTTTTATGCTTTTATTTTTATTCAATTTTATACCTTCGTAAAAAATATCCATCGGCTTATGGTACACAAATACGATTTCTTAATTATAGGTGGTGGCGTGGCTGGAATGAGTTTTGCCTTGAAGGTTGCCAAAACGCAAAAGTATTCCATTGCGTTGTGCGTCAAGACGACTTTGGACGAAACCAACACGTCAAAAGCACAAGGTGGTATCGCTTCGGTTACCAATTTGGCGGTGGATAATTTCGAAAAACATATCCACGATACGATGGTGGCTGGCGATTGGTTGTCAGACCCGCAAGCCGTGCACCAAGTTGTAACGAATGCACCCGAACAAATCAAGGAGTTGATTCAGTGGGGCGTCAGTTTTGATAAAAAAGAGGATAGCTCGTTTGACTTGCATAAAGAGGGTGGGCACTCGGAACATCGGATTTTGCATCATGCCGATGATACCGGTGCAGAAATTCAAAGAGGACTGATGGAATCGGTAAAAAATAACCCTTACATCACCGTTTTGGAAAATCATTTTGCCGTTGAAATCATAACGCAACATCATTTGGGAATTCGTGTAACGCGTAAAACAACCGACATCGAATGTTACGGGGCATATATCTTGGATACTTGTAGCGGTAAAATCGACACTTTTTTGAGTAAAGTTACCTTGATAGCTACCGGTGGAATCGGGGCAATTTATGCTACCACGACCAATCCGAGTGTTGCAACGGGCGATGGAATCGCGATGGTTTATCGGGCAAAAGGAACGGTTTGCGATATGGAGTTTGTGCAGTTTCATCCAACCGCACTTTACAACCCCAAAGAGACGCACCCTGCCTACTTGATCTCGGAAGCTATGCGAGGTTACGGGGCGGTGTTGCGGCTACCCAACGGCGAAGAATTTATGCACAAATACGATGAGCGTTTATCGTTGGCACCGCGAGATATTGTGGCTCGGGCGATTGATAACGAAATGAAGGTACACGGATTGGAGCATGTTTGCTTGGACGTTACCCACAAAAATGCCGATGAAACCAAACGTCATTTCCCCAACATTTACCATAAATGCCTCACTATTGGAGTGGATATAACCAAAGATTTTATTCCGGTGGCACCGTGTGCTCATTATATGTGCGGTGGAATCAAAGTGAACTTGAATGCTCAATCGTCTATCGGACGACTCTATGCAGTGGGGGAATGCTCTTGTACAGGCTTGCACGGCGGAAATCGATTGGCTTCCAATTCGCTCATTGAGGCGGTTGTGTATGCTGAAGCCGCAGCGAAGCATAGTCTTTCAGTGATAGAAAACTACGATTTCAACGATAAAATTCCCGAATGGAACGATGCGGGCATGATGACCAACGAAGAGCAAGTGTTGGTTTCGCAAGATAAGCGTGAGGTCGGTCAAGTGATGTCAACTTACGTTGGAATCGTGCGTTCTGACTTGCGTTTGCATCGTGCGTGGGACCGTTTAGACCTTTTGTACGAAGAAACCGAGAATTTATTCAAACGAGTACGGGCTTCGCGGGATATTTGCGAGTTGCGAAATATGATTAACGTGGGTTATTTGATTACGCGGCAGGCGTTGGAACGGAAAGAATCGCGGGGATTGCATTTCAATATGGATTATCCACCGCAAAAAATAAACACAAATAATGTTTGGTGATTATGGACTTACTTATTGTTATCTTGTTGGTTTTGTTTGGAGCATTTATGTTGGCAATAGAATGCTTCTTGGTGCCAGGTTTCGGCTTGGCAGGTATTTTTGGCGTAGTGAGTAGCATTGGAGGCGTTTGGTATGCGTACGAAAAACTGACTTCCTACTATCCTCATGCGGGACTGATTACGCTGTTGGTTACAATTATTCTTTTTATTGTGATTTTTGTTTTATTTTTGAGAGGTAAAACGCTTAAGAAAATGGAATTGGAAACGACGATTGATTCATCGGTTGATTTGGCTAAACCAGGCAAAAGAATGGATGAATTGACCGAACAAAATAATAAACATTAAATGTAAAATAATATGGAATTTTTTCAACTATCCTTGACGGTTATTCTGATTTTTCTGTTAATCGTCTTTTTCTATTACGTTCCCTTTATGCTGTGGGTGAATGCCCAAGTGAGTGGCGTACATATCTCGTTGGTGCAACTCTTTCTGATGCGGATTCGTAAGGTGCCACCTGCTAAGATTGTGAATTGTATGATTGAGGCACACAAAGCGGGCTTGCACGATGTTACGCGAGACGGTTTAGAGGCACATTATTTGGCAGGAGGTCATATCGCAAACGTGGTGCATGCGTTGGTTTCAGCCAATAAAGCGAGTATAGAGTTATCTTTCCAGATGGCGACGGCGATTGATTTGGCAGGTCGTGATGTGTTTGATGCCGTGCAAATGTCGGTGAATCCACGCGTTATTACTACACCTCCCGTTACAGCGGTGGCAAAAGATGGTATTCAGTTGATTTCGGTGGCACGAGTTACGGTGCGTGCAAACATCAAGCAATTAGTCGGTGGTGCAGGTGAAGATACGGTCTTGGCTCGTGTGGGCGAAGGTATCGTTAGTTCCATCGGTTCGGCAGATAGCCACAAAGCCGTGTTGGAGAACCCCGACAGCATCTCTAAGTTGGTTTTGAGTAAAGGTTTGGATGCAGGAACGGCTTTTGAAATCCTCTCAATTGATATTGCAGATATTGATGTGGGTAAAAACATCGGTGCACAGTTGCAGATGGACCAAGCCGAAGCCGACAAGAACATCGCACAAGCCAAAGCCGAAGAACGTCGTGCAATGGCTATCGCAAGCGAGCAAGAGATGAAAGCTAAAGCCCAAGAAGCACGTGCTAAGGTGATTGAAGCCGAAGCCCTCGTGCCACAAGCCATGGCGGAAGCGTTCCGTTCAGGGAACTTAGGTATTATGGATTACTATCGGATGCAAAACATCCAAGCCGACACGCAAATGCGTGAAACAATTGCTAAACCAACAAAATAATGAAGGTAGCGATTTTACAATATACGGTACACTTGGGAGATATAGAGAAAAACTTGGCTCTATTCTCCCAACGTATTGCCGACTTAGAGGGGAAGGCCGATGTCGTTCTCTTGCCCGAGATGTTTACAACGGGTTTTATTCCAGACGAAAAACTGACGGAGCCTACGGACGGCAAGACAATTCAAACCTTGCAAGCCCTTGCAAACAAACATTCGCTCGCTATTACGGGTTCGTTTATGTGCAAGGATAACGGCAAGTTTTACAATCGGGGATTTTTTATCCAACCCAACCAACCCCCCGAATTTGTGGACAAACATCATTTATATCGGCAGGGTGGTGAAGCCGATTTTTTTACGCCCGGCACTAAACGAGGCGTTTTTGAGTACAAAGGCGTGAAGTTTTTGCTCATTATTTGTTATGACTTGCGGTTCCCCGTATGGAATAGAAACCAGACGGGGCATGATTATGATATAATTTTGGTTACTGCCAACTGGCCACAGATGCGGATTGAGTATTGGGACGTGTTGGTGCAAGCCCGTGCGATTGAGAATCAAAGTTTGGTTTGTGCGGTGAATATCGTGGGCGAAGACATAGTTGGACTGCATTATAATGGGCATTCGGTGGCGTATAATTCGCACCTTGCTCCTGTTGTGCGGTTTGAGGATAACGAAGAAGGGACGAAGATTGCCGAACTGAATGTGGATAAGCTTCATCACTTCCGCGAAGTACTACCTTTATGGAAAGATGCAGACCCCTTCGCATTAGAATAAATCGTTGAAATCGTAGATTTGAGTATGGAGTATAGTTGGAAAATAAATCCGATAAACGAGCAACAAAAAAACGAGGCGTTGCAACTGTCGCAAGCATTAAAAATTGATGCGGTGATGGCACGTATGCTCGTCCAACGCTCCATTACAAATGCACAGCAGGCACAAGATTTTTTCCGACCTTCGTTGGAGAAATTAGTAGACCCGTTTTTGATGAATGATATGGAGCAGGCAGTCGAACGATTGCACGAAGCGATTCTGAAGCACGAAAACATTTTGGTCTATGGCGATTACGATGTGGACGGCATTACGGCAGTGGCTTTGGTGTATCGTTTTTTGTCGAATCTAACGAAAAATCTGCTGTTTTATATCCCCGACCGCTACTCCGAAGGGTATGGTATTTCTTTCCAAGGCATCGACTTTGCACACGAAAAAAAGTGTAGTTTGATTATCGCTTTGGACTGCGGTATCAAGGAAATGAACAAGGTGGAATACGCAACGCAGAAAGGGATTGATTTTATCATTTGCGACCACCATTTGCCCAAAGGCGATATTATCCCGAATGCCGTGGCGGTTTTAGATGCCAAACGCAACGACAACACCTATCCTTTCACCGAACTGTCGGGTTGTGGGGTTGGTTACAAATTTATGTGTGCGTATGCTCTGAAACATAAAATCTCGTTGGAGGCGTTCGATTCGTTGTATGAATTGTTGGCACTTTCGATTGCTGTGGATATTGTGCCGATTGTGAGCGAGAATCGAATTTTGGCGTACTATGGTTTGAAGCAAATCAACGAACATCCGTGTGTTGGGATTCAAAAACTGATCGATTTGTCGGCTTTGAACGGTAAAAATATTGACATTCACGATTTGGGCTTTCGTCTCGGACCGCGAATCAATGCTTCGGGTAGAATCAATTTGGGTATCAAGGCTGTGCATTTGCTCATCACTTCCGATAATGACGAGGCTGTGGCTTATGCCAAAGAGATTGAAGAATACAACACCGAGCGACAGACCTTGCAAAGTTCACTTTACCAAGAGGCGGTTGAACACCTAAAAAATGATGCGAATAACGAGGGAAAAAAAACAACCGTAGTCTATTCACCCGACTGGCATCGGAGCGTTGCGGGCATTGTGGCGTCGAAGTTAACGGAAACTTTTTATCGCCCAACCATCGTTTTGGCTGATTTCAACGACGAACTGATTTCGGGTTCGGCTCGTTCGGTGGGCGACTTCAATATCCACGATGCGATTTGTGCGTGTTCGGATTTGTTGACACATTTTGGTGGGCATCATTTTGCGGCGGGTTTATCGATGAAACGGGAGAATTTGGAACTTTTCCAGCAACGTTTTGAGGAATATGTTCAAACGCATATCAACCAAGAGCAACAAAGCCCGACCATCAACATCGAAATGGAACTGCAACTTTCCGACATTACGCCACGATTTGTGAAATTTTTGTATTGTTTGGAGCCTTGTGGACCCGAAAATCCCGCTCCTTTGTTCGTTACGCGAAACTTGTTGAACTTCAAAAACACTCGTCGAGTAGGCACAAATGGTGAGCATTTACGTGTGGAGTTGACGGACGGACAAAATGTCATTTCGGGTATCGGCTTCGGGATGGGCGATTTTGCGGAGCGGATTTTGAAAGGTGAAAAAATAGACGTGTGTTATGCCGTGCAGGAAAATACGTTCAACGGCAAGACGACCACGCAAATGATGATAAAAGATATTCATTTTAAAAGTTGAAAGATGGAACAAGTAATTCAAGAGCGTGTGCAGACGCGTGGCAGTATTGAGGTGATTTGTGGCAGTATGTTTTCGGGTAAAACAGAGGAATTGATTCGCCGCATCAAACGGGCACAGTTTGCCAAACAAAAAATCGTGATGTTCAAACCAACCATTGATGTGCGGTATTCCGTGAACGATGTCGTTTCGCACGATAAAAAATCGTTTGCGTCTATCCCGGTGGTGCGTGCAAAAGATATGCTCGAATTTACCGATGGAGTCGACGTGGTCGGAATCGATGAAGCACAATTTTTTGACGATGAAATCGTGGAAATCGCACAAATTTTGGCAAACAGCGGAATCCGCGTAATCATCGCTGGTTTGGATATGGATTATTTGGGCAAACCGTTCGGTCCGATGCCAGCGTTGCTTTCGGTTGCCGATGATATTTATAAGGTGCATGCGATTTGCGTTCGTTGCGGAAATTTAGCGTATGTGTCGCACCGTTTGGTTGCATCGGAAAAGCAGGTTTTGTTGGGCGAAGTGGACGCATACGAACCGCTCTGTCGCTCGTGTTTCAATAAGATAAAGAACAAAGAACGCAAAGAAAGCGAAATGAATTTAGATTAAATCGTTACTTATGCCCTTGATTGAGGTTCTTTTGCCAATCCCGCTCGAAAAAACGTACACGTACAATGTGCCAGCGACGCTCCCTGTGCCTAAGCGAGGTATGCGTGTGCTCGTTCCTTTTGGGAGACAAAAAAACATGATTGGGCTCGTTTTCAACGCCGATATTCAGTCGAATTTAAATCCCGATAAAATCAAAGATATTATTTCCGTTCTGGACGATGAAATCGTGGTAACTGAATCGCAGTTTTGGCTTTGGCAATGGATTGCACAGTACTATATTTGTCCGCTTGGCGATGTGATGGATTTTGCGATGCCGAATGGATTATTGAAGAAAAATATAGACGTTGAAACCAATGTTGATTTTATCCAAATTGCCGATGAATACGCCGAAAAAGAAAAAATAGACACCTTGCTTTCGCAGTTGCAAAAAACGGCAAAAAAACAGTATAATCTTTTTCTGTTTTATCTTGCGAATTGCCAAAATTCGGACGGCTCTTATCAGGCGATTGAAAAGAAACAACTCTTGCATGAATCCAACGCAACGATGCCCATTTTGCAATCCTTAATAAACAAAGGCATTTTTACCCTTAAAACAGAATCCAAACTTTACAATAAAATCGTCGAAAAAATCGCAATTCATCGCAAATTAACGCCCCAACAAGAAAAAGCCGTTCAGTTGATTTCAACGTATTTCCAGCAAAATAAACCGACCTTGCTTTTTGGCGTTACTTCCAGCGGAAAAACCGAAGTATACGTCCATTTGATTCAGCAAAAATTGGCAGAAAACAAAAACGTGTTGTATTTGGTGCCCGAGATTGCTCTGACGACACAGCTGCAGGAGCGTTTGCAAAGCGTTTTTCCGAATCGTGTTTTGGCGTTTCATTCGCGGTGTTCGGATAGCGAAAAGGTGCGGATTTATCGGACACTTTTGCAAAGCGACCAATCGTATCTCGTGCTTGGCGTTCGGAGTAGCGTTTTTCTCCCATTTCAACGGTTGGGTTTGATTATTGTGGACGAAGAACAGGACGATTCCTACAAGCAGCAAGACCCTGCTCCGCGTTACAATGCACGCACGGTAGCGGTGATGCTCGCCAAACGGCACAATGCCAACATCTTGTTGGGAACGGCGACCCCGTCTATCGAGACCTATCATTTGGCACAAAGCGAAAAATATGGACTCGTCAAAATGACGGAAAGATACCAATCCATCGCGATGCCAAAGATAAAAATCGTCGATTTGACCGAACAATATCACCGCAAAACGATGCAAGGTCATTTCTCGGATTTTCTGATTGAGCGAATGCAAGCGGAGTTGGCAAAAGGCAAGCAAATCATTCTTTTCCAAAATCGGCGAGGCTATTCGCCTTCGTTGCTTTGCAAAACCTGTGGCTATGTGCCCAAATGCCCGAACTGCGATGTGAATTTGACGTACCATAAAAATAGTCGCCAACTGCACTGCCATTATTGCGGTTATGTTACGCCACAACCTGCCCATTGCCCGAACTGCAAAAATGTTTTGACAGAGCAAGGCTTTGGCACGGAACGCTTGGAGGAAGAAATCGCGACAATTTTCCCAAATGCCCGATTTGAACGGATGGATTTGGACACTACGCGGCGTAAGAATGGGCATAAAAACATCATCAATCGCTTTGCTTCGCACGACATCGATATTTTGATTGGGACGCAGATGATAACGAAAGGCTTGCACTTTGATGGCGTTTCGTTGGTGGGCGTTTTGAATGCCGACAATTTGATGATTATGCCCGATTTTAGAAGCGAAGAGAAGACGTTTCAGGTGTTGGAGCAAGTGGCTGGACGTTGTGGACGGCAGGGCGAACAAGGCGAGGTGATTATCCAAACCTTCCAAAAGACGTTGCCGATTTTCTCCTACTTGGAGCAACACGATTATCTCGGTTTTTACGAAGAACAAATCCAAGCACGGCAACTTTTCCATTATCCCCCGTTCCATCGTATCATTCGCGTAAATATCAAACATTCCAACGAACAAAAATTAGCGGATTTTGCGATGCGAATAGGTATGGTTTTGAAACAAATCTTCGGTAGTCGCTGCACCAATGTGATTGTGCCCACGATACAAAAAGTGAACAAAATGTTCATTCGGCATATCATCATCAAATTGGGTGCGACCGAAAATCTGACTGTGGCGAAAGAGATGCTCAAGAAGGCGACAGACGCTTTGTGCCGCGAAAATAGTAGTATGAATGTATATTTTGATGTAGATCCGATATGAAAAAAACGATTAAAAACAGTATTTTGCTCAATATCCTTGCGTGGATAGCCTTTGTAGTGGCGTTTAGCGGCTTGGCAACCATTTTGTGGCAACTTATTCCGAACCATAATTCGCTGATGGGCATGAAAATTTTGCAACTGCTCCAAACCATTTTTGTGTTGCTTTTGCCAGCGGTGATTTTGGTGTATTATTCTTCCGATGAAAGTATTGCTAACTATTTGTGTATCAACAAGAAACCGATTTTGCGAATGGCATTACTTGCTGTCTTAATAGCTCTCGTCGCACAGCCCTTAATCAACTATCTTTCGTACCTCAACCATCAACTTGAACTGCCCGAAGCCCTCGCCAAGTGGCAACTATGGATTGAGCAACAGGAACAGCAGTTGGAAATGCTCACCGAACGATTTGTACGTGCTGATACGATTGGCGAACTGCTTTTTAATATCGTGCTGATGGCTTTGATGCCCGCAATTGCCGAAGAAGTAACGTTTCGCGGGTGGCTCTTGCGACTTTTCAATAAAAACTCTGCGACTCTTTCGCACCTCTCCATTTGGCTCACGGCAATAATTTTTTCCGCTATCCATCTGCAATTTCTCGGCTTTATTCCGCGAATGTTGCTGGGTGCGTTGCTCGGCTATGCGTTCAAATGGACAAAAAATCTGTGGATTCCGATTTTGATACATTTCACCAACAACTGTTTTGCAGTCATGGCATATTTTATTTGTAACAAAAACGGAATATCAATGGACGCTTTGGAAGAAATCGGCGTTGGGAGTACGGTGTGGATTACGATGTTGAGTTTATTACTTACAAGTGCCTCTATTTACTGGCTTTACAAAGAAACGAATAAAAATAGTTTGGTTTTATAAAAAATAAAGTACCTTTGCACGTTTTTTGGTAAAAAAGTATGGGAAAAACATTAGTCATAGTAGAGTCGCCTGCAAAGGCAAGAACAATAGCTAAGTTTCTTGGCTCTTCTTTTAACGTCCTTTCGTCGCAAGGGCATATCCGCGACATTGAAAGTATTGGGCGAAAAAGTATCGGCATTGACTTTGAAAATAATTACGCTCCGAATTACCAAATTAGTGCAGATAAAAAAGCTATCGTAGATAGGTTGAAAAAAGAGGCAAAAACGGCAGATAAAATTTTGCTCGCAAGTGATGAGGACCGCGAAGGAGAAGCAATCGCGTGGCACCTGAAAGAAGTGCTCGATTTGAACGATAAAAATACACAGCGAATAGTATTCCATGAGATAACAAAGAATGCCATTATCAAAGCCATTGAAACCCCGCGTAACATTGATTATAACTTGGTGAATGCTCAGCAAGCCAGACGTGTGATGGATAGGATTGTGGGCTTTGAACTCTCGCCGGTGTTGTGGAAAAAAGTGGCTACGGGTTTGTCGGCAGGGCGTGTGCAGTCGGTGGCTGTTCGCCTTATCGTGGATAGAGAAAACGAAATCAAGGCGTTTAAGTCGGAGGCAACCTATCGGGTTGTGGCAGATTTGATGGCGAACGATGCGAAGAAGACCGTGATTCATACCGAACTCAACCATCGTTTTGAAACCAAAGAAGAGGCGATGGCGTTTTTGGAGTTGTGCAAACAAAACGATTTCACGATTTCATCGATAACCAAGAAACCCGGCAAACGGACTCCTGCTCCACCTTTTACAACCTCCTCTTTGCAACAAGAAGCGGCACGAAAATTGGGTTTCCCTGTGGCGAAGACGATGCGAATTGCACAACGCTTGTACGAAGACGGAAAAATAACCTATATGCGTACCGACTCGGTGCTGTTGTCCACGTTGGCGTTAGGGTTGGCGAAGGACGAAATCTGCAAGACATTTGGCGAAAACTACTCCAAGCCTCGCCAATATACGACTGTTTCCAAAGGTGCCCAAGAAGCCCACGAGGCGATTCGTCCAACGCAATTACAAAACAACAAAATAGATGGCTCGCGAGATGAGCAACGATTATACGATTTGATTTGGAAACGCACGATGGCATCGCAAATGTCGGATGCAAACATCGAAACAACGAAGTTTGAAATCAACGTAAAAAATAGTCCGTATCAATTCATCGCAAGTGGTGAAATCATAACGTTCGATGGATTCATGAAATTATACGTTCAATCCAAAGACGATGAAATCAACGAAAAAGATGAAAAAGGCTCGATTTTACCGAATCTGAAAGAGAAAGACACCTTGAGTTACGTGGAATGCGTTGCACAGCAATCGTACACGAAAGCACCTGCTCGTTACACCGAAGCCTCGTTGGTGAAAAAAATGGAAGAATTGGGTATCGGGCGACCCTCTACATACGCTACGATTATTGAGACGATTTTATCGCGAAAGTATGTGGAAGAAAAGGACTTGGAAGGCTCGGAACGCACCAACGAATGGGTCGTACTCAAAAGTGGAAAAATAACGACACAACAGAAGAAAGAAAAGATTGGTGCCGAAAAGCATAAACTGTGCCCGACGGATACCGGATTTTTGGTTACAGAATTTTTGATAGAGCATTTCCCAGCCGTGATGAACTACGATTTCACCGCAAAAGAGGAAGCCAACTTTGACGATATTGCCGTTGGAAAAAAACAATGGGTGAAGGTGGTTGACGAGTTTTACAAGCCGTTCCATAAATCTATTGATACGGTGCCGGCAGGTCGTTCGGCAAGTCGCTTATTGGGCAATGACCCCGAAACGAACGAACCGATTTATGTGAAGATTACGCGAATGGGCGTTTGTGTGCAGCGAGGCGAGGCGGATAAGGATAAAAAACCGAAGTTTGTCAATCTCAACGAAGGGCAATCGTATTATTCCATCACCTTGCAAGAGGCGTTGGAATTGTTGGCGGTTTCGTTCCCGTTTGAGTTGGGAAAATATGAGGATAAGGAAATTTTGGTTTGTTCGGGACGTTTTGGACCATTTTTGAATTGTGGTGGAAAGTTTTACACGATTCCCAAGACGATTGACCCACGCCAAATTACGATGGACGAGGCGATTGATTTGATACAGAAAAAGGAGCAGCAAAGCATTCCTATCAAGGATTTTGGGGAAATAAAGGTTTTGAATGGACGGTACGGAGCGTACATCAAATATAACGACGGGAACTACAAAATCCCGAAAGGCACGGTGGTTGAGACGTTGGACGAAAAGCAATGCAAAGCGATAATCGAATCTTCTTCGCCCACGAATCAAAAAACCAAGTTTGTACGCAAGGCAAGACGTGCCGCAACAAAATAGACGATTCCATCGAGAAGTAGCGCAGTTGGTAGCGCACCACGTTCGGGACGTGGGGGTCGGGCGTTCGAGTCGCCTCTTCTCGACAAAAGAAGCGGTTTTGAGATGAATCAAAGCCGCTTTTTGTATAGTTATTACTCGTCAGATTTATTCGGAATTTCACTCCTTGCTTGCTTCACCAACGATGAGCAGAATAATCCATACCCATATAGGAGAGATAAGAAATGACAACAAGATCCAACCAAGTGGGTCGCGATGTCGTTCTTTTGCCATGTTATATGTGATGCGGAAGTATATAAAATAAATCATCACAAAGGCAAAAATAACTAAAAGACACATAAGAGGGACTTCCCATACACTTGAGTCCACTACTAATTGTGATTTTAAGAAGATTGAATTTATCATTTTGTTTTGTACGATTTTAGTTCAAATTTTACTTTGTATTTGCGATCGGGATTGGTTGGTACGGCTTTATTTTTGTAATAAGCATAACTATCTTTATGCCCATATCCTTTCAACTCAAATTCTTTTACTAATCCAGGCTCAATACTAATGTTTTGGGTAAAATCTTGATAATCCAGCATATTTCCATTCATATCATAGTACAACATTCGACCCGTCACAGATGTGATTGTTTTTGTTGTATTATTTTTTAGTGCTACGGTGGCGTTATGTTCTATCCAATCATGCGAGTACTTTGTAAGCGTTATTTCGCCTTGAGGAGTGGCTGTAGATGCCGTTTTTTCTGTGGTAGGTGTTTGACGTTGGGTAGAAACTTTTCCACTATTTTTTAGTTGGTTCACCTCTTGACGTAATTGGTTTACTTCTTGGCGTAACGCATTCCATTCTGCTTTTGATATGCCAAAATCGCTGTTGGATGAATCCGTTTTTTCTTCTACTTTAATTTCATGTTCGGAAGAATCTTCGACACGGACAAGACCTTGTTTGACAAGCAGGGCAATTATAAGGGCTATAATTACAGCAATAAGAAACAATTTGACGATAAAACCGCCTTTCTTTTCATCTTCGTTCATAGTTATTTGTTTTTATTATATTGTACTATGTCGTTATAATAAATTATCATTTGTGGCAAATTCTTTTTCTATCTCTGTCTGATATTCCGTTGGCAACGTCTCGATTATCTCATGATAAAACGCCCGAATGAGCATTTTTTCGGCGGTTGGACGAGCGATACCGCGTTGCAGGAAATAAAATAGCATGTTCTCGTCAAAAGCCCCCGTACTTGCCCCGTGAGAGGCTTGCACATCGTCGGCATAGATTTCCAACTGCGGTTGGGTTTGCACCTTCGCTTGCGGACTTAACAGGATATTTTTGTTCGTCTGCTGAGCCACAATCTTTTGGGCGTTGGGAGCCACGTACACTTTGCCCAGAAACGAAAAACTCGCCGTGTCGGTCAACACATATTTCAGCAACTGCTCCGAATGTCCCCACGGACAGTTATGCAACACGTTGGAAACGAAGTTTATTTGTTGTTTTTGCTGCAAATAACCCATTGCGAAGAGTTGCACTTGACTATTTTTGCCTACCTGTTCGACCACTACGTTGCGGCTCACTTGGACGGCTTGCGGAAAAAGATCGATGAAATGGACACAAATCGACGATTCCTCGTTTTGGACGATGCGGATTTGTTCCTCCGTCGAATTGAGCAACACCACATTTTTCGTCTCGTTTTTGTTAATGATTAGTTCCATTGTTCAAAAAAGCGAATCCTTCATTTTCAATTTTTGTAGCCAACGTCTTGTCGCCCGTCTGGATGATTTTTCCGTCTGCTAAGATATGCACAAAATCGGGTACAATGTACTCCAACAGACGCTGATAGTGCGTAACGATGATGAACGAGTTATCGTCCGTTTTGATTTTATTGATGCCGTTTGCCACGATTCGCAACGCATCAACGTCCAACCCCGAGTCGGTTTCGTCCAAAATCGCCAGTGTGGGTTCGAGCATCGCCATCTGAAAAATCTCGTTGCGTTTTTTCTCGCCACCCGAAAACCCTTCGTTTACCGAACGCTTAACAAATTTACTGTCTAATTCAACGAATGCCCGCTTTTCTTTCATCAGTTTAAGAAAATCACTCGCACTCATTTTTTCTTGCTTCAAATGCTCTCGTTTGGCGTTTATCGCAGCCAGCATAAAATTATTCATCGAAACGCCCGGAATCTCAATGGGGTATTGGAAACTCAAAAAAAGTCCCTCGCGTGCCCGAATCTCCGGTTCCATCGACAATAAATCCTGATTTTTGTACACAATGCTTCCGCTCGTAACTTCGTAGGCAGGATTACCCGTCAGAATCGCTCCCAACGTGGATTTACCCGCACCATTTTGTCCCATGATAGCGTGTACTTCGCCGTAGTTGATGGTCAGGTTTAAGCCCTTCAAAATCTCGGTTCCATTGACGGAAGCGTGCAAATCGGTTATTTTTAATAATTCTTTCATCTTAATTCAAAATAGTATATAAAACGGTTTTGCCAACGGCTTCTAAGGTTTGTTTGTTGATGTTTCGCATGTCGTCTTTTTGCGTGTGCCAATACTCCACGAAACTTTTGGTCGTGTTCGCGTCTTTCATAAACCCTTCGTAATGGATAATATCCACGCACGGAATGTTCGCACGAACGTTGATGTAGTAGTGGTCATCGGTTACAGGATACGCCAATTCATCGATAAAATACTGCGAAAAACCCAACTTTTTTGCGTTGTGCCAAATTTTATCCACATACGGCGAAGCGTACTGCATCGAGAAATACTCTTTTGGGAAAATCGCGTTGTGGTCGCCGACCATATCCAACAAGATACCGTATTGTATCTTGTCTTGGTTGTAATGTGCCCACAGTTGGCTTCCCAAGCACCACGAATCCTCCAAGGGCTGTTCGGTATGGAAGCGAGGTGTTCCCATATCTTCGCAATCAAAAAGGGCGATAAATACATTTTTCTTCGGTTTCATCAGTGAAATCTGCCGAGCCACTTCCAACACAACTCCCACGCCACTTGCTCCGTCGTTCGCACCCAAGATAGGTTCAAAACGGTCTTCGTACTCCTCTTCTTCGTCTGCCCAAGGTCGCGTATCGTAATGGGCACAAAGCAAGATGTTCTCTTTTTGGCTTTCGGTGCCTTCGTAGCGGGCTAAGATGTTGCGGACAGGTTGCATTTTGTTGGCATAATTGTTCACTTCGTCTTCTTGCAGTTCCACTTTCCAGCCCCACGAAGTTAATTTTGCTACCAAATACTTCAAACACTGTTCGTGTGCTTCGGTTTCGGGTACTCGCGGACCGAATGCCACTTGGTCAAAAACGTAAGAAAATGCCGAATCCATCGAGAAATTGACTTCTATTTGCGAAGGAGGTATATTTTTTTTACGAGCATTGCCATTCGCACAACCAATAAAGGCGAATAACAGCACTAAATACAATATATTTTTACTTTTCATCTTAGTGTATATTCAGTTCGCTGACGCTTCGATGTTCTTGGATTGCGGAAATGGTTTGTGCGATGATTTCAGCCACCGAAACGATATGCACTTTGCTACACCGCGAAGCATCAAACGGCACGGTATCGGTGAAAACCAATTTCGTCAATTCCGATGCCTCAATGCGTTCGCACGCTGGACCCGACATGATGCCGTGCGTAACCATCGCCATAACCGACAAAGCACCTTGCTTCATCATCGTTTGAGCCGCTAAACAGAGCGTGCCTGCCGTGTCGGCAATATCGTCCACAATGATCACATTTTTGCCTTTTACATCGCCCAAAATGTTGATTTCACCGACTTGGTTGTACTTCGGACGGCTTTTGTAGCAAATCACCATCGGCATATCTTTGTGGGTGAGTTGATGGATTTTTTTCACAAACGCCGAAGCACGTTTGGAGCCACCGACATCAGGCGAAGCAAAAATGTAATTATCCAAATCATAATCCACGATATAATTCGCCAACTGGTTGGAGGCGTACAGGTTATCCACCGGAATATCAAAAAAAGCCTCGATTTGTTCGGCGTGCAAGTCCACCGTAATGATTCGGTCGGCACCCGCTTTTTGAATGATGTTGGCGACTAATTTTGCTCCGACAGAAACGCGTGGCTTGTCTTTTCGGTCTTGCCGAGCCCATCCGAAGTAAGGAATGATGGCAATGACTTTGTACGCACTCGCCCGTTTCGCTGCATCAATCATGAGCAACAACTCCATGAGGTTATCGCTTGAAGGACGCGTACTTTGGACTAAATACACGGTTTTTCCACGAACCGATTCTTCGTACGACACGGCAAACTCGCCATCGGAGAAACGGTCAATTTTCACTTTACCAAGGCTACAACCAAGGTAGTCGCAGATACGCTGTGCAATGCCTTCGCCTTGCGTACCAGCAAAGATTTTAAAAGGGGTTACTTCCTCTATCATGGTTTTGTTGAAATAAAAAACATTTTCCACAAAGTTACTTTTTTTTCTTTTCTAAACAAAATCGGTTAAGATTTTATATCTTCGTTGCAAAATTATTTTTCCGTTATGACCAACAAAGAGAAATATCGCCAGTTTTGCGAGCAAAATGATGTGCCTGTTTTTATGCAACCGTGGTGGTTGGAAGCCGTGTGTGCAGGGAAGGATTGGGACGTGCTGCTCAGTGAAAATCAAGAAAAAAAAATCCGTGCCGTGATGCCTTTTTTGATACGCGAACGATGGCACGTGAAATATATTGTGATGCCCAAGCAAACGCAAGTGGGAGGTATTTGGGTGAGCGATGACGTGCAAGATACCGTTGAAATGGAGGCTATTTGCACCGAATTTAAGCGAAAAATTGACGAGATGGGCTTGAGTTATTACTATCAACAGTTCCCGATTTATAGTCCGTGCATCCCGATTTTGCAGAAGTTGGGCATGAAAACCGCCAAACGTATCACGTACCGATTGGACGATTTGAGCGACCTGGACGAGGTGATTGACGGCTTTTCCAAAAATAAAAAGCGGCAGTTGGTGAAAGCAGCGGCGTTGAGCGTGGATTATACGATGGAAGCGGAAGAATTTTATCGTTTTCATGTGCAATGTATGGCAGAAAAAGGCAGGCGAATCAGTTATAGTCGCGAGTTTTTCTTGGTGCTGTATCTCAAAGCGATGCGTCAGAACTGCGGACAGATTATTTGCCTCAAAAATACCGAACAAGAAGTGATTGCGGCTGCGTTCGTGGTGTGGGATAAATGGCATTTATACTACTTGATTCCGTGTTTTTCGCAAAAATATAAAAATTCGGGTGCAGGGGCTTTGTTGGCGTTGGAATCGATAAAATTGGCGAAAAAAATGGGACGTTCGTTTGACTTTGAAGGTAGTAACGACCGAAACATTGCCAACCATTACCAGCAGTTTGGCAGCACGCCGACCGTTTATTATGCGGTTTATAAGTACTATAATCCACTGTTTGCGATTGCGTTGCTGATAAATAGAATCCGAAATTGGAAAGTGTGGTGATGCGTTATGTCCTCTTTTTGACCGAATGGTATCCGAATCGCACGGGCGCAATGGCTGGACTTTTTGTGCAAAAACACGCCCAAGCGGTTGTTAGGCAGGGTTGTAAGGTGGTGGTTTTGTATTTTCATCCGATGGCTTCGGGGAAAGGTTGTTGGCAAGATGCAGGTTCGCGTTCGGCTGAGGGAGGTAAGTCGGGCTTTTTACAGCAAGTTATCTCGGAAAACTTTTCGTATGAAATCCACGAGCAAGACGGCTTGACGGAGATTATTTTTTACTATCCTGCGGGTCTTTGGAACTATTTGCTGACGGTGCGATTTGCGTTGAAATCGTTGAAAAACGAATATGGTTTGCCGAGTTGTTGTCAGCTGAATGTGCTCTCCAAAAATGCTTGGATCGCGTATTTTTGGTGGAAAAAGTATGGCGTGCCGTATTTTGTTTTGGAGCATTGGAGCGGTTATTTGCCCCAAAATGGCGATTTTGCGAGGTATAATGCGTTGAAAAAAGGGTGTTATCGCTTTTTGGCAAGGCAGGCGAGATGTGTGGCAACCGTGTCGCAGAGTTTGGAAGAGGCGATGAAAAGGCAGGGCTTCAAGGCACAGCGTTGGGAGCGGATTAACAATGTGGTGGACGATTTCTTTTTTGCGGGCTATACGCCGTGTGTTGGCGAGAAGAAGCGGATTTTGAACGTGAATTGTTTTAACGAAAAGGCGAAAAATATCAAGGGTCTGTTGCGTGGCATCAAGGAGGTGAGTGAAAAACGGAATGATTTTGAGCTGGTTATTGTGGGAACGGGCGAAGATTTTGCGGAGGTGAAAAGTTATTCGCAACAACTTGGATTATCCGATGAAATCGTGCATTTTGTGGGGGAGCAAACTCCGCAACAAGTGTGCGAATGGGTACAAAAAAGTTATTTTTTTACCCTCTTCTCAAACTACGAGACGGCAGGTGTGGTGTTGTGCGAATGTTTGGCAGTTGGTTTACCGATTTTGGCTACCAGAGTGGGAATCGCCCCAGAAATCATCAACGAAGAAAATGGCATTTTGCAGGAAGTTGGGGACGAAAAAGCCCTTGTGCAAAACATGCATTATCTGTTAGACCATTGCGACCGCTACGACCGAGCAAAAATCCGCCAATACGGGGAACCATTTTCGTTTGATTCGGTGGGGAAGCGGTTGGTGGAGGTGTATGGAAAAATAACCCTACCTTCTTCGTTTTAATCCAATCTCAGTGTATAAACTTTGCTCTTTGAAGCCACAATAAATTGTGTTCCTGATTAAATTTTTATTACCTTTGTAAACAAATTGAAGAAAATATGAAAAAGAGTGATCCTTTGTATACTTCCTATCTCAACATATTGAAGGAAGAACTTGTACCCGCGATGGGTTGTACAGAACCGATAAGTCTTGCATACGCTGCGGCAAAAGCCCGAACAACACTCGGCACTATGCCCGATAAGGTGGAAATTGAGGCAAGTAGTAATATAATCAAGAATGTCAAAAGCGTGGTCGTTCCCAATACCGACAAACTAAAAGGACTTAAAGCCTCGGTGGCATCGGGAATAGTAGCGGGTAACCCCGACAAATCATTGGAAGTAATCGCCAATGTTACCCCAGAAGACAAACAAAAAATCAACCAATTCCTTGACAGCACACCCATTACCATCGTACCTCTTGACAAGATTGCTCAGTTGGATATTACCGTACGACTTTATGGCAACGGACACACGGCAGCGGTGAGGATAGCAGGGCATCACACGAATATCGTATCCATACAAAAAGATGGCGAAGAGCTCTTTCATGGTCAAAACGAGAGTACAAACGCCAATATGACCGACCGTAGTTGCCTGCGAGTGGATAAGATTTATGACTTTGTTGAAACTGCCGACATCGAGGATATTAAAGCGGTTGTTGGCGAGCAAATACGATGCAATAAGGCCATTGCCATGGAGGGATTGAAAAACACTTGGGGAGCGAATGTGGGAAGTACGCTGTTACGATATGGCAATGATATACGTCAAAAAGCCAAGGCGTGGGCAGCAGCAGGCAGTGATGCACGTATGAGCGGGTGCGAGATGCCAGTCATAATCAATTCAGGCAGTGGCAATCAGGGAATGACGGCTTGTTTGCCTGTGTTAGCGTATGCCGAAGAATATAACATACCCGAAGAACGTACCTATCGTGCTGTAGCCTTGTCGGACCTAATCACAATCCATCAGAAGACTGGTATCGGACGGCTCTCAGCGTATTGTGGTGCGGTGAGTGCGGGTTGTGCTGCGGGTTGCGGTATTGCCTACTTGCTCAAAAATAACCTGAACGTGATCGAACATACCTTAGTCAATGCACTCGGCATGGCGGCTGGCATTGTGTGTGATGGTGCCAAACCGTCTTGTGCTGGAAAGATAGCGTTAGCTGTGGAGGCAGGCATACTCGGGTTTGAAATGAGCCGACAAGGTGATAATCTGTTAGACGGCGATGGTATCGTTGGTAGTGATGTGGAAGAAACCATTGCTCATATTGGACGAATTGCCCGTAATGGTATGCGTGAAACAGATGCCGAGATCCTCAAAGTGATGGTAGAAGAATCGGGGAAGTAAGAAAAACTTTTTTCTTTGATTTAGCGGGAAATAATTTGCCAGAATACTAATAGATTTTACCTGCCCATAAGTCGGATAAAAATTCCATAACAGGAAAGATTTCTATGTTATCCTTGCGACGACGGTATTTATCAAGCGATACAACCATCAGTCTTGCTTGGGGATAATCTTCTCCAAATGAACGCAAACCACGCAGATGATTATCTTTTATTTCGCTGCTGGACTTGATTTCGATACCTACTTGTGCCTCTCCGAGCACGACATCAATCTCCACACCACTGCCCGTTCGCCAGTAACTTAACTCGTGCTGTCTGCCGTGGTAGCCGAGATAGGCTATCAATTCTTGCACAATCAGTTGTTCAAAAGCATGACCATACTCTGGCGAGCCTTGTTTAAGATGCGAGCGGTGCAATAGATAATTTGTAACTCCAACATCAAACATATAGAACTTCGGTGCTTGAATTAACTTGCGTTTCACTACTTTTGTGTAGGCAGGTACGATGTATCCAAATAGCGTGTCCACCAGAATATCAAAATACGATTTCACCGTTACAGAACTCACTCCGCAGTCGGCTGCCACGTTGGTGTATATAAGCATTTCGCCACTTGTTAGTGCTGCGGCTTCAAGAAAACGGCTGAATGATGGCAGATTTCTTACCACGGCTTCCTCCACAATCTCTGTTTTGAGGTATAACCCGACATAACCACTCAATCGCCGCGAAGCATTGTCTGCCAAATAATGTCTTGGAATCATACCGTTGTTTATTGAACGATTCAGGTCAAAGTCTGGCAGTTCGGCACTCACAAAAGGGTAGAAATTGTTTATCAACGCACGTCCACCCAGCAAGTTCACCCCACCGCGACGCAGTTTGCGAGCACTGGAACCCGTGAGTATAAACCGCAAATGCTTATTGGTTATGAGCCAATGCACCTCATCAAGCAAAATAGGGAGTTTTTGTATTTCATCAATGATTACAAGTTCACCCTCAGGAAAATCCAACAATTCTTCCCGCAGTAGTTGTGGCTGTCTGAGAAACCTTGCATACTCTTCGCTTTTTAGTAGGTCATAATACCGAGCATGTGGGAATAGTTGTTTGAGCAAAGTCGTCTTGCCTGTTTGACGTGCACCAAGAAAAAATACGCTTTCTTCCTGAGCATCTTCTATCTTAAAAAATCGTATTATCATAAAGGTATACTTTAAATTATCCGAATATGTTAAAGTTTTGCTTTACGAAATTACAACTTTTTCTCAAAGCAACAAGATTTTTTATAAATTATTCTCTAACGAAAAAACGATTGGTGCAACAGTGAGCAGAAAAATTTCCTTTGTTGACCAATCGTTCTTTATACTTTTTGACTGAATCCAACCAAACCCCGACTTATTTCAA
>JAEEGL015304156.1_pt1 | contig 24805 bp, 21 predicted proteins | sample 9134231 | NCBI WGS metagenome assembly JAEEGL01 (sample SAMN16246548, study PRJNA631951) | gut metagenome | biome: gut microbiome; feature: rumen; material: fiber-attached | host: Bos | place: Iran: Karaj | collected 2018-10
GATGGCCGTGTGCCTGAGCCAGCTCTACCAGGAGAACAAGCGCGGCATCAAGGCCGGTTACGCCAAATTCGAGACCTTCCCCGTCTGGAACATGCCGCTCAACCACCCCGTCAACATCGCCTACGAGGCGGCCACGGCCGATCTCGAGGATGTCAATATGATCGACCCCTTCCACCTGGACGCCTACGGCTAAATGGCGGTCAACTACAACCGTGACATCGAGATTTTCCCGGTAATGAACGCCCTGTTCGAGGACATATACGGCAGTTCGCCCTACAAGTCCCCCACCGATATGGGCGTCAATATGATCGGCTCCTGCATCTCAAACGATGAGGTTTGCCGCGAGGCTTCCCTGCAGGAAATCATTCGTCGCTACTACACCGCCCTGTGCAACCTGGCCGACGGCAAGGCCGCCGAGAGCGAGGTCAACAAGATCGCCCTGCTGATGAAGAAGGCGCGGATCTCCACGGCCGACCGAAAGACCACCGTCGCCGCCAAGCAGCGGCTCGACGAGGCCGGTGTTGCCACCGCCGCCATCGAACTCCCGGACGGGACCATCATCACCGCCGCGACAAGCGACCTCCTCGGCCCGAGCGCGGCCCTTCTCCTGAACGCCCTCAAGCACCTGGCCGGCATCGCCCACAACGTCAAACTCATTCCGCAGACAATGATCGCGCCCATCCAGAAAACGAAGGTCACCTACCTCCACGGCCGCAATCCCCGCCTGCACACCGACGAGGTACTCGTGGCCATCTCAATGATGAGCCTCATTGACGAGAACTGCAAACACGCCCTGGAGCAGCTTCCGAACCTCTTCGGCGCCCAGGTCCACTCCACAGTTATGCTTAGTGAGGTCGATCGCAAGACTTTCAATAAGCTCGGAATCGGCCTCACATGCGACCCGGTCAAGAAAATCCGGGCTGAGCGCTAGAGGTATTTATCCGCCTCGAGAATATTGCGGACGGTCTCCAGGAAACTGGAGACTTTCTGTTTATACTCCTCGGGGTGCTTGGCGAAGGCATTGGCGTGGACAGCGCCTTTCGCCACCCACATATCCTTGTAGCCGTTCTTCTTGGCGTCGAAATTCTTCTGCAGGTGGGAGAACGGGACAAAGTCGTCCGCATCGCCGTGGATAAAGAGCATCGGCCTGTCGCACTTTGCGAGCTGGTCTACGCACGAAGCCTCTTTGAAGGACCAGCCGTATTTCTTCTTGCAGACGATGTTGGCGCTGGTGAGAATCGGGAACGGAGGCATATGGAAACTCTGCTTGAGGTTGGCGGCGAACTGATCCCAGACGGAACTGTAACCGCAGTCCTCGACAAAAGCCCGAACATATTCGGGAAGATTCTCGCCGCTGGTCATCATCACCGTGGCTGCCCCCATCGAGACGCCGTGGAGGACCATAAAGTCATCGTGGAAGACATCGTGCGCGACCTCGATCCACTTCATCAGGTCGAAGCGGTCATACCAGCCCATATGGGCATAGTCACCCTCCGAATAGCCGTGATACTGGAGATCCGGGAAGAGCACGTTGTAATTGAATTCGTCCCGGTACATCCTGACCAGATACAGGAATACGAAATGGTTGTCGCTGTAGCCGTGCACGACGATCGCGGTCCCCTGCGCCTCCGCCGGACGGGCGGCCGGAACGTAGAAGCCGTGAATATGGGCATCTTCATAGCCGAGGATGACCGTATCCTTCAGCACGCCGTCGCCAGCGAGCTTGTCAAACCAGGCCGTGCTGCCCGGAAGGAGGGAGTCCGCTTTGTGGCGCGTCCGCTCGATGTCTTCGACACCGTGGGGATTGAATTTCAGCGCATAATTGCACATATACTTGCCGACAAAGCAGCTGTTCAGGGTGATGGCAGCCATCAGGACGGCCGCCGCGCGGAGAGATCTTCTCATAAAAATGGGTTATTAGTTATTACATTGTATAATCATACTTGGTCTTGCCGTCCGAGATAAACCAGGCGCTCCCGGCGATCTTGAGCCGGTAGACGTCGAAATCGACTTCGCCCAGAGTATCCTTCAGGGTCTGCGGGACTTCGCCCAGAAAGCGGTAGCCGCCATCGTAGACGACCACGGCGGCATCATCGGTCAGGCAGCAGGTCCAGATCTGGCCATACTTTTCCATTCCGCCTTTGATCCAGTCCTGCAAATCCTGCGAAGAGGCGATGAAATGCTCCTTGGTGATGATGATCCAGTCCCCGGCATCGTTGAATACGGCGGAAGTAATGACCTCATTGTCCGCATTGAACTTACGGAGCTGGGCCTCCATCTCCTTGGGAATATTGCTCCACAGGATGCCGTTGTCACCGTACAGAACCAGCCACTCGCCGTTTTCAGTCAACTGGACATCATCGATCAGTTCATCGTCCTCATTCAACTGGTTCAGGGCATTTGTCAGGCTCTTGGGACAATGACTGGCCGCCCAGCCGTTCCTGCCGCAGATCATCAGATCGCCGTTGGACTTGGTGATGGCGACGTTGCGGCATTGCCCCGCCTCTTTGATCTGCTCCTTGATGTAGTTGCGGTCAGAAGGCTGCGCAACCGAGGCGGAGGGGAAAGCGAGCCAGGCCATCAGCGCCAGGGTCGCGGCGGCGAATGCACGATGAAAGGGTGTCGGAGTATTCATACGAACAGTGTTTTGGTTTCCATTTTACAAATTTAATCATTTTTGTTGAATCCACAATGCGCAGTTGGATACACTGGCAACGATATTTTTTACTATATTTGTAAGTTCTAAACAGAGAAATATGAAAGAAACCTATAGGCTACTTACTCCGGACGAGGTTGCGCAGCTCCGGAATCAAGGGTGCGAGGCGGAGGACTGGAACCGCGTTCGCTTCTCCGGGGAAGATCCCGCCTCTCTCGACCGCATCCGCAACGTCCAATTCAGCGGAACCGTCCAGTTCGGGCGCTTCAGCGGGGATTTCCCGCTCCCCGGCGGAATCCGCAAACGGGCCGGCATACGGGACGCCTCCCTCCACAACGTCACGGTCGGTGACGACTGCTGCATCGAGAATATCCGGGGGTATATCGCCAGCTATGAGATCGGTGAGCGGACGCTCATTGAGAATGTAGACGTCCTCGTAACCGAGCCCGGGTCCACCTTCGGCAACGGCGTCGAAGTCTCGGTGCTCAACGAAACCGGCGGACGGGAAGTCGTCATCACCGATATCCTCAGCGCCCAGACGGCCTACATGATGGCCATGTACCGGCACCGCCCCGTCCTGACGGCAAAACTCCGCGAGATGGCCCTTGACTATGCCGAATGCCGGCGGAGCGATACCGGGCAGATCGGAAGCGGAGTCACAATCCGCAACACCGGCGCCATCACGTCGGTCCGGATCGGAGACGCCTGCACCATCATCGGGGCCGGACGGCTCTCCAACGGCAGCATCAACAGCAAGGCCGAAGCGCCGGTCCTGATCGGATACGGTGTTGTGGCCGAGGACTTCATCATTTCCAGCGGAAGCAGCGTGGAAGACAACACCACCCTTCCCCGCTGCTTCGTCGGGCAGGCCTGCCGGCTCGGGCACGGCTATTCCGCCTCCGATTCGCTGTTCTTCTCCAACTGCCAGGGCGAAAACGGCGAGGCCTGCGCCATCTTCGCCGGTCCGTTCACAGTTACGCACCACAAATCCACCCTCCTCATCGCCGGAATGTTCTCCTTTATGAATGCCGGCAGCGGCTCCAACCAGAGCAACCATATGTACAAACTCGGCCCCATCCACCAGGGAATCCTGGAGCGGGGCGCCAAGACGGCATCCGACTCGTACATCCTCTGGCCTTCCCGCGTGGGGGCCTTCTCGCTGGTGATGGGACGGCACGTCACGCATTCCGACACCACGTCCCTCCCCTTCTCCTACCTCATCGAGCAGAGCAACGCGACCTACCTGGTGCCCGGTGTGAATCTCCGCAGCGTCGGCACCATCCGGGACGCCCAGAAATGGCCCCGCCGCGACAAGCGCACTGACCCCGAGCAACTGGATCTCATCAACTACAACCTGCTCAGCCCCTACACCATCCAGAAGATGTTCAAAGGCATCAAACTCCTGAAGAATCTCCAGTACGCTTCGGGCATCCTCTCGGAGGAATACGCCTATCACAGCACCAAAATCCGCAACCGTTCCCTCGTCAGCGGCATCGGTTATTACGAAATGGCCATCACCAAATTCCTCGGCAATTCGCTGATCAGCCGGCTCGGGGACAAGACCTATTCATCCGACGCCGAATTGCAGGCAGCGCTTGTCCCGGACTCCCCTGTCGGCAAGAGCGACTGGGTGGATATCAGCGGACTGATTGCCCCCAAGAGCGAAATTTCGGCCCTGTTGAATGCAATAGAGGCCGGAGAGATCGCTTCCGCAGCAGCCGTGAATGCGGCTTTCCGGGAAATGCACGCGCACTATTATTCCTACGAATGGACGTGGGCCTACGAGCGCTTCGCTGAATTTTTCGGCATCGATCCCGCCCGGATGACCCGGGAAGAGGCCATCGGCATTGTCCAGAAATGGCAGACCGCCGTGATCGACCTGGATAAAATGCTTTACGAGGATGCCCGGAAAGAATTCTCGCTGGCCTCGATGACCGGTTTCGGCGCCGATGGCTCCCGCGAGATCAAGGAGAAAGACTTCGAGAATGTCCGGGGAGACTTTGAAAGCAACGCCTTTGTCAAGGCGGTCCTGACGCACATAGAGGTTAAGCGGGCCCTCGGCGAGGATGCCATCCGCCGCCTGCAATGACGGATTTTTCGACCCAACTGCTCGCCTGGTACGAGGCCTTCGGGCGGGATATGCCCTGGAGGCGGACGCGAGATCCGTATCGGATCTGGCTCAGTGAGATCATCCTCCAGCAGACTCGGATTGCCCAGGGTACGGCCTATTGGGAGCGGTTTGTCGAGCGGTTCCCCTCTGTAGAAGATCTGGCAGCAGCCAGCGAAGATGAGGTGCTCCTGTTGTGGCAGGGGCTCGGGTACTATAGCCGGGCCCGTAACCTGCACGCGGCCGCCCGGCAGATCGTCGCCCTTGGCGCCTTCCCTTCCACGCTGGAGGGAATCCGGGCGCTGAAGGGGGTCGGCGACTACACGGCCGCCGCCATCGGCTCTTTCGCCTTCGGCATTCCCTCCGCCGTGGTGGATGGCAATGTCTATCGTGTTCTGGCAAGGATTTACGGCATCGATACGCCCATCGGGACGACCGTTGCGAAGAAACAGTTCACCACCCTCGCCCAGTCGCTCCTGCCGCCGGACCGACCCGGGGATTTCAATCAGGCGATGATGGACTTCGGAGCGACGGCCTGCACGCCGCAAAATCCGGACTGCCTCCACTGCCCCTTCGCCGGGGAATGCGCCGCCCTCCGGACCGGCCGGGTCTCGGAACTTCCCGTTAGGAAAGCCTGCCCCGCCATCCGGGAGAGATGGTTTACCTACATCTATTACCGCTGCAACGGGATGACGGCCATCCACCGCCGCGGCCCCGGCGACATCTGGCAAGGCCTCTGGGAGCCGTATTTGATCGCGGACGAGGCACCAGGAAAGATTCCGGATCAAGTCCGGAATGACGATGAAGTGCAGGTCCGGAATGACGGATTTGTCATTCCGAGCCCTGAAGGGGCGAAGGAATCTCATTCCCTTCTCCCTGTCGCCACCAACGTCCGCCACCAGCTCACGCACCAGACCATCCACGCAGACCTCTGGCTCTGCGAGACGCCTGAACGGCCCGATCTGCCCGAAGACTTCATCTGGATCCCGGAATCCGCCCTTTCGGACTACGCTCTGCCCCGTCTGGTGCAAATCCTGCTCGCCGACCTTTGAGGTTCCGGGCATTTCCCAAAGATTTCGCCCGCAACCTACATCATTTGGATAAGGTTCCGGGCGTTTCACCGGATTTCCGCCCGCAACCTACATCATTGGAATAAGGTTCCGGGCGTTTTTCACGGGTATCGCCCGCAACCTATGCGACTACCGAAGCGACGCCGTGCTCCTGATTGTAGGAGGCATTGATCAAGTTCATCGACTTGAAGAACTTGTAGTAATAAATGAACGGCCCCACAAGAATCAGGGAGCCAAAGATATTCCAGCCCCAATAAGTTCCTGCGCTGATGGAGTAATTGATCCGCCGGGCCATCAGTTCTTCGCCCAGCCGGTTCGAAAGTTTGTGGTACCATACGAGCTGAGCGATACCGAGCGTGATCCCGGTGAGGAGGAAGAAGATCCAGGCATAGTGCATCGTCTTCTTGCCATCCCTCGGGGTGGCCACCTGGTTGATTTCTTCGGAAATGTGGCAGAGGACGACGAGGCCGTAGATGCCGAACGTGAGGAGGGAGAGGAAAATGAATTTTGCAAGTCCGCGGTTGGTTCGTAACATAACAATTAAAAATTTAAAGGTAAATGGCTTTCAAAAATAAGCACTTTCCGTTTAAGATACAAGCGCCGCCGCCGTTTTGGCTGCGAGCCGGGCATTGTTGAGGACCAGTTGGATATTGGAAGCGAGGCTATCGCCGCCGGTGATATCCTTGATGCGAGCAAGGAGGAAGGGTGTAGTCTCCTTACCGTGAATCCCCTGCTCCTTCGCTTCGCGGACGGCCTCGTCGATGGCCGCGCCGATGACATCGGGATCCATCGAGTACTCCTCCGGAATGGGATTGGTGACGAGCATTCCGCCCCCGAGTCCCATATCGAGTTTGGCGCGGAAGGCGGCGGCGAGTTCTTCGGGCGAATCAAGCCGGTAATCGACCTTGAAGCCACTCCTCCGGGTATAGAATGCCGGCAGTTCCTCCGTGCCATATCCGATGACCGGGACGCCCTTGGTCTCGAGGTATTCCAGGGTGAGACCGAGGTCCAGGATGGATTTGGCGCCGGCGCAGATCACCATCACGGGGGTCCGGGCCAGTTCTTCCAGATCGGCGGAAATGTCCATCGTCGTCTCCGCGCCCCTGTGTACGCCCCCGATTCCGCCGGTGGCGAATACTTTGATGCCGGCCATCGCGGCGATGATCATCGTGGTAGTGACGGTGGTGGCGCCATCCTCCCCTTTTGCGACCAGCACAGGAAGATCGCGGCGGGAAGCCTTGGCCACATCCCTGCCCTTCTTGCCGAGGTATTCGATCTCGGCCTCGGAGAGCCCGGCCTTGAGGCGGCCGCCGATGATGGCAATGGTCGCCGGAGTGGCGCCGTTATCGCGGATGGTCTGCTCCACAAGCAGGGCCGTCTCAACATTCTGCGGATACGGCATTCCATGCGAAATAATGGTCGACTCCAGCGCCACGACCGGTATCCCGGCCTCCAGCGCCGCTTTCACCTCCGGAGAAATTTCTAAAAATTTATTCATACTTATTCTTGTTTATAAAATCAGACAGCTCGTTTCTTCCACCTCGGGTCGCTGACTCAGCGACCCTCGCCTTCCCACAAGTTTTCAACTTGCGGGCCCCTCCCTCTACTTGCGAGGGTGCGAGCGTTCCAGAAACGACTGTCTGATTTTATCGATTGCATATACTTTTTATATCTTCATTAACCGCATCAGGGCATTCTACAGCGTACTTCGCGCAGAGGAGACCGAGGCGGGCGGCGGCGGAGACGGGGGCAGCCGGGCCGGCGTGGATGATGCCCGCGAAGAGGGCGTCTCCTCCGCCCGTGACGTTGACGACCTGGCACGGAAGGGCCGGGAAGTCGGTCACGACGGAGCCCTCCAGCACGCGGAGCCCTTCTGCGCCGCGGCTGATGTAGCGGCGGGAGACGCCGGGGGCATCGTGCAGGACGGCGGACTCGAGGGCATTGCACTTCAGGGCGTGCACCTGCTTCCGCTCCGTAAGGAGAAGGGCGTCCCTCAGCCGGACGGCCTTGGCGCCCGAGACCGCATCCAGATAGAGCGGAACGGTGCAATGGTCAATCAGGAAGACAAGGGATTCGATGCTGAGATTGCTGTCGGCCACGACGGCATCGGAAACATTGATCCCGTCCAGGCGGGCCTCCAGCCAGGCGGGCGTGATCCCCTCGACAGCAGACATATCCGCCACGCCGCCGAGCATTTCGCCGTCGGCGTCATTCAGGCTGACGAAGCAGGAATTGGCGGCTCCGAGGGCCGTGGCGCTCAGGCTGACATCCATCCCGAGGCGGGCGCAGTCCGCGGCCGCCATCCGGCCGAAATCGCCGCTTCCGAAAATCGTCAGGAAGCGGACCTCGTCCCCGAGCAGGACCAGATTGTGGGCGATATTCCGCGCGACTCCGCCCAAGGAAATGCGCACACTGCCGGGATTGGAGTCGTGTGGAACGAATTTTGAAAAAGAGGCCGCGGTAATATCCACATTGGCCCCGCCAATGACACAAATTTTCATAGTTGACTACAAATTTAACATTTTTTACGTATCTTTAACCCCAGCAAAAAGTTTTAGCAATGAAAACTCTTTCCAAAGCCATTCTCTCCGGCATCGTGACCCTGCTTACCGCGTGTGCGGCCTTTGCCGGAACCCCGCAGAAGATCGATGAATTCGTCGCAAAGACGGAAGGTGAATGCCAGACCTATTCCAAGGATGACTGGGCCAAATCCCGCAGCGAATACCGCGCCCTCCTGGACGAATACAAAAATTCCAAGAAGGAATACACCCAGGAGGAAAAAGAGCAGGTCGTCCGTGCGATGGGCCGCTACAACGCCCTCCTGATCAAGAACGGCATCATCAAATCCTCGATGGGCATCCAGGAGTTCAGCGCGATGCTCCCCGACTTCATCAAGGGCCTTTCCGAAGGTCTCGAGGCCAATTCCGAGGAGATCAACCAGTCGCTCAAGTCGCTTGTCGACACCAATAAGCTCAACAGTGCCATCCAGTCCCTCGGCAGCGCCCTGGAAAAGATCTTCAGCCCGGTAGACAAAGACTAGATGTTCTCAAAAGCCGTTTCCCTTGTCAACGACATAATCTGGAGCCCCGCCCTGGTGGTGCTCCTGATTTTTGCAGGCCTGTACTTCAGCTTCCGGAGCCGCTTCGTGCAAGTGAGGCGCCTGGGCCTGATGGTCCGGTCACTCTTCGCCGAGAAGGCCGGCGACAGGAAAAACGGCATTTCTTCCTTTGAAGCCTTCTGCATCGCCCTCTCCGGGAGGGTCGGAACCGGCAATATCATCGGGGTCGCCACGGCCATTGCCCTCGGCGGCCCCGGTGCCATTTTCTGGATGTGGCTCATCGCCTTCTTCGGCGCCTCCACCGCCTTCGTCGAATCGACCCTTGCCCAGCGATACCGTTTCGAGCACAAAACAGGCTACCGAGGCGGCCCGGCGATGTACATCGAGAAGGCACTGGGACAGCGCTGGCTCGGCATCCTGTTCGCCATCCTCTCGATCATCGGCTACGGCCTCTTCCTCACGACCGTGCAGGCCAACGGCGTCTCGAGCGCAATGGCCAACACCTTCCGGATCAGCCCGCTCGTATCGGGGCTGGCCCTCGCCGGACTGCTGGCCCTCGTCATCATCGGCGGCATCAAATCCATCGCCAAGGTCGCATCCATCATCACCCCGTTTATGGCGGCGGGATACATCATCATTACCATTATCGTGCTCGTAAGCCACGCCAGCGCCATCCCGGGCGTGCTCAAAGCCATCGTGACGCAGGCATTCGGCATCAATCCCATCTGCGGCGGCATCCTCGGCAGCACGATTATGATGGGCGTCAAGCGGGGCATTTTCTCCAATGAGGCCGGGCAGGGCGGCGGCGCCATCGTCTCGGCCTCGGCCGACGTGCCGCATCCGGCCCGCCAGGGGCTTGCCCAGGCCTTCTCGGTCTATGTCGACACGCTGCTTGTCTGCACGGCGACCGCCCTGATGATCCTCTGCTCGGGCACTTATAACATCCTCGACGGCGAAGGCAACATCCTCGTAGCCAAAGCGCCGGAGCTCAGCGCGAATTACGTCGGCTTCACCCAGGCTGCAGTGGATTCCGTCATGAGCGGCTTCGGCGGCACGTTTGTCAGCATCGCCCTGATCTTCTTCGTATTCAGCACGGTGATGGCGTATTATTTCTACGGCGAATCCAGCATCTTCTACCTGTTCCGCGGGAAGGAAGGTGCGCCGGCGAATCCCCTGCGCGACAAAAGAAGAGCCAGAGGAGAGCGCATCGTCCTCTGGCTGTTCCGGTTCGGCCTTCTGGCGGCCGTCATCTTCGGCGCCCTTCGGGAGGCGGATGTCATCTGGCAGCTCGGCGACATCGGCGTCGGCCTCACGGCCTGGATCAACGTCATCGCCCTCATCATCCTCTGCCCGATCGCCTTCAAAGATTTGAAGGAGTACGAGAAAAAATGACAAGCTGCCGCACTTATCCTGTCATTTCGAGCGAAGAGTAGCGTAATCGAGAAATCTCTTCATCAACTCCCTCTTCCCCATCGCCGACCGCCACAGAGCCATCTGGTTACGGGTGCGGATGAGATTGTGCTGCGGGTACTTGATCTTATAATAGGTATCGCTATTCAGGTAATCCGTAAGGAATCGCACGGCCTGCATAAACGGGAAGAGGCAGGCGGCATACGGGAGATTATCCCGCTCGACGGGTGTCAGGAAATCCTTCGTCGCGTCCAGGTAGCCATCCGCGAAAGCCTCGAAAATATCCATCCGGAAATCGACCTTGTCCAGCTCCGGGGAATCTTCCGCCACGGGATTGGCCGCCGTCCGAAGGAAATCGCCGAAATCGGAGAATACGTAGGAAGGCATCACCGTATCGAGGTCGATGACGCAGAGAATCCGCCCCTCGGCGTCAAAGAGCATATTGTTGACCTTGGTGTCGCAATGGCAGATCCGCTTGGGAAGCCGCCCCTCGCGATGAAGCCGCTCCGCCTTGCACATTTCAGCCTCATTGTCCAGCATTTCCCGCACGATGGCCGCCACCTCGGGATCGGCCATCCGGCCCACCTTGTCAGTCGCCACCGCCAGCCGGAGCTGCCGGGCGCGGAGCTCCATATTGTGGAAATCGGGGATGGTTTCGCCAAGGGAATCGGGGATGTCGGCGAGCATCGCCTCGAAGCGGCCGAATCCCTGCCCCGCAAAGCGGGAATACTCCGGATTGACAAGTTCGTACGTAAACGCGTCGCGAATAAACACACTGACGCGCCAGTAGGCCTCACCGTCAGTCCAATAGGACTTGCCCGTCTCCTTGCACGGCAGGAAGCGGAGCACCTTGCGGTCAATATCGCCCTCCCCCGCCGCGACAAGCTTCCCGCGGATGTGCCGCGTGACACAGTCGATATTGTGCTGCAGCAGGTCCACGTCCTTGAAAATCGCGTTGTTGATCCGCTGAAGCACATAGTCGTCGGGACCGTCCATCTTAACGAGGAGCGTATCATTGATAAGCCCATTTCCAAGCGGTTTCACTTTCTTTACCGCCCCCTTGAGGGCGAAATGTTCCAAGATCGGCAAATAGTCTTTCATCGCAAATAATTTTCTGCAAGATAGCAAAAAATTTGGAAATCTCGAATGCGCGCCGTATCTTTGCAGTCCCAATGGTGCTATGGCCGAGCGGTTAGGCACAGGTCTGCAAAACCTGGGACAGCGGTTCGATTCCGCTTGGCACCTCCAAACGAAAGCAGCTCTTGCTGCTTTTTTTCGTTTGGAGGTGCCGCAGCAAGGCGTGCCTTGCTGCTCCATTCATTGAGGGGCGTTCCCCTCAAACTCCCTGAGGCGCCGCTCCGCGGCTTCAGAATAACCAACGCTTCTTTTCCTTTTGGAAAGTCCGCAGCAAAGCACGTCATTTCCGGACCGTTCCGGGAATCTATTCGTTAAAAAAACCAATAATACATTTGTAAGTTCGAATTATTTTTACTACTTTTGCGGCCAATTAGCGTGTAGGCCCGTCCGAAAGGATGACTGAAGCTATTTATGTGTGTGAATAATTATTGTTAATTCCTAAATAAGACAGGAAATGAAACTTAGTGTGTATACCGCACCGGAAATTGACGTGCAGGAAATCATCTATGACTGCCCGGTGCTCAATGACTCCACTGACTACCACTATGGTGGCGGTTTCGGAGATGACGAAGGTGATGGTAATTAATCCTTAAAGGTTCGATGAAAATGAAAAAGACTATCATACTTTTCGCAATGGCCGCCATCGCCGCCGTTGCCTGCAACAAAGAGAACAACACTACCCCCGAGGTCCCCGTGCACGGTACACCCGTGAAGCAGATCAACGCCGTGATCGAGGAAACCAAGAGCGGTATGGAGTTCGTCGACAACGCCGACAAAACCCTTTCTATGATCGAGACCTGGTGGCTCCAGGGCGACAAGATCATGGTCACCGACGGCGAGACTTCCAGCATCTACGAGTCTGCATCCGAGACACAGGACAGCAAGACGGCCGCCAGCTTTACGGGCAGCGGCTCCTTCGAACTGGAGAATGGCCTCTGGGCTATTTCCCCTGCTACGGCATCCGGAGCGATTTCTGCAGACGGCGTCAACTTCATCATCAACGATGTACTGACCCAGGATCCCTACGGGACTTATACGGAATGGTCCAAAAACGATATCAAGGGTGGTTACACCTCCGCTTCCTTGGACGAGAACGTCCCTTCGATCAATTTCCGCAACCTGACTGCAATTCTCCGTGTCAACCTCAAACTCGCCGCCGACAATCATATCAAATTCTCTGCGGACGAGCAACTTGAGGCCATCCGCATCACCGCCGTGGGCAACGAGTCCATCGCCGGCACCTATAAGATGCCCTTCGCCGCCGATGTGACCAATATCAGCTTGGTTTCCGGAAAGAGCGAAATTACTTGCGAATTCCCGAATGGGACCCAGCTTTCCAGCACGGACAAAGTGACGGCCTACATTCCCGTGGCCCCGGTCAGTCTGACCAGCCTGCTGGTCACCATCGAGACCACCCGACATACGATCCAGCGCACCATCGCCATCAACACGACGCTGGAGCGCAACAACTTCTACAACATCAACCTTACCAAAATCTCGAACGCCAGCCCGTATTCTGTGATTACAGAAGTCCCGAAACCTGGCGGTGGTTACGGTATCAATGATACGCCGGAGAATGTTGAGAATTCCTCTGGCGGTGCAGTCGTTGCCCTGTTTGACGGTGTCTATAGTGAGCAGAACTATGGACGTTACTATACTGTCCAACTCGCCAAGGACCAGAACTTCAGTAATATCGTCTTGACGACGAATATGCAGATAACCTACACTTCTATCTACTCTGTCGGAGGACAAGACAATGTGCTGCTCAGCGACGGTAAGGTAACCTTCTGCGGTCTCGATCCTTCGACACGTTACTTCTACCGTGCCAAGGTGATGGGTGTGGGCGACCAGTACTACAGCGAACCGAGCTCCTTCGTGACAAAGGCAAGGAAATACAAATGGGAATATGGCGAGCGATTCATCGACTTTGACGATGTGAAGAGTTATGGCAAGGGCGACGCGATCGGCCGCGCCGTAGCGACCTTCCCCGGAGCCACGCCTGTTACCACTTCCCATTCTACGATAGAGGCTGAATGGAATAAACGTCTGGGCTTCGTAGAGTCAGATTGGGCGACCACTTCGGACGAATACAAATACTGGAATTCGCTGGACGAACCTGCCGCCGCCAATACCCACGCCTACTGGAACGACTTTACGGCCAAGGCCGCCTGCTACCGTGTAGGCTCCAACCTGGTAGCGGCCACTATCGACTCCAGCAACCCGTTCACCTCCAGTATCCAGGGCGTTACAGATCAGGCCAACTGCTACAACCGTCCCGGATACATTGAGTTGGGGGATACCGATGCTGTCGGTTACATTAAGATTCCAACCATTGAGTTTACAACAAATGGCAGACCCGGACACGTCATAACATTCAAGGCCTGTACTTACGACAGCGATAATGAAGCTGTTCTGACCTTCCACCTTCATTCTGAAGCCGAATTTTGGGGGGTAACTTACAAGGATGATCAAGAAAAAACTGTTACGATAGCGAGAGGAAGGAGCCATACCTGGCCGCAGCAGCTCTATTCCGTTGAGATTACCTGTGGATGGCGTGTTAATTATAACAAACCCAGCGCCGTTCTTACAATCAGTACTGATGGGCACACCAAAGTTCTCCTGGATGAAATCCATATTACGCGTAAGTCCGGATATTGATTTCGCTAAAAAATGATTATATTTGCACTGAATGGCTCAACGGTCATTCAGTGCATTTTATTTAGGGATTATGAGAAGAGCATCGGCACTAACCACAGCATTTTACACGGCACTCCTTGTCGGCATCGTCGGATGTCAAAGCGAGCAGGTGCCTTCCGTCTCCGGTAGGCTCACGGACCTGAGCCTCAGCCTCGAGCCTGCCATTACCAAAACGGACCTTACCTACAATGCGGAAGACAACGTATTGAAGTGTAGCTGGGCTCTTACTGACAAAGTATGGGTATCCGACCTAGTGTCCTCCGCCAGGTTCGCCATTCCAGAAGACGTTAGCATCGCATCGACCACCGATTTTCAGGGCACGCTCAACGTTTCATCTTCATCATCGAGTATTTACGCAGTGTATCCCTTTGAGGCGGCGACGCTTTCCTCGGGCACTGCCGTCGTTACGCTTCCTGCAGCACAAGGCGCCGACAATCCAGGACAGTATGACCTAAAAGCCGGTGCCTCCGCGCTTCCCGACGGCAATACGTATTCCTCCTTGTCTATTCCGTTGAAGAACCTGCTGAGCATCCTGAAGGTCAAACTCAAAATCCCCGCTTTGCTGGGCGGCTACGATTTCTCCAATGAGGAACTCCTTTCCCTTAGCCTGAATTCCGATCTCCCGGTCACCGGGCAGGCGGTCCTTCAATTGACAGGGAATGACATCATCGCTGGCAACTTCACGGCAAACACGTTGACCTACTCCTTCCCGGCCGGAACAAGCGCGACCACCGCACAGGACCTGCTACTATTCCTCGCTCCTGGCAATTATACGTCCGAAAGCATCGTCTGGACGGTGGAGATGACCAGTTGTTCCATCCATTTCAAACTTTCGCCTGGGATGGACCTTCAGGGGGGATATTTCTATAAAGCGACCTTCAATCTAGGCGCCTCCGCCTGGAATCTCGTAACCACCGCACCCTCCGCCGAAAGGGAATGCTTCATTGAAGCAAGTCCCGATCCCATCATTCTGAAGACGGCCACTACGCCGACCAGCGGAAGCATCGCCTGGTCCGAACCCGCCTCACAGACCTACCGGAAATACAATATCCAGCTTCTTGCCGACGCCTCCTCCTGCGCCGTCCTGCGGGAGTATCTGGTCAAAATCAAGGCGGGAGACAAAGCCGCCTTCACCTTCGGCGGACTCGACCCGGAAACGACCTATTACGCCAGGGTCCAGGGAGCACAGGGAAGAGGAATGGACACCAACTGGTCGCAAACCGTCGCATTCACGACCGAACCGGCCATTGCTTACGATCCTGAAACCACCGTAGCCTCCGCCGATTTCGACCTCTGTCCGTGGGGCGGAGATTATATGCATATCGCCATTTCCACACGGCCCCAAACCGATGCGCAGAGTTCCCTGTCGGCTGGCTGGTCCAATTGCTACAGCAATATAATCATTGACGCACCCGCATCCTATACCGGATTCACACGCCTAGCCGGAGCATTCAATCCCGATTACACATCGATGCTGTCCGAACTCGGCCTAGAGGGCTGGACGTTCAGCAATGTGTATATGCGGCCCGGGTATGTGCAGGTGGGGAATGCTTCGTCCGCAACCCTTACCTCTCCCGCACTGACGGCGCTGGGGAGCGGGTTACACGACGTCAGTATTTCGTTCAAGGCCGTCCCCTATACGGCATCTGGAAGCAAGAGTGGATCCGTGACGGTTACCTGTACCTCTTCTGGAGGCAGCGTTATCGGTACGGAAACGGTCAGTCTGCCTGCCACGCCATCCATTCCTTCGGCGATGCCGGAATGGACTGCCTGCAGTGTCAGCTTCAGCAATGTGACCTCCGGGAGCAAGATATCCTTCTCAAACGGCGGCACGTCCAACGACTTCTGTATCGACGAGATCGTCATTACCTCCGAGGATGCGCTGCCGCCGATCGTGCACACGAGCGGCAACGTATTCGGCCTGGTCGCCGATACGGACGGCAATCCGATTTCTGGCGTGGTCGTTTCCGACGGATATGTCGTGACGACGACCAATGCCCAGGGCGTATATGAGTTCACTTCGCAGAAGGCCAACGGCTATGTGTTCATCTCGCAGCCGCAGGGCTATGAGGTGGCACTGGATGGTGTATTCCCGCAGTTCTGGCAGGCGCTCGAAAGCAGCGAGACCTCCGTTGAGGAACGGCACGACTTCCGCCTCTCGCCCGTCAGCAATTCCGACTGCGTCATCCTTGCGCTCGGTGACTTCCATCTATGCAACCGCAACGCGCTCCATGACCTCAGTCAATTCCGGATGGAAGCCGGAGAGCTCAAGAGCACGGTGCAGAGCCTGCAAGCGCAGGGCAAGAAGGTTTACGGTCTCACTCTGGGCGATATGACCTGGGATATCTTCTGGGACAAATCCTCCGGCTATGCCGGCTGCAATTTTGATCTGACGGCCTACCGGAATGAGGTCAACAATGATTTTGCCGGCGTGACCTTCCCCATCTGGCATACTATCGGCAACCACGACCACGATTACCGTGAGACCGGCGACTGGGATACAGTCATCCCCTACAAGCAGATTCTCGGCCCTACATATTATTCCTTCAATGTGGCAGGCTATCACGTCGTCGTCCTGGACAATGTCATCTGCAAGAATAACGGCACCAGCAGCGGCCGTGACGACTCTGCCGGGCTCACCAATGACATTCTGTCCTGGCTGCAGGCCGATATGGCACAAGTGCCGTCCTCAATGCCGGTTATCGTCTCGATGCACGAACAGGCATACTCCCCTTCCGCGACCAGTTCAATGACCTCGACTTCTTGCAGCGAAAAGTCTTATGCATCCTCAATGATCAGCGCCATAGGCAGCGGCCGCAATATCCACATCGTGACCGGCCATACGCACAACATCAACAATGCCGTCAAGTCTGCAAAAATTTATGAGCACAACGCCGGGGCGCTTTGCGCCACCTGGTGGTGGACGGGACGCTTCTGCATCACTAGCGAGGCGAGCTGGGGGGGCGGCACCTCCCTCTCCGACACGTACCACATCGCGCGTGACGGAACGCCGGGCGGTTACACGATTTACAATCTGTCCTCCGGTACGATGACCTGGCAGTACAAGGGCTTCGGGTTGCCCCTCAGCAAGCAGTTCAAGACCTACGACCGCAACCAGTTTACCCTAACGGCAGCCAACTGGTGTCCCAATGCAACATCCGCCCGCAAAACTGCATTTGAAGAACTGGCGGCCCAACAGTCGGATTATTCCTACGCAATAGACGCCGGGCAAAACAGTGTTCCCTACAACTTGGTCTATATCAACGTCTGGAACTGGGATCCTTCCTGGACCATCTCCGTTCAGGAAGGAAGCACTAACCTGGGGGTCACCAAACTTCAGGATGCCTACGACCCGATGCACATTGTCGCTTACCCGGCCACGCGGTACAACAGTGGCAGCAACACCACCGATACGTTCGTCACCAAGGAGACCCAGCACATCTTCCGTGTCCAGGCCTCCAGCGCGAATTCCACGCTGACCATCACGGTCACAGACCGCTTTGGCAACACGTACACCGAGACGATGACCCGCCCGAAGCCCTTCGAGGTCAACTGGGATTAAATACTTGCAGAAAATCTAAGAAAACAACGATATGGGATTTATGAATTTCTTCAAGGTCAGTGAACCGGCAACCGTGCTGGTTCCGGCCGACAAAGTCCAGAAGAAGTACAAGAGGCTGCGTTTCCAGACCTTCCTGGCCGGAACGTTCGGCTATGCGCTTTACTATGTGTGCCGCCTGTCGATGGGCGTGATGAAGCAGCCGCTGATCGATGCGGGCCTGCTGAACGCCACCCAGCTCGGTATCATCGGCGCCTGCCTCTACTGGGCCTATGCCTGCGGCAAATTCGTCAACGGCTTCCTCTGTGACGGATCCAACATCAAGCGCTTCATGGCCAGCGGCCTCATCGTGTCCGTCGCCATGAACTTCATCATGGGTATCCTCGGCGTCAGCGCGCTCAAGGGCGGATTCTTCACCTCCATCCTGTTTGTGAGCTTCGCCATATGCTGGGCCATCAACGGATGGGCGCAGTCGATGGGTGCGCCGCCTGCGATCATCGGCCTAAGCCGCTGGTTCCCGCTCAAGATACGCGGCACGTTCTATGGCTTCTTCAGTTCATCCCATAATATCGGCGAGGGCCTTTCGTTCATCTTCGTAGGTATGCTGGTAGCCGCCTTCGGCTGGAAGTGGGGCTTCTTCGGTGCCGCCCTGGCCGGTGCGCTCGGCGTCCTGATCATTCTCTTCTTCCTCCATGATACGCCCGAAAGCAAGGGCCTGCCGCCCATCGAGGTGCTGGCCGGGGAGATCAAGGAAGAAGCGACGCTCACCTCAGAGCAGAAGCGCCTGCAGACCAAGCAGATGCAGAAAGCCGTCATCAAGAATCCCGGCGTCTGGATCCTCGCCCTCGCGAGCGCCTTTATGTATATGAGCCGTTATGCCATCAATGAATGGGGTACGATCTTCCTGCAGGAAGCCAAGGGGTATTCGCTGGGAGAAGCGGCCACCATCATCGGCATTAACCCGATCTTCGGCATCATTGGCACCGTGGTCTCCGGCTGGCTTTCCGACTTCGTCTTCAAGGGCGACCGCAAGTATCCTGCCTTCGTCTCCGGTATCCTCGAGGCCATCGCTCTGGCGCTGTTCCTCTTCGGAGGCCCGGCCAAATGGGTCAATATCCTCGCGATGGTGCTCTTCGGCATTGCGATCGGCGTGCTGATCAGCTTCCTCGGCGGCCTGATGGCGGTGGATCTCGTTCCCCGTCAGGCGACGGGCGCCGCCCTCGGCATCGTAGGTATGGCCTCCTACGCCGCCGCCGGTCTGCAGAACGTGGTGACGGGCTTCCTGCTCGACGGCAACATTATCACCAACGCCGCCGGTGCCCAGGTCCACGACTACACGTACGTCAGCTGGTTCTGGCTCGGCGCCGCCATCATCTCCTTCCTCCTCCCGGTCCTCAACTGGAAACGGAAGCAGCAGGTGCTTTAAAATTACATGACTCTTTTGAGTTTGTGCCCGAAGTTGTAGCCGATACAGATGCCGGGCTCGACCATAAAGACAACACCCGACACGCCTACATTCAGGTTGCCGGTAATGTAAAGATTGTTACTCAGGAGACGGCCAAACCGGAGTTCTATCGGCAGATAGGGCAGAGGATCCCCTTTTCTTTGACCGCAGACTCCGATACCCGTAAACGGGGCAATCCCGATGATGTACGGGCGGCTGTTGAGATTACCGGCCAGCATCAGAAGACCGGCTTTGATATCCAGAAAAGGTCCTGGCCTGACCTCGAGCGGGGAATCCTTGTCCATAAGAAAAGCCGGCCCCCCGCCGAGATTGAGATACACTCCCATCGCAAAATTGTCAGAGATGGGATAGGCGAAATCGAGCCCCGCTTTAAAGCCGGCTCCAAGAATCAGTGATTCCTTCCCAGGACGCATACCAATCGGAGCTGATACGACACCATTCACCCCCAGGAAAATGGGGCGCTTCCAGCGGATATCCTGTGAGGCGGATTCCTGCGCCCGGGAAGAAACACTAAAGGCCAATACGGTCAGCAGCAGAAGAATTGTTTTTTTCATAGCAGTATACATTTTTTAGATTTCTCAACTTTGTTCGAAATGACAGGGACTATCGCCGGGCAGTAATGTGGAAACAGGGTTGCTTAAATTCGTATTTAACGTAGCAATACCCCTCGTTGCGCAAGTCACGGAGGACTTCCGAAAGCACCTTTTTCATCTCCCAGGGCTCCAGGGCGCGGAGTCCGGCCGGCTTGGGGGCCGGGGATGGCTCGTAGTGCCCGTAGGCGATGTCGAACGTGGTGCCGTAGCAGTGGGTTGAATTCTCAGTAGCATTGACATTGCGCCTGCGCAGTAGTGCTACGTCATCCTTGGTGCGCAGCACGGAGGTCACCACCAGCCGGCACGGAACACAGCCCTTAGCGTATAGCGAGTCGCGGAAATTCGTGGCGATCTTGTCGAGTACACCCTTGGCACCGAAAGTCAGGTACGGGATCGAATGGGTCAGAGAATCGATCACGTACAAGCCGCAGTCTTCCAGCAGAATCAGCACATCCTTGAGGGAATCGGCCTCCGCACGGTTCTGCACGGGCTTTATGCCGTAACGCTCCGCCGCGATGAGTTGCACATTGTTGGAATCGTCGAATTCCTTCCGGCAGGAAGGGACGCCGATGATCCTGTTGTGTCCAACGACAACCTCGATCTGCTCCTCCTCCCCTTCTCCGGATACCTTCCGGGGGCGGTTCACGCAGGTCTTCTCCACGATTATTCCCACGATAAAAAGCAGGATCACAAGTCCCATTCCCTGCAGAATTCTGCGGTACTTCTTCTTCAGGCGACGCTTGACTTTCTTTTGTTCAGGCATAGTACTGCAAATATACAAAAGATTTCCCGACTTCGCTACGCTTCGCCCGAAATGAAAGGCATACAAAAAAAATGATTAAATTTGTAGGATTATGCGGAAATGGATAGGGGTCATATTGCTGCTGATGGTGTCGGCGACCGTCGCTCTTGCCCAGGTCACGAAAGTGAAGGGGCGGGTCACGGACAAGGATACGGGGGAAGGAATTCCCTTCGCCGCGGTATACCTTGAGGGCACGACTGTCGGCGTCTCGTGCGACCTCGACGGCTACTTCTCCTTCGAGACCCGGGACGTGTCCTCCAACATCCTCTCCGCATCCCTCCTGGGTTATGAAACCCAGTCCTTTGTTATCGTCCCCGGCAGTTTCTCGGAGATCAACTTCAAGCTCAAGCTCATCGAGAACGAACTCAAGGCCGCCGTCGTCAAGCCCGACAACCGCTATATGAAGCGGATTCTGAAGGCCATCGACGAGGCCCGCGACCGCAACAATCCCGACAAGAAATCCACCTATTCCTGCAAGACCTACACGAAAATCGAACTCGACCTCGTCAATCCGCAGGACCGCCTGTTCAAGGCCTTGCTGCCCAAGGCCTTCCACTTCGTGTACGACTACACCGACACCTCCGTCGTCTCAGGGAAACCCTACCTCCCGGGACTGATCGCCGAGAGCACCGCCCGCCGCTATCACACCACCGCCCCCGAAAAGACCGGTGAGATCATCGAGGCCAGCCGCATCTCCGGCCTCAATCCGACCAACACCCTCAAGCAGTACACGGGCTCAATGCCCCTCAAGGTCAATTTCTACGAGAACTTCATCAACGCATTCGACGTGGAATTCCCCTCGCCGATTGCCAATTCCGGGATGCTGTTCTACAACTATTTCCTCATCGACAGCCTCCAGGTGGACGCCCGCAAGACCTACAAGATCCGCTTCCATCCCAAGAAAGCCATCTCCTCCCCCGCCTTTGACGGCGAGATGCTCATCGACGCCGGGGACTGGGCACTCCGGGAGATTCACGCCAAGATGCAGAAAGACGGCAAGGTCAACTGGCTCCGCGACGTCGTGGTCGATGTCGAAAACCAGCGTCTGAATGACTCGACCTGGTTCCACGGCAACGAAAAGCTCTATGCCGACTTCAGCGTCACGCTCCGGGACTCCTCCAAGATGCTCGCGATGATCGGCCGGCGGGAAATCGCCTATTCCGACCCCATCATCGGGGAGGGCGCTCTGGACCAGATCGACACCCTCGCGGGCAACCGCAGCAAGAAATTCAAGGTCACCGTCCAGGAGGATGCCGGATTCCACGGCGACGCCTACTGGGACGCCGCCCGTCCCTATTCCCTGTCCGAACGGGAAAGGGGCATCTACCAGATGGTCGATTCGGTGCAGAACGCCCCGACCTACAAGGCGATGTACAAGCTCATCAATATGTTCGCCACAGGCTACCTGGACGCCAAGTACATCGGCTTCGGAACCTATTACAACCTGTTCAGCTTCAATGACGTCGAGGGGCCGCGGCTGAGACTGGGCTTCCGCACCACCAAGGAGACCAGCCGGAAAGTCCGCCTCACCGGCTACACGGCCTACGGCTTCCGGGACAAGCAGTGGAAAGGCGGCGGCACACTGGAGGTAATGTTCGGCAACCAGCCATTCCGCAAACTCACCTTCGAGGGCGGCTACGATATGGCGCAGCTCGGCAAGGGAAACGGCCTCATCGCTGAGAACGGCAGCAATCTGTTCAACTCCCTTTTCGCCATCGCCGGACACCGCAAATACAGTCCCGTCCTCCGCGCCGAGGTCTTTTATACCCACGAATTCATCGAAGGGGTCACCGGCAATTTCAGCCTCGAGCACTTCACCTACTACGCCAACAAGCACGTCCCGCTGATTCTCCCGGACGGGCGGTCGCTCAAGAGCATCTCCGCCAACCGGCTCCATCTTCAGGCACGCCTGTCCTGGGGCGAATCCTTCACCCGGGGCATCTTCGACAAGACCAACTTCTACAGCAAATACCCCGTCGTCACCATCGACGTGATGGGCGCGCTCAAAGGCATCACTCCCCGCGACTACACCTACCTCACCACCGAGGTTACGATGGACTGGAAACTCCGGCTTCCCCCGGTCGGCACCTCTAAGATCCGCCTCAACGGCGGCCACATTCAGGGGAAACTCCCCTACCTGATGCTCAAACTCCACGAGGGCAACGGCAACTGGTTCTATGACGGCAACTCTTTCTCCTGTATGAATCCCTACGAGTTCGTCTCCGACAGCTGGGTCACCCTATTCTGGGAACATAATTTCGGCGGATTCTTCCTCGGCAAGATTCCCGGTATCAAGAAACTGCAGCTGCAGGAGGTTTTCACCTTAAGGACGACCTACGGATATCTCTCCAAACAGAATCGGGACGGGATGGTGATGATGTTCCCGCCCGGGCTACACGAATTAAAATACCCCTACGTCGAGGTAGGGGCTGGTATCACGAATATTCTCAGGATGTTCCGCGTCGACTGCTTCTTCCGGCTGACGCACGGATTCAAGGTCGCCTTCAATTTCGGCGTCGACATCAAATTCTAGAACTTGAACGTATATCCCAGGCCGATGGTGGAGATGAAACCGCGGTCGACCTGACGGGATTTGAGGTAATGGTGCGACTGGTCGGTATCGACCGTCACGTACTGGACGTAATCACCGAGGAAATACAGGTCGAGGGCATGGTGCTTCGTAATTTTCCAGACGAGGCCGGCGTTGGCGCGGAAACGGTCGAAGTACTTGTCGGTATAGCCGGTATGCGTGTAGGCAAACATCTCCTCATCCTCGTCGTACTCACCCACGACGCCGGTCGGACCGTTGAAGATATTGCGGGCCTCGAAGGCGACGTAGGGTTCCAGGGCGCCGAAGTCTAACTTGACCTTGAAGCGGGATTTGAGCGCGAGCAGGTTCGGGGTGGTCTCGGTGCGGTTGAAGGTGCCGTTCCGATGGGTCATCTGCAGGCGTTCCCGGAGGGTAAAGGTCGCGATGCCCACCTTGTAGCGACCGGTCAGGTCGAGGTAGACCCGCTCCTTGTGGACCCAATTCCGGGTGACGGGCTTGTAATTGTTGATCATCGTGAAGCCTGCGCCCACCTGGAAGTACGGGCAGACCTTGTATTCCGGCCCAAGGGTGGAATGGATGCGGTCGAAGTTCGTTCACTTGTTGCTGAAGCGGAATTCTTCCTCCAGGGAAAGGCTCAGTCCCTTGACCAGCTTCGCCTCGGCGCCGACGGAGATGCGGCCGCGGAAATCGGAGACGTCATTCCCCGCCCGGGCAGCCGTGGAGGCCGTCAGGAGGATTGTCAGAAGAATGAGGGCCCTTTTCACTGAACAAAATCTTTGGCGCGGGTCAGGGTATCGATGCTGTTGCTCTCCCCTTTCCCGAGCGTGTAGTAAATCTTGATGTAGGCAGCGTCGCGGAGGAAGTCGACGTGGCCGATCTCGAGGCTGTCGACCTTGACGCCGACACGCTTCTCCAGATCCTCGATGAGTTCGGCGCGCCGCTCCGGGACGATCAGGTCGATCCGGTCATAGAGCACCAGCTTGGTGGAGGTATGCTTGACCAGCCGCTCGCTCTCAAGAATCCAGATGAGGAGAATGACCAGGGCATTGGCAAGCGCCATCACACCTACGTTGCCGTACGCCAACGCGTAGGCCGGATGCGGGCCCATTGCCCCCTGGATGTTGAACACGGGTGCCAGGCCGTTCATCGCGGCCAGGGCGATGATGACGAACAGGTAGGTCATCTCCCGGATGGGAACGGTCTCGGTGCGGTAGCGGATGACGCCGAAGATGGCGAACAGGCCGAGGGTCAGCCCGACGCCGACCTCGACGTTGCCCATCATATACAGGAGCATCAGCATCGCGGAAGAGAAGACCATAAAGGTGAAATAGTAATCTCTCCGACGGCTCTTCCGGTAGTAGAAGAAGTGGACGATGATCCAGCAGACGAGGAGGTTGAGGAAGAAGCGGATGCAGAGCTCCTGCAGCTCCTGCGCCGTGGTCATCTGGGCGTCGAGGATGACGCCGGCGTCGATGAAATTGTCGTCGGTAACGGGATTCTCGGTGTCGAGCTCGGTGACGGCCAGGCTGTCCTGCGCCAGGGCGGCGGAAGCGCCGATCATTATCAGCAGAACTGACAGGAACAATAAAATGACTTTCTTATTCATACTTATACCTTTCTTTAAAATCAGTTATATTAGTTTCTGAAACTTCCGGAGCTTCGCTCCTCCATCCCTCCCACAACTTTCAGTTGCGGGCCCC
>JAEEGL014884421.1_pt1 | contig 24804 bp, 13 predicted proteins | sample 9134231 | NCBI WGS metagenome assembly JAEEGL01 (sample SAMN16246548, study PRJNA631951) | gut metagenome | biome: gut microbiome; feature: rumen; material: fiber-attached | host: Bos | place: Iran: Karaj | collected 2018-10
CGTGCAGCGGTTGGGGGCATAGCCCCCAAGCCCCCCCATTGTGGTCATGGGCGAGGGGCGTTTGGTAACGGAACAACGGAGAGGCAGCGGGAACGTTAGACAGCGGAGGCAAATATCGTGTGCTGAAGACGCGAGGGCTTCCGCCCCCTCCGGCCACCCCCAGAGGCTTCGGCGTCCGACATCCGCTGACGGGCGTGCAGCGGTTGGGGGCATAGCCCCCAAACCCCCCCATTGGTGTTATGGGCGAGGGGCATTCGGATGCTGGACAACGGAGAGAAAGCGGAAGCGCTTGACAGCGGAGGCACCGATTGCAATCGTATCGATACGATCCATCGTCCGCCGTCACCGTATAGATGTTCCTGTGGTTGTCGCCGTTTTCACGGGTCTTCCCACCGTATCGGCTACGTTTTTTCCTGTCAATGTATTGACAAGGTAACATTTTTCAGTATAATGAAAAGAGATCGATAAAATAGGATCCAAACAGGAGATAATATGGACGATACCGGCAATGCAGCTGCGAATGAGTCGATAAATGGTATTTTTTCTCTTTTTTTTGACGAAGCTCCCATTTCTGCCGAGATCATAGATACAAGCAGAGGCGAATCTGATTTCAGAAACGCAGTGATCGTTACGTCAAAAGAAGGCGCGAAATATGTGCTGAAGATCGCCTCAAATGATTTCACCTTTCCCGAAAAGATCGCAATGTGGCAAAAGACGATCGAAGAATACCGTGACCTCGGATACTACTGTCCTCGCATCATCGCCGATAAACAAGGTCTATTTCCCAAGGTAAAATATCAGGATCGCGATTGTTATGCCTTCGCCGAAGAATATTCAAAATACAAAACATTGGGAAGTCCGGACCGCAGCGCTCAAGACGTGCCGGGCGAGGAATATGACAAATATCTGAAAGATATCTGGCGCATGACGGCGAGGATCGCATCAAAGAGGCTGGACTACACCGATTTTCCGTCGGCATACTGTCTTTTTGAAACCTTTTGCCCAAGCGATAAAATCGATGAAGTGCTTGCATGCGCCCTGCGGTGGAAGGAACTCGCCGAATCTCTTCCAAAAGAATTTGCAGAGCAGGTACAAAGGATCTGGCGGCTTTGGAACGAGAACAGAGAAATGCTGAAGAAAATCTACCCGGCGCTGCCGACTTCGGTTTTTCAGGCGGACCTCAATCGGTCCAATCTGCTGATCGACGAAGAAGGAAACTTCAAGGGCGTACTTGACTTCAACATTTGCGGAAAGGACGTATTTCTGAATTATCTGATGCGAGACAACGATTCCGATATGATCCCGAAAGCATTGAAAATATCCAGTGAATATTACATCTTTTCGGAAGAAGAGAAAGAAGCCGCTCCCCTGCTCTATCGGTGTTTGGAACCCCTCTGCTACGGCAGCATCCACGACCTGAAGAACGCCGGAAACGATGCGGAAGCCATAAAGCAAAGCCTCGACCAATCCGAAAAATGTCTGACAGAACACATTGACTTTAAGAGCTTTATGCAATGATAAGTGACCGTGCCGTGCACGATCTTCTTTTTCCGCTCAGCGACCGCGCCGCCGTAAAGCTCCGACTGGAAAGCGCCCCGAAGACGTATTGTCTTCGGGGCGCCTTTTGCCATGCGGCCGTTTTGCGGCCTCATTCTTTTTCGATCCCGATCTTCTCGACGGGGATCTCGGGGAAATCCGGCCGCGGATGGCGGAAATGGAGCGTTTCCATGTCAAAGTCCGCCTCTTCGCAGGAATGATACGCGTGATTCACGCCGACGTGACCGTACGTGTACACCGACTCGGCGATGTATCCGCAGGATGCCGCCGGATTGATGAAGATATTGTTCTCCACCACGCTGTACGACGGATTGATCGGGAAGTCCGGATCGTCCATGTTCCCGAAATCGAAGGAGATGCGGGCGAGCGTCGGGTACTTCTTCGCCCAGATGTCGCTGTTGCGGGGGACCCGGCCAAGCGACTTCCACGCGTCCGTGTCCGGCGTCTCGTACCGCTTGCGTGCCCAGCCGTTGTGGAGGACGCCGTCGCGGGCGCGGTCGTCGTACTGGAGCGGCGTCGTACTCTCACCGATGACGAGGTTCTCGCGGAGCACGTTGTCCCTGCCGCCGCCGATGATGACGCCGAATTTCCTTACGTTGATGATGATGTTGCCGTAGCCCGTCTGTCCGGAGAGCGTGTCGTCCCAGTAGAGACCGTCCGGCGCCAGCTCGTCGCTGCCGACGTTCTCGATGCGGTTGTAGCGGATCACGTTCCCGTGCCCCGCCCAGTCCGCGCCGGAGTAGATCGCCCCGGCGTCCGCAGAATGCAGCACGACGTCGTGGATGTAGTTGTACTCGATCAGATGCTCGTTCCCGCCGTAGGACATCGCCATGTGCGGCGTGCGGCAGACCTCGCAGTGCGCGATCGTGCCGCCGACGCCGCCGACGCTCAGTCCGGGGGCGTACGTCCGCGCGACCTCGGAGAAATCGTGCACGTAGCAGTTTTTGATGACGTGATTGCCGTGCGTCAGCGTATCGCGGTCCCCGCCGTCGACGGAGATCCCGCCGCCGCCCGTATGGGCGACCTCGCAGCGGTCGACGACGGTATCCGAGCAGTCTCTCAGCTTGGCGGCATACTGCCCGACGTTATGGATATACAGCTTTTCGAGCAGCAGCCGCTTCCCGCCGCCGACGATCGCCGTCCCGGCGGTGCATTCGAGCGTGAAGCCGGAGACGGTAACGTCCTCGGCGCCGGAGAAGGAAACGAGCGCGCCGTGATAGACGGACAGGGAGATCACGGAATCGGGGGAGGAGGGATACACGTACAGCATCCCCGCCTCCCGGTCGATATACCACTCGCCGGGGACGTCCAGCTCCTCCGGAATGTTGAAGAAGTAGAATTCCGCGCCGGGACGGGCGCCGTACATCGCCACGTGCTTCGGGTAGAGCGCGCGGTGCTTCGCGTCGACGCGCACCTGCGTCGACGATTCCGCCCAGTCGTGATACAGGTATCCGAGGATCCAGACGTTCTCCGTCCGCTTCCAGCGGAGCGCGCGCTCTTGCGTTTCCCGATCGAAGATATACGCGCCGCCGCGCGGGTTGCGCTTTTCGTCCCATTCCTCCCACGGATTGTGCTCCGGGAACTCCGCCGGCTCGCCGACGTCCAGGATGTCGGTGAGTTTCAGGAAGCCCTCGTTCGGATAGCGCGCCAATCTCATGCGGGCGTCGCCCTCGAAGACTTCGAGGTTGATCCCGGGGACGAAATCGTCGTACTGCTTCGCCGTCGTGAAGCCGATCGGATACGGTCCGGCGTACGCGGACGGCGGGACGCCGTATTTGTTCAGATCGATCGCGCGGACGTGCGCGGCGGCGTCCTCGGACAGGAGCGCCTTGAACTCCTCGGACGGCTCCTCCGACTCCGACAGCGGGATGGAGATCCCGCCGGTGAGGACGGCGCCCTCGTGCGTGACGTAGGAGACGCCGCGGTCGCGCGCGTTCAGCGCCAGCCGCTGCGGCTCCTTTCCGTCGACGGGGATCCCGAGCGTGTAGGTGCCCCGCAGGAATTCGACGGTGACCGTATTCCCGGCGGCCGCCGCTTCGCGCGCCGCCTCGACGGCGTGATTGACGGAACCGAGCGGATGGCCGCGGTCGGTGCCGGGATACTCGTCGGAGCCGTGCGGCGACAGATAGAAGGTAACGGATGCCATGGTTTCTCCTCGCTTTGGAAGGGGATATCAGTATTTGTAGACCGGATAGCAGTAGCCGTCTTTCTCCTCCCAGTCGAATCCGATGGGAGCGCGCACCTCGCCCGCCGGTTTGCCGTCGCGCAGGACGTAATCCTTTTCGCCGCTCATGACGATCCCGTCGCCGCCCTCAAGGAGCGCCGCGCGGGCGCAGACGGATCCGCCCGCCAGCGTCATGGCGGCGTCCGTGTCGGCGAAGCGGAAGGAGAGCGCCGTACCGTCGTCCGTGACGAGGTCGCAGCCGCGGACCGCGCCGTCCTCAAACGGGGCGATCGAGGCGACGCGCGACGTCTCGCCCGGCGCGGCGGCCATGACGGTGAGCACCGTGCTCGTGCCGGCGGGCGCGTCCCAGCTCGTGTGGATGTCCGGCTTCGGATAGCGGCGTCCGGGCAGCGAGGCGGAGAACCAGCCGCGCGCCGGATCGAGATCGCCGTAATTGCGCGAATAGCGGAGCGGATGGGCGCTGAACTGATAGAGGAACAGATTCGGCGCGTCCTTCTGCGCGGTATAGATCCGGCTCTTCGCTTCGTCGACGATCACCTCGTCGTTCTCGAAGCCCCAGGTCATGTCCGTGCCGGGGAGCTTGATGTCGCAGCCGTCTATCTGCTTGACGTGCGGCATGACGTTCCAGTTCTGCGTGTAGGCGTGCGGCTTGTCCGCCGTCAGGCTGTCAAGGATGAAGAAAACGTTGCTCTTCTTGTGGTAGAAGATCTCCCGGCGGTGATGCACGCCGGCGTCGGCGTAATAGCCGTCGGCGTAGTTGCCCTCGACGTACAGCATCCGCTCGCCGTCATAGAAGCGGTTGCCCGTCGTATCCGGATACTGATCGAACACGCAGCTGTCGCCGAGGCGCAGCCGGGACTGGGACGTACCGTCCACGAGGACGACGTTCCGTCCGAAGGAGCTGTGCTGATACTCGTCGAGCTCATGGATATACGACCGCTGATCCTCCGGGATCCAATCCATGACGCCGTAGCTGCCGCCGCCGGCGTTCACGAGGAACGGACGCCCGTAGGCGATGAAGAAGACGTCGTTGACGTTCTCCACCGCGTGACCGGAGCCCTTGCGGGGAGCGAAGAAGAACAGATACGTGCTGTCCCACGCGAAGCCGTCGCGGAGGACCGCCTGCCCGTTGTACGGGAAGAAGACGGAGGTGAAGCGCGGCGGATCGGACGTGTCGCCCTGCGTGCAGCGGAGGATCCGCTCGTTGTCCGGCCAGCGGTACGGAAGGTTCAGCGGCTTGATGTCCGAATCCTTCGGGTTCGGGCAGAAGATGAGCGCGTCGTAGCGGACGTGCGCGTGGAGCAGCCCGCGGAGGTACTTGGCCCGGACGGCCGGATCGCGGACGTCCGGCGGAGTGAGGAAGCCGCAGGTGCCGACGGCGGGGTAATCCGAGACGGGCGGGAAAGAGACGTCGAGCATCCGCGACAGATAGCTCACGCGTTTCTTCGCGCTCTCCTGGATCGGGACCTCCGGGAAGTTGGCGGAGGTGTCGAGGTAGTCGAAAATGATGTTGCCGTTGTAGTTGAACGCCTGCTCCATGCCGGTCCCGTCCGGGTAGATCGCCCGCTCGAAATGCCCGCAGAGCAACTCCGTCACGTACGCCTTGACGGGCTCGTACAACCGGAAGTCCGGATGGTAGGAGTTCAGCCAGTACACCTTGCGCAGCACCTTCGTCTTCTGGTTCGGGACGTTCAGGCGGCAGTCCTTGACGCCGGTGTAGAGGATGTCGTTCATCAGGTACAGCCCGGACTGCGCCACGTACGACGCGGGGATCGTGGCGAGCGCGCCGGCCTCCCACAGCGTCTGCATCGCGCTGACGATCGTATCGCCCTGGCTCGTCGCGTGGAAGCCCATGTTCCCGTACCACGCGACCGGGATGCCCTGCCAGGCGTTGAGCATCTCGTCGCTCAACGCGTCATACTGCGCCTTGCGGCAGACGACGTTCGAGTACAGCTCGCAGAGCAGGCGCTGGCGCGCCGTCTCCGTCCGCTTCTCGACGTAATCGGCCGCCGCCTTGCCGGGCAGCGGATACGAAAGGTTCTCGCCGCCGGGGAACCAGTTGTAGTCCTTGAACTGATACGGATCCTTCTCGTCCCCCGCCGACTCGACGAGCGTGAAGGACTCCGCCGGCTTCTTCCCCGTCTTCTTTTCGAACATGACGGAGAGGCAGTCGTCGCGGTACGCCTCGAGCGCTTCCGTATACTTCCCCGCGCGGACGAGCGCGTGGACCTTCTCCGCCCCCGCCGTCGTGCCGAGCGCGTAGTCGATCCGCTCGGCGACGGAGCGGTCGTCCATCGGCGGGTACGTGACTTTGTATTCGCGGTGCTTCATATAGAATCCGCTCAGCTTCTCCAGCGCTTTGATGCTCGGCGCCGTCGGATTGTCCGTGACGGGACGGAGCGACGTCTCATAGCAGATATAATTCGGACCGACGACAGCCTCGAAGGAGCTCGTCACCTTGCTGTCCAGACCGACGGAACCGCCGCGCAGCACGCGGAACGGGCCGCGGGCGTCGATGCACCACTCGCAGGCGTTGCCGCTCATGTCGTACAGGCCGTATCCGTTCGGCTTCAGCTGACCGACCGGATGGACTCTCAGGTCCTTCGAGCCGCCGTGCGTGAACCAGACGTACTCCGGATCGAGCGAATCGCCCCAGTAATATTCCGTCGTCGTGCCGGCGCGGCAGGCGACCTCCCATTCGGCGGAGGTCGGCAGGCGGTAGCCGTTCTTGTCGGATCTCGGACGCACGACGGGCTCGTCGCAGATGCCCGTACGGTACACGCTCCCGTCCGGGAGCAGGTACACGGGAGGAAGATCCGCCAACTCGGAGGCGGCGTTGCAGAATTTCAGCGCGTCGAACCACGTGACGTTGCCGACGGGCTGGCTGCCCGCGTTCTTGCCGATCGCCAGATCGGTGTAGCCGTGCTGCCCGGCCCACTGACCGACGGCGTCCCACTGGTCCTTCGTGACGAGCGTCTCTTCCATGCGGAAGTCGGTGATTTTTCTCATGAGTTCTCTCCTTTTGTGATTTCTCCTCAGCTGTGATCGCGGTGCGGATATATAGAGATATATATTTCAGGATATCTCCCAGAAGAGAGTTCGGATCGCGGCGGCGGTCCCGACAGGGTTTTTCCGCGCGCTTTTTCCGACGGAGGCGGGCGCCGTCGCCGGGAGAAGGAAGGCGGCCGTTCTTTTATGCCCGGTGGTCTCCTTTTACTGAAGGCTCTGCGCGAGCGTCTTCAGATTTTCGACGGCCGTCCCGATGACCGTCTCCGCGGCCACCTGGACGGAAGCGAGCCACGAGGCCGGCGTAACGGCGGTCTGGTACATCCTCTTCCACGTCGGCGTGTCGCCGAAAAGGCTCCAGGTCATGAAGTCGGACATTTCGACGCAGCGCGTGTCGAAGCAGATCCGGATGTTCGCCACGTTGCGCGGATCGTTGTTGTATTTATACTGGAGCGAGGTCTCGATCAGCGCCGGGATCAGCTCCTCGTAGGCGCGGGCGTTCATCGCCTCGAGCACGGCGCTGACCATATCCGGGTCCGGCGCGGTCTTGAAGGTCATGTGATAGATCGAGTCGAAGGTGCGGGAAATATAGTTTTCCTGCGCCTCGTCCCACTTCGGATACGGCAGCACGGCGTAGACGGACTCCATTTCGCGCATTCTCTCGTTCGCCATGTCGCCGATCTTCGCCGTCATGAACAGCTCCCGGTCGTGTACGAACATGGGGATCGAGTTCTGGGAGGTGCTCTTGGAATCATGCCACGGGCAGTCGGTCGGATCGAAGAAGAGCTTCCGGCAGTATTCCATGGCGTCGATGAGCTTCTCGTTGCCGTAGGCGAGGAGCGCGGGGGAGCCGTCCTCCCCCTTGCCGATGAAATGCACGTCGGCGGCGCTCAGCGTGTTCACCACGTTCTGCATCGCCTCGGTGGAGCCGAAGGTGTTCGTGTCCTCCTCCGAGATCTCCCCGTCGCCGTCCACGTCCTTCCGGACGGTTCCCTGGTACGCTTTCAGCTTGTCGAACGTCCACGTGCCGGCGGTGACGTCGTCGAACGGGAGCGCGAGCCCGTAATCTTCCGCCACCGCTTGGTTCATGAACAGGCACGCGACGTTCCGGAAGGAATTGAGCTGCACGCTGCCGAGCGCCATGAACTGATAATCGCCGACGGAAAGCTTGTCCGCGATGTCGCTGTACCAGTATTTCTTGGAAAGGTCAATGTATTTCAGGCTGCCGTACGGATAATAGATGTTTTTCAGCATGCTGGAGAAGGCGTCGCGGTCGAGCAGATTGTATACCTGGATCGCCGTATCGCCGGAGAGCGCGTAAGTCACGGCGGCGCCGCCGGCGGTGGCGGACAGGATATTTTCCTCCGCGACCTCCACGCCGAGCAGCTCCTCGGCGTAACGCTTCACGTCGTACTGCGCGTCGGACAAGACCTCGCCCTTCGTGTCTTCGTAATTGACGAGGCAGGACCACATCCCGCTGGACGCCATCCTGAACGAGGCGCCCTCGAAATCGAGATCGGCGGGCAGATCGTGCACGGTATCCCGATCGGCCGGCTCCTCGGTCGGCAGGGGCGCGGCGGCGGCGGTCCCCGGATCCCGCGTCTCTCCGGGGAAGAGCGGCTCGTCGTCTTCCTCCGTTCCGACGGAGCAGGAGACGAGGGCGGCGGCGGCGAGCATCAGAAGCGCAAGGGAAAGGCAGACCGTTCTCTTGATTCTCATGGCGTTACTCCTTTGATCGCAGCAGATGCACGGAACGCTCCGGAGAGCTACGTATAGTATAACACACGGCACGGGAATGTCAAGAGGGGACGGCGGATCCGGGCGAAAAAAACGCTGCCGCAGCCTCTTCGGCTGCGGCAGCGGAGATCGGGCCGCGCGTCAGGTCATATCCTTGATGAGATACGTGATGTCTTCGAGAGCGTCGTCGAGGATGCCCTCCGCCTTGTTCCGATACTTTTCGAGCCACGAGGACGGCGTGAACTTGCCGTCGGTCATGAGACGCCACGTCGGCGTGTCGCCGAAGATGTCCCAGATCATGAAGTCGGACATCTCGACGTAGCGCGTGTCGAAGCAGAGCTGGATGTTCTTCACGTTGCGCGGGTCGTTGTTGTACTTTTTCTGGAGCGAGGTCTCGATGAGCGCCGGGATCAGGTGCTGGTACCCGTAGGCGGACATCGCCTCGAGCACCGCGCCGACCATGTCCGTATCCTCCACGGTGTTGAAGACCATGGAGAAGAGCGTGTCGAAGGTGCGGGAGATATAATTCTCCTGCGCTTCGTCCCACTTCGGGAACGGGAGCACGACGTACACGGATTCCATCTCGCGCAGCTCCCCGTTCGCCATGTCGCCGATCTTCGCCGTCATGAACAGCTCCCGGTCGTGGACGAACATATAGTACGAGGACCCCTTCGACATCTCCTCATCCTTCCACGGACTGTCCGTCGGATCGAAGAAGAGGTTCTGGCAGTACTCCAGAGCGTCGATGAGCTTCTCGTTGCCGTAGGCCTGGAGCACGGGCAGTTTGTTCTCGTCCTTGCCGATGAAATGGATGTCGGCGGCGGTCAGCGTGTCCAGCGCGTTCTGCGCCGCCTCGGTGGAGCCGAAGGTGTTCGAGTCCTCCTTTGAGATCTTGCCGTCGTTGTCGACGTCGTGATGGACGACGCCCTTGTACGCCGCCAGCTTGTCGAAGGTCCACGTACCGTTGTCCACGTCGTCGAACGGCACGTTGATCTGATAATCCTCCGCCACGGCCAGATTCATGAACAGGCACGCGGCGTGCCGGAAGGAGTTGAGCTGCACGCTGCCGAGCGTCATGAACTGGAACTCGCCGGCGGACAGGCGATCCGCGATGTCGCTGTACCAGTACTTCTTGTCGAGATCGACGTACCGCAGGCTGCTGTACGGCAGAAAGATGCCCTCGAGCATGTTGTTGAAGGCGTCGCGGTCGAGCAGATTGAAGATCTGGACCTCCGTCTCGCCCGAGAGATAATAATCGAGCGGCTTGATGTTGTCCATATCGCGGCCGATCCAGTATTCCGTCACGTTGACGTTCAGAAGCTCCTCGACGTACAGCTCCAGTTCATACTTCGTATCGTTGACGGTCTCGCCGTTCCAGTCGCGGGTCAGAAGCGCCCAGCCGCTCCAGGTCGCCATCGTGAAGTCCGCGCCGTCGAAATCGAGGTCGGCGGGCAGATCGTGGACGGTATCCGGATCCGGCGGCTCCGTCTCCGGCGCGGCGCTGGCGGGAACGTCCGTCACGGAAGGACGCCCCGTCGTTTCCTCGTCCGGGTCCGTTCCCCCGGAGCAGGAGACGAGGACGGCGGAAGCGAGCATCAAAAGCGCGAGAAGCAGACAGATCGGTCTTGTGCGTTTCATGGCGGTACTCCTTTGACCGGACGCGGCGTCCGCCGCACCCGGATATTCTGTCAATAGTATAGCACACGGTGCCGGATTGTCAAGAGAAAACGGCGCATCCGGGCGAAAAAACGCTTCCGCCCTCTCAGGACATTTCCCTTATGAGATATTCGATGTCCTCGAGGGCGCCGTCCAGGATGCCCTCCGCCTTGCTTTGGGTCTTCGCGAGCCAGGAGGCGGGCGTAAAGTCCGCGTCGTACATGAGACGCCACGTCACCGTGTCTCCGAAGACCTCCCAGATCATGAAGTCTGACATCTCGACGCAGCGCGTGTCGAAGCAGAGCCGGATATTCGCCGTGTTGCGCGGGTCGTTGTTGTACTTTTTCTGGAGCGAGGTCTCGATCAGCGCCGGGAGCAGCACCTCGTAGGCGCGGGCGTTCATCGCCTCGAGCACGGCGCTGACCATGTCCGGGTCGGGCGCGGTCCTGAAAGTCATGTGGTAGACCGGATCGTAGGTGCGGGAGATATAGTTTTCCTGCGCTTCGTCCCACTTCGGATACGGCAGCACGGCGTAGACGGATTCCATCTCGCGCATCTCCGCCTTCGCCATATCGCCGATCGTCGCCGTCATGAAGAGCTCCCGGTCGTGGGTGAACATCAAAATCGAATCCTCCGCGTCGATGACGGGGCGCTGCCACGGGCGGTCGGCCGGATCGAAGAAGAGGTCCCGGCAGTAGTCCATGACGTCGATGAGCTTTTCATTGCCGTAGGCGAGGAGAGCCGGGTATCCGTCCTCACCCTTGCCGACGAAACGGCAGTCGGCGGCGGACAGCGTGTTCAGCACGTTCTCCATCGCCAAAGCGGAGCCGAAGGTGTTCGTGTCCTCCTCGGTGATCTTCCCGTCGCCGTTCACGTCCTGCCGGACGGAGCCCTTGTACGCCGCCAGCTTGTCGAAGGTCCATTTCCCGTCCGCGACGTCGTCGAACGGGAGCGCGAGTCCGTAATTCTCCGCCACGGCCTGATTCATGAACAGACACGCGACGTCCCGGAAGGAATTGAGCTGCACGCTGCCGAGCGCCATGAACTGATACCCGCCGACGGACAGCTTGTCCGCGGTGTCGATGTGCCAGTATTTCTTCGAGAGATCGATGTACTTCAGACTGCCGTACGGGAGATAGATATTCTCCAGCATACTGGTGAAGGCGTCGCGGTCGAGCAGATTGTATACCTGGACGTCCGTATCTCCGGAGAGCGCGTAGTTCACGGCGGCGCTCCCCGCGGTCGGGGACAGCGTGTTCTCCTCCGCGACCGTCACGCCGAGCAGCTCCTCGGCGTAACGCTTCACGTCGTACTGCGCGTCGAGCAGGACCTCGCCCTTCGTATCCTCGTAATCGACGAGGCAGGACCAGACCTCGCAGGACGCCATCGCGAACGCCGCGCCGTCAAAATCGAGATCGGCGGGCAGATCGTGGACGGTATCCGTCTCCGGCGGCTCCGTCTCCGGCGCGGCGGTAACGGGAGCGTCCGTCACGGGAGGGCGTCCCGTCGTCTCCTCGTCCGGCTTCGTTTCGCCGGAGCAGGAGACGAGGAAAGCGGAGGCGAGCGTCAGAAGCGCGAGGAGCAGACAGATGGATCTTGTGCTTTTCATGACGGTTCTCCTTTATTTACGGATCCTGCGCTGCGATACGGTATTTCAAGTCAAGTATAGTATACCACACGGCGCGGGATTGTCAAGAGAAAACGGCGGATCCGGATGAAAAGCGCCGCCGCAGCCGTAGGGCTGCGGCGGCGCGAAACGGCTGCCGGATCAGGACATTTCCTTTATGAGATATCCGATATCTTCGATGGCGTCGTCCAGGATGCCCTCCGCCTTGCTCTGGTTCGTCGCGAGCCACGAGGCCGGCGAGAAGTCGTTTTTCCACATGAGACGCCACGTCGGCGTGTCGCCGAAGACGTCCCAGACCATGAAGTCGGACATCTCGACGTACCGCGTATCGAAGCAGAGCTGGATGTTCTTCACGTTGCGCGGGTCGTTGTTGTACTTTTTCTGGAGCGAGGTCTCGATGAGCGCCGGGATCAGGTGCTGGTACCCGTAGGCGGACATCGCCTCGAGCACCGCGCCGATCATGTCCGGATCCTCCACGTTGTTGTACACCATGGAGAAGAGCGTGTCGAAGGTGCGGGAGATGTAATTCTCCTGCGCCTCGTCGTACTTCGGGTACGGGAACACGACGTAGACGGATTCCATGTTGCGCAGGCTTTCGTTCGCCATGTCGCCGATCATCCCCGTCGCGAAGAGCTCGCGGTCGTGGGCGAACATATGGATCGAGTTCTGTCCCGTGCTCCCCGAGGTCTGCCACGGGCTTTCGAGCGGATCGAACAGAAGGCTCCGGCAGTATTCCATGACGTTGATGAACTTCTCGGCGCCGTCGACGAGAACCGCGGGCATGCCGTCCTCTCCCTTGCTGACGAAATGCACGTTGGCGGCGGACAGCGTGTTCAGCGCGGTCTGCATCTGCTGGGTGGAGCCGAAGGTGTTGGAGTCCTCCATCTCGTCGATCTTGTTGTCGTTGTTGACGTCGTGGTGCACGACGCCCCGGTACGCCGCCATCTTGTCGAAGGTCCACGTGCCGTTCTCCACGTCGTCGAACGGCGCCTCGATCCGGTAGTTCTCCGCCGTCGCCAGGTTCATGAACAGACATGCGGCGTGCCGGAAGGAGTTGAGCTGCACGCTGCCGAGCGTCATGAACGGATATCCGCCGACGGACAGCCGGTCCGCGATGTCGCTGTACCAGTACTTCTTGTCGAGATCGACGTACCGCAGGCTGCTGTACGGGTAAAAGATACCCTCGAGCATGTTGTTGAACGCCTCGCGGTCGAGCAGGTTGATGACCTGGATCTCCGTCTCACCGGAGAGGTAGTAATTGAGCGGCTTGATGTGCTCGATGTCGCCGCCGTCCGACCCCATCCTGAGCTCCGTCACGTTGACGTTCAGAAGCTCCTCGACGTACAGCTCCAGTTCATACTTGGTATCGTTGACGGTCTCGCCGATGATGCTTTTTGCCAGAAGCGCCCAGCCGCCCGAGGTCGCCATCGTGAAGGTCGCGCCGTCGAAATCGAGATCGGCGGGCAGGTCGTGCACGGTATCCGGATCCGGCGGCTCCGTCTCCGGCGCGGCGGTGACGGCGGTGCCCGTGACGGGCGTCCCTCCCGGCGTCTCCGCGCCCGGCGTCTCCTCGCCGGAGCAGGAAACGAGGACGGCGGAGGCGAGCATCAAAAGCGCGAGAAACAGGCAGATCGGTCTTGTGCTTTTCATGGCGGTTCTCCTTTATTTATTTACGGATCCTGCGCTGCGATACGATATGTCAAGTCAAGTATAGTATACCACACGGCGCGGGATTGTCAAGAGGGAACGGCGGATCCGGGCGGAAAAATCGCGGAGATCAGCGGTGGAGCCGGTCGCGGATCGTCTTTTTGATGACCTCGACGATCTTCGGATCACTTCGGATCGCCTCGGTCGTGAAATACAGGCTCAGGTTGCCGAAGGTATGGGAATTCTCGATATACGCCTGCGAGGCGGGGCCGTCCGTGTCCACGAGCCCGCCGTAGGTCACGGCGCGCGCGATCTCGGCGCGGGTGCGCATCGCGGGAAGCTCCAGCGCCTCCGGCATGAACTCGTCGTTGAGGCGCGTCATGTCGTGGAACGCCGCCATATGCGGATTGGCGACCTGAAAATCGAGCAGGCAGTCGGATTTCGCGCGCTTGGCGGCGTCGTGCACCGCCTTGTACCACTTGTAAATATACGTCATCCCGTACAGCGGCCTCGTGCATTTCGGTTCGCCCGCGTCCGGGACGCCGCCGGTGAAGTCGAGCTTCAGACCGTCCGCGTCGAGGCAGCCCTCGTCGGGGCTGAACATGTGACGGAGCGCCGCCTCCAGCCGCGCCAGGTACTTCGGGCTCTCCGGATCCGGCAGGCGCTGCTCCCCGACGACGTACGACTCGTCGTCCGGCAGTCCCTCTCCAAACGGGCAGACCCAGATGAGCACGTGCCGTCCGAGGCTGTGCTGCCGGTCGATGAAGCCGCGCAGATCCGGCCAGCGTTCCTTGTCCTCCTGCCAGATCCCGTATTTCTTGTTGTCGCCGAAGAAATCGTCGATCGTCAGAATGTCCCACCGGATCCCCGCCTCGTCGTAGACCCGCACGACCTCCTCGTAGGACCGCTGCGAGCAGCCGTAGTGCTGCGAAAGCCAGCCGCACAGCATCACGCCGTGCCACCAGTCGGGGATCTGACGCCTAAGCGGCGGGACCTTCCCCATCGTGACGAGTCCGTCCGCGTACGCCCGCAGCGCGTCGTACGGGTCGGCGGCGCCGAAGCGGAAGACGAGCGTCGGAAAATCGAACGCATCGGCATACCGCGGGAGGGCCGTATAGTCGAGCGCGAAGCTGTTGCCGCGGATCTCCCGCGGTTCCTCGCAGAAACCGGTGAAGTCGAGCTGATCCGCACTCGGCGCCGCCGACACGCCGATCCACGAGCCGTCGCGCATTTTGATCGGGTAGCAGAAGGGCGCGGGCGAGAACCACCGCTCGCCGTTGCTGCCGGAAACGTGCCTCAGATTGAGGCTCGTGTACTGCACGCAGTTCGCCGTCGGGCACGGATCGAACATCACGTCCGAGGCGAAATAGGTGCCCCGCTCCGGCGTGAGCAGGCAGTATTCCGCCCGCGCGAGAGCGAAGGAGCCGGGCAGCTCGTAGCGGATGCGCAGCTCGGCGTGATCGCGGTAGAACACGACGGTATAGAAATACTTTCCGCCCGCATAGGAAGAGGCGGAAAAACGCAGGGAGACGCTGCTCTCCTCATACGGCGCGCCGTCGGGGATGACGAAGTTCCGCTGCTTCTCCTCGGACGCGAAGTCCGCGCGGAACGTATCCATATCGGGAAGGTGCGGTCCGTCCTTCATCGTGCAGAAGCCGCCGACCTCCAGCTCGATCCAGTCCGGCTGCGTATCGTCCAGCCCGCGGAAGAAGACGGTGTGCGGATGGAGGTGCTCCCAGCGCGCGTGATACACGTCCGTCGAGACGCACGCGAAGTCCCACAGGGATTCCCGCCACGTGAACATATTGTGATAATTGGGGGTGAAATGCAGTTCCAGCATGTGAGTTCTCCTTTTGCATATCTGTATGTCCCGCCGCTCCGGCGGGGCGGATGGAAGGGGCGGAGGACGGGACGGCCGCGCCGTCCGTCCTCCGCCCCCGGCTTCGTTATTTTCCGTACAGCGTCCGCGCGATCACGTTGTCCTGAAGACTGTGACCGAGCTCGTTGAAGCGGGCGCTGAAGCCGCCGATGCGCACGATGAGATCCTCGTGCCTCTCCGGGTGCTTCTGCGCGTCGATGAGATCGTCCGGCGAGACGACGGTGACGGAGAGCTGCTGCCCGCCGCGCTCAAAGAAGGATCTCCACAGCGCAAGGAAGTCGCGCAGTCCCTCCTCCGTACCGAAAACGGATTTGTCGAACTTGAGATTGAGGATGAAGCCGCTGCCCGCCAGTTTATGGGGCAGGCGGAGCACGGAATTGATCAGCGCGGTCGGTCCCTCGACGTCGCGTCCCGGCGTCGCGCCGATGCTGTCGGCGATCAGCGGATCCGCCTTATGGCGTCCGTTCGGGCTGGCGCCGACGGCCTCGCCGAAGGTGCTCGCGCGCACGAAAGGAGAGCATCCGGCACTGTAGCGTCCGCCGCGGTAGGTGCGCAGCGTCAGAAGATACCGCATGTAGTGCTCCATGATCTCCGCCGCGAGCGCGTCCGTCGCCGGATCGTCGTTGCCGAAGCGCGCGGGCTCCGTCGCCAGCATCCGCCGCATCTCCTCGCATCCCTCGAAGTCGTTTTCCATGGCCGCGACGATCTCCGGCAGGGTGAAGTGCTTCTTCTCGTAGACGTGATACCGGATCGCGGCGAGGGAGTCGACGGTGTCCGCGATCCCCTCGGTCAAAATCTGCCCGTCGTTGTACAGCGGGCCGCCGTTCTTGAAATCGCGCCCCTTCTCGATGCAGCCGCGCGTCATGATCGTGCGGAAGAGATTCGGCGCGTTCGTCGCGTCGACGTACTGCCGCCGGTTGGCGAGGCAGCAGGCGATCTCCGTGATCTCCTCCACCTGCGCGCGGAACGCCGCCATGAGATCGTCGAAGGTTTTGAAATCCGCGGGGTCGCCGCAGTCGCGCCCGAGCACCTCGCCGGTGATGAGGCATTTTCCCCGCGTCAGCGTGTATTCGAGGCATTTGAGCAGATTGACCTCGCCGTCCTCGAGCCCCATGTGGCTCTTGCCCTGGATGTCGATCTGATTGCAGCCGTTCATGGAGTAGTCGTGCGCGTCGCGCGGCGGGATGCCGAGCTCGTTTATGAACATGGAGCAGACCGCGTCGTCGTTGTAGAGCGCGGGCAGACCGCAGCCGAGCGCGAGCGCCTCGGCGGCGCTGCGCATCAGTGCCGGATCCGTGTTCTTATGCCAGCGCATGGAGAGGTTCGGCTTGCTGTATTTATACTTTTTCACGAGGTCGAGCATGGCGAAGGAGATCTCGTTCGTCATGTCCCGCCCGTTCTCGTCGGAGCCGGAGATGCACACGCCCCAGGAGCCGTGCTTGTTGAAGCCCTGCCAGATCCCGTCGAGGATCTTTAAGGCTTCGCCGCGCGGCGTCTTCTGCCAGTATGGCCAAAAGATCTGATCGACCCGTCCGGGCGAATCGTATCCGTCGTAGCCGAAGAAGAGCCAGAAGAACTGCGCCGCGGAGAGGAAATCGCAGGGCGTGTTCCGCGGCACGACGGACAGCGCGCGGGCGAGGTCGAGGAAATGCTTTTTTTCTTCCTCGTCCTGCGCCTCGGCCGCCATCCGCTCCGCCTCCGCCCTCGTCCGGTCGCCGATCACGTCGAGCATGTCGAGCACCCGCTCGAGCCCGGAATAGAAGCTGTCGGCGTAGGGATGGATGCGGCGGTACTTGGCGATCTTTTCGCGCATCCCGGAGGTTCCGAGTTCCATGACGCCGCCGAAGTCGAGGATCGCATGTCCGGCCATCCCGCCCCAGCAGGAGCGGTTTCTGTCCAGCTTCAGTTCCCGTTCGGTGCGGTACGCCCACATCCGCTTCCCGGTGTCGCGGTCGCCGAAGGTTGCCTCCATCGCGTCGAAGAATTCCTTATATTCCGGAAATCTCTCCCGCTTTCCGTCAAGACGCTCCTGGCTGTACCACAGCCCCCAGCTCGAGGCGAAGCCGCAGATGTCGATGAGCCGGCCGCAGCTGAACAGACCGACTTCCTTCTCGTAGAAGATGGGAAGGACCTTCCCTTCCTCATAAAGCCCCTCGCCGAAGGCGGCGTAGTCCCCGTCGTCCTTCCGCCGCAGATAGCCGTACGCGAAGGGCTCCCGCAGTTCTTCCGTATATTTCATGCGTGCAGTTTCTCCTTTTTGTCAAAGACGCCTTACGGCCACTGGGGCATGAGCTCCGGATGGCTCTTGACGAATTCGCCGAGCTCCGCGAGGCGCTCGTATTCGAGCGGCGTGAAATCGCCCTCGCTGTCCGGCGCGACGTTGATGAGGTAGTTGCCGCCCATCGTCCGGATCTGCGTGAACCACTCCGCCAGCCGCTCCACCGGCTTGATGCTGTACTCGTCCCAGCGGGTGTAGCCCCAGCAGTTGCTCAGCTCGCCGCAGAACTCCCACCAGCCGCCCTTGAACTTCTGCTCGTACTGCTCCGGCGTCGGGATGATGCATTCGGAGGACTCGAAGTGCGAGCCGCCGCCGCGCCCGACGACGAGATCCGGCTGGAGCGCGAGGAGCTCTTCGAGCTTGTACAGGTGCTGCCAGCCGCCGTCGAACCAGAGCAGATCCGGCTGATACTTCGTGAGCAGCTCGTAGATCTGTCCCTTCGCGATCGCCGCCGAATACTGCTCGAGCACCGGCGGGATCTCCGCGTAGCGGTTCGGCTGCCAGCCGTTGTAGTCCATGTATTCGCCGCAGGTGCGGAAATCCGGCGGAGAGTAATAGAAGCCGACCTTCATGCCGTGCTTGCGGCACGCCTTCACGTACTCGCCGACGAGGTCGCGGCCGTCCATATAAATGCGGGTGTTGAAGTCGCCGTAGGCGCTCGGCCACAGCGCGTAGGAATCGTGATGGCGCGTCGTCAGCACGCAGTAGCGCGCGCCGGCGGCCTTCGCCGCGACGATCCACTTCTCCGGGTCGTAGCGGCCCGGATTGAACTTCTTGGCAAGGGCGAAATACTCCCCGGGCGGGCAGCTGCGGGGCGACCATTTGTAGTCCTTCATCATGCCCCAGGAGATATCGAGATACCCGTCGACGGAGCTGATGCCCCAATGAAGGAAAATGCCGAAGCCTGCTTTCGGGAACCACTGGGCTCCCGGTCTGTCGGTAATGGCAAGATGTGACACGAACGTATCCTCCCGTTTGATTCTGACTGGATCGATTACGGCCACTGGGGCATGAGTTCCGGATGGCTCTTGACGAATTCGCCGAGCTCCGCGAGGCGCTCGTATTCGAGCGGCGTGAAATCGCCCTCGCTGTCCGGCGCGACGTTGATGAGGAAGTTGCCGTTCATCTTCCGGATCTGCGTGAACCACTCCGCCAACCGCTCCACCGGCTTGATGCTGTACTCGTCCCAGCGGGTGTAGCCCCAGCAGTTGCTCAGCTCGCCGCAGTACTCCCACCATTTGCCCTTGAACTCCTGCTCGTAGGACTCCGGCGTCGGGATGATGCACTCGGAGGAAGCGAAGTGCGAGCCGCCGCCGCGCCCGACGACGAGGTCCGGCTGGAGCGCGAGGAGCTCGTCGAGCGTGTACAGGTGCTGCCAGCCGCCGTCGAACCAGAGCAGATCCGGCTGATACTTCGTGAGCAGCTCGTAGATCTGTCCCTTCGTGATCGCCTGCTCGTACTGTTCGAGCACCGGCGGGATCTCATCGTCCCGCTTCGGCTGCCAGCCGTTGTAGTCCATATACGCGCCGCAGGTGCGGAAATCCGGCGGAGAGTAGTAGAAGCCGACCTTCATGCCGTGCTTGCGGCACGCCTTCACGTACTCGCCGACGAGATCCCGGCCGCCCATGTAGATGCGCGTATTGAAGTCGCCGTAGGCGCTCGGCCACAGCGCGTAGGAATCGTGATGGCGCGTCGTGAGCACGCAGTAGCGCGCGCCGGCGTCCTTGGCGGCGATGATCCACTTCTCCGGATCGTAGCGGCCCGGATTGAACTTCTTCGCAAGCGCGAAGTATTCCTCCGGACGGCAGCTCCGGGGCGACCATTTGTAATCCTTCATCATGCCCCAGGAGATATCGAGATACCCGTCGACGGAGCTGATGCCCCAATGGATGAAAATACCGAAGCCGGCTTTCGGGAACCACTGGGCTCCCGGTCTGTCCGTTATCGCGAGATTTGACATGGACGTACGTCCTCCCTTTTGTTTTTCTTGCGGATGTCCCGCCGGCGGATCGCAAGATCGCACCGCCTACATTATAACACGCGCCGCCCGCGTGTCAATAGCGAAATATAACGGTGTACCTCCGTGATATTTATAAAATACAACGTTCCGCCGCTTCCTCCGTCCGATGCGGCGCGCCCGCATTTTCCGCGCGCCGCCGTTGACAGCGCAAAAGGGGCGTGATATAATAGTGATACAATATTGCAGTATATTCAATGAAGACCCCGCCGCGCGCCGTCCGGTGGGAAAAGGAGACTCGCCATGACAAAAGACGCCGGAGAATTCGGATTTTCGCCGCAGAACAGCGGCGTGCAGAACAGAGAAGCGCTCCAGAGGGCGCTCGACGGCGGCGGGACCGTCACCGTCGGCGAGCCCGGCACGTACGCCGTCGCCGGGACGGTCTTCATCGGCAGCCATACGCGGCTCGTGTTCGGGCAGAACGTCTTTCTGAAAAAGGTCAACGAGGTCGGCGCGTTCACGCATCTGCTCCTGAACCGCGGCGCGCTGACGAAGACGTACGACGAGCACATCGCGGTGGAGAACCTGTATCTGGTCGTCAACGGCGTGGGGGCCATGGACGGGACCGTATACGGGCTCCGCGGACACGTCGCGTTCTTCTACGTGAAGGATCTGCGCGTCACCGGCTTCCGCTGCACGGACGTGCCGGCAGGACAGTACTGCCTCCACGTGTGCACCTTCGAAGATCTCGTCATCGAGGACGTCCTCATCCGCGGAAAGAAAGACGGGATCCATCTCGGGCGCGGCAAACGCTTCACGATCCGCGGCGCGGTCTTCGAGACGTTCGACGACGCGATCGCGCTGAACGGGCACGACTACGACACGGCGAACCCGGAGATCGGCTGGATCGAGGACGGCGTGATCGAGAACTGTCACGATCTGCGCGCCGAGGACACGACGGGCTACTTCTGCCGGCTCCTGGCGGGCGGATGGCGCGACTGGACAGAGGGCATGGCCGTGCGCAACGGCGACGTCGCCGTCTCCGGCGGACGGATGTACCGCGTGCGCTCGGACGCGAGCGGCGTCGAGGTCATCTCCTCGACACGCCCGACGCACGAGGCGGGCGTCCGGGTGCTCGACGGGATCCAGTGGGCGGTGATGGACCAGCCGCTCACGTACACCGCGGGGGTACGGAACGTCACGTTCCGCGATATCTTCCTCGAGAAGCCGCGGACGGCGTTCTCCATCCATTTCGACAACGACGAATACAGCCGCTCCTACTATCCAGGCGCGCCGGTCCCCGTCCAAAGCCGCCTGACCTTCGAGAATATCCGGTTTTTGTACGACGAGGAAGAGCCCTTCCTCCGCATAGCGACGCCGATCGACGTCCTCACCGTCCGGAATGCGGACGTCCGCAGCAATCCGATCCGCTGCGACCGGTACGGAACGAAGGACCCCGCGCGCAAAGCGCGCCTCTTCGTGAGCGGATGCGTCTTCGCGCCCGCCGGGGATGCGAAGCCGTTCGCCAACGGCGACGCGGAGACGGATATGGAGATCACCGTGACCGGATGCTTTTTCCCGGAGGGCACGCCGCTCTGCGCGGAGAGCGCCGGACCGATCCGGATCCGCACCGGTCTCTGACGGAAAAAACCGCATCGGCGACCCGGGAGCCGCCGCACGGAGGAGATCCATGGAACAGGTATCGTTTCCCGTAACGAAGGAGATCGAAACGGACGTGCTCGCCGCGCGCGGCGGATATCTCGGCTGACGCGGCGCAGGAGGATCAAAGAATATGGAAGAAAAACACGGCTCGCCGCAAGGCATCGTCGTGCGCGGCGCGCGGGTACATAATCTGAAGAATATCGACGTCGACGTCCCGCTCGGAAAGCTCGTCGCGATCGCCGGCGTCTCCGGTTCCGGGAAATCGTCGCTCGCGCTCGGCACGCTGTACGCGGAGGGCTCGCGGCGGTATCTGGAGGCGCTCTCCACCTACACGCGCCGCCGCATCACGCAGGCAAGCCGCGCCGAGGTGGACGAGATCCGGCACGTCCCCGCCGCGCTGGCGCTCCACCAGCGTCCGGGGATCCCCGGCGTGCGCAGCACGTTCGGCACCTCTTCGGAGCTTCTCAACAGCCTGCGGCTGCTCTTCTCCCGCCTCGGGAGCCACCGCTGCCCGAAGGGACATCCGTGCCCGCCGTCCATGGACGTCGCGCTCATGCTGCCGACGAAGTGCCCGGTCTGCGGGGCGGAGTTTTACGGTCCGGGGGCGGAGGCGATGGCGTTCAATTCGGAGGGCGCGTGCCCGACGTGCTCCGGCACGGGCGTCGTGCGCACGGTGAACGAGGACGCGCTCGTCCCGGACGATTCGCTCACGATCGACGAGGGCGCCGTCGCGCCGTGGCAGAGCCTGATGTGGTCGCTCATGAAGGACATCGCCCGCGACATGGGCGTGCGCACGGACGTCCCTTTCCGCGATCTCACGGAAAAGGAGAAGGAGATCGTCTTCCACGGTCCGCCCGAAAAGCATCATCTCCTGTATATGAATGAAAAGACGAACGTCGCCGGGGAGATGGATTTCACCTATTACAGCGCGGTCTACACGGTAGAGAACGCGCTCGCCCGCGTCAAGGACGAAAAGGGCATGAAGCGCGTTGAGAAATTCCTCACCCAGGCGCCCTGCCCGGACTGCGGCGGCACGCGTCTGTCCGCGAAGGTGCGCGAAACGACGCTCGCCGGCATCGACCTCGGCAGGGCGTCCGCCATGACGCTCGCGGAACTGATCCCGTGGGTGAAGGCGGTGCCGGACACGCTGCCGGAAGATATGCGCCCGATGGCGGAGAGCATCGCGCAGTCGTTTCTCGACAACGCGAAGCGGCTCATGGAGCTCGGGCTCGGGTATCTGTCGCTCGACCGCGCGAGCGGCACGCTTTCCACCGGTGAGCGCCAGCGGGTACAGCTCGCCCGCGCCGTGCGCAACGAAACGACCGGCGTGCTCTACGTGCTGGACGAGCCGTCGATCGGGCTCCATCCGTCCAACGTCGACGGACTCATGGACGTCATGGAGCGGCTGATCGCCGACGGCAATTCCGTCGTGCTCGTCGATCACGACGTGCGCGTGCTGCGCCGCGCCGACCATATGATCGAGCTCGGACCGCTCGCCGGATCGAAGGGCGGCACGATCCTCGCCCAGGGGAGCGTCGGAGAGGTCGCCGCGTCCGCGGCGTCGAAGATCGCGCCGTTTCTGACGGGCGAGGGCGACATGGCGGTGCGCCGGCGCGCCTCGAAGGAGGACGTGTTCCGCCTCGGAACGATCCGCATGGAGACGGAGCCGATCCACACGGTGCGCGCGCTGCGCGTCGAGATCCCGAAGGGACGGCTGACCGCCGTGACCGGCGTCTCCGGTTCCGGCAAAACGACGATGGTGCTCGAAGCGCTGATCCCCGGCCTCGCCGCGCTCTGCGCGGGGGAGAAGCCGCCTCACCCGGTAAAACATATCGAGGCGGAAGGCATCCGGCGCGTGAACCTGATCGACGCCTCGCCGATCGGGATCAACGTCCGCTCCACCGTGGCGACGTACAGCGGGATCCTCGACGAGATCCGACGGATCTTCGCGGGGACGGAAGCGGCGAAAGCCGCGGGACGGAAAGCGGGCGATTTCTCCTACAACACCGGCGCGCTCCGCTGTCCGACGTGCGACGGGACGGGGCAGATCTCGCTCGACGTGCAGTTTCTGCCGGACGTGACGATCGACTGCCCGGACTGCGGCGGCAGGCGCTACGGTGCGGAGGCGGAAAAGATCCTCTGGACGCCGCGGGGATCGGCGCGCGCGTATTCCCTGCCGGAGCTGACGGCGATGACGGCGGACGACGCGCTGGAGGTCTTCCACGGATACAAGGCCGTCGCGGACAAGCTCCGCGTCCTGCAGAGCCTCGGGCTCGGATATCTCACGCTCGGCGAGGACACGCCGGCGCTCTCCGGCGGCGAGGCGCAGCGGCTGAAGCTCGCAAGCGAGATGGGTCGGACGCAGAGCGATTCCGTCTTCGTCTTCGACGAGCCGACGATCGGGCTCCATCCGCTCGACGTGCGGGTGCTGCTCTCCGTCTTCGACCGGCTCACGGACGCCGGCGCGACGGTCGTCGTCATCGAGCACGATCTCGACGTGATCGCCAACGCCGATCACGTCGTCGACATGGGGCCGGGCGGCGGGCCGGACGGCGGTCGGATCGTCGCCTGCGGCACGCCGGATCAGGTCCGGCAGTGCCCCGAAAGCGTCACCGGACGGTATCTGTAAAGGGGGATACGCCATGAGAAAACGGATCTTCGAGATCATCGAGATCGCAAAGGAAAACGACCGGCTGAGCAACGTGTACGACGTCTTCATGATGGCCGTCATCGTGGCGAGCCTGATCCCGCTCACCTCGAAGGCGGAGACGCCCGTGTTCGAGTTCATCGACCGCGCCGCCGCCGTGATCTTCATCGCGGATTATCTGCTCCGCCTCTTCACGGCGGACTACAAAATGAACCGCGGCAAGATCTCCTTCCTTCTGTATCCCGTCACGCCGATGGCGGTCATCGACCTGCTCTGCATCCTCCCCTCGCTGCACGTGATCGGCGGCGGTTTCCGCATTCTCAAGGTCTTCCGCCTTTTCCGGACGCTGCGCGTGTTCCGCGTCTTCAAGGCGGTGCGGTACTCGAAGAGCATCAAGATGATCCGCGGCGTCTTCCGTTCCCAGAAAAAGCCGCTCATGACCGTCGGCGTCCTCGCCGTCGCGTACGTTCTGATCTCCGCGCTCGTGATCTTCAACGTGGAGCCGGATTCCTTCGACACCTTCTTCGACGCCGTATACTGGGCGACCGTGTCGCTGACGACGATGGGCTACGGAGACATCTATCCCGTGACGACCGTCGGGCGCATCGTGACGATGGTTTCCTCCGTTTTCGGGATCGCCATCATCGCGCTCCCGTCCGGCATCATCACCGCCGGCTTCATGGAGGAGTTGAACCGGAAGATCGGCGCGGAGGGGGACGGAACGGAAGCGGACACGTACAAGGAAGGAACGGAAGCGAACGAGGAGGAGGACAAATCATGAACGAATACGCGTCCGCGGCGGGAAGCGAGGCGGCGCGCGTCTCGGCGCCGCTTTCGCCGCTGTTTGAGGAAGGATGCGTCGGCGCCGCCGTCCGCACCGGCGCGTCGGCGCTCACCGCCCGTCTGTACGACGGGGCGGGACGGCTGCTCGCCGCCGGGACGCGGCCGTATCCGGCAACGCCGTCC
>JAEEGL011395880.1_pt1 | contig 24800 bp, 22 predicted proteins | sample 9134231 | NCBI WGS metagenome assembly JAEEGL01 (sample SAMN16246548, study PRJNA631951) | gut metagenome | biome: gut microbiome; feature: rumen; material: fiber-attached | host: Bos | place: Iran: Karaj | collected 2018-10
CCCCCGACACGAAAAGACACGAAAGCGGCATGTTGCGGGTTACCTCTGACAGCCGGCTGGAACGGTTCGAGGTCACGCGGCCTGCACAAGGGGACGTAAGGGACGGAATGATGGTAGGGGCCGCACTCCGGGCAGCCCGTAAACAAGCATGTTTTGTTTAACGAGTATCCCCCGAGCGCGAAACGCGAGTCATTCAACTGACGAGTATAGGTTCAAAGGCCCTTGGCGCTGGCGAGATTTCGCTTTCTAAGAGTTTTGCGCTTACGCTGACAGAGCAAGGTGACATTGGAGACAAGACGGGGGGTAGAGGCGGCCCACGAACTCCGCGTTCCTCCTTTCGCGCTCCGCCATCGGCATGCGCCAAACTTCCTCTCAAGGGACTTCGCCTGAGACTCCTTAGAATGCTGCCGGATTGCGCCAATTCCGCATATTATGCCACAATACCGTCAGTTGCCGTTCGCAACAACCCACGCCCAGTTCGCCGCGACCGCGAGGGCCGCAAGAGCCCAGGCCCACGGACTGCGCGCGGCGGAGGCGAGCGCGCGGCGGAAGCGGGGCAGCCGATAGGCCGCCAGGGCGACGGGTCCTGCGGCGGCGAGAAGCGCCATGCAGAGCGGCTGCATCGCGAACGCGCCCGCGAAGTCGCCACGCATGGCGAGAAGGACGGCGCGCGTCGTTCCGCAGGTCGGGCAGGGAACGCCCGTAAAGCGCTTCAGAGGGCAGAGCGAGATGCCGCACCAGTGCGACAGCAGCACAAGCGCAGCGGCCAGTCCGATCAGGACAAGCAGCTGCGCCACGCCTGGCGTTCCGCCGTTTCGCGGCTCGCCCTTCACCTCAGTCCTGCGTTACTGCGCGGGAGGAAGCACCTCGGGCGTCGCCGGCTCGTCGGAAGCGCCCTCGGAAGCGCCGCCGTAGACTTCCTCATACGCGGCGGCGATGATGCAGTAGGCAAGAGGCATCGTGAGGAAAACGCCTACGCCGCAGGCGATTGCGCCGAGCCCGCCGATGAGGCTTGCGACCGTCACGACCAGGGCGACCGGCCAGAACCGCTTGTCCTGGAACAGCTTGAACGGCGTGGTTATCGCCTCGCCGAACGTCGCGTCCTGATCGGTCACGAGCAGAAGCGCCCAGGCGAGGACAGTCGGAACCACGCATATGTTGATCAGAAACGCGGCAATCTTGCCAAGTATTGGCACGACCATCAGGATCGTCGTGGCGACCGACATCACAACGACCGTGACAAGCACGGCAAGAAAGGCGGGCAGGAAGCGGGAGAAGCCGTTGAACACGTCGCCGAAGGCAGGCTTCGGGTCTTTGCCGCGCAAGAGCGCGAGGATTATCGCAAAGACGCCGCAGAACATCGGGCCAGAGCAGATGCCGCAGGTGACGCCGCCGACTACCATCGCAAGCGCAGTGGCGGGGAACACAATCATGAAGTTCTCCTTATACAGATTCAGCCCCTTGTCGAGCGACGGACCAAGGGTTGCGGAACGGACAATAGGCTTTATCATGTTCGATTTACTCCTTAATGTGTGAGTGTTGTCGGAATTGTACCAAAACAGCGGCATTTCCACAAGTGCCCGCTTGACTACTCAAGAAGTATTAGATAGACTTAGGGGCATGAGAGAAGCCTGTTTCATCGCTCTTGGCTCGGTATGCCTCATCGTGGGGCTCGCTGGGTGCGTCGTCCCCGTGCTGCCGGGCGTGCTGTGTTCGTACTGCGCGCTTCTCGCGCTTGTTCCGACCTCTCATGCGCTGTCGGGGACGAAGCTGATGGCTGGCGCGGCGGTTGCGGTAGCCGCGCTGGTTCTCGACTACGTGGTGCCGGCGATGGGCGCAAGAAAGTTCAACTGCTCGGGATGGGGAGTGTTCGGCTGCATGGCGGGCACGGTCGTCGGCGTCTTCTTCGCTCCGCTTGGCATCGTTCTCGGGCCGTTTCTCGGGGCGGTCGCGGGCGAGCTGATCGCAGGCAGGGCGACGCACGAGGCGCTGCGCGGCGGCTTCGGCGCGCTGCTGGGGTTCCTGTTCGGGTTCGCGATCAAGCTTGCGGCATGCGCACTGTTCGCGTGGTGGTTCGTGCAGGCGTGCTTCCAGTCCGCGGCGGCTTGACGCTGCCGGGCAAATACCTTATAATGTCCTGATCTTGGCGATTTCGCACACAACACGAATCATGGAGGCGGAGCGGAATGAAGATTGACAGACGGGCCTTTCTCAAGACTTCGGCGCTGGCGGCGATGACAGCCCATGCCGGCAAGGCGGTGGCGATGCTGCCATCCGAGCAGGCGGCGTGGGACAAGTGGGAGAGCACGGCGATACCGCGGCCGGAGGGCATCCTTGCGTCAAGCCCGATGCTGCAGTGTCCGGCGCCGGACTCGATGGGCGTCGCCTTCTCGGTGACCGCGCTCTCGGCGGGCTTCGCCGAAGTTGCGGACAACCCGGAGATGAAGGGCTCGCGTCGCATCGAGGCGGAAGGAGTGCCGATCATGCCGACGGACGAAAGGGTCCATCTTATTCGCATGACGGGGCTCAGGCCCGGAACGCGCTACTGGTACCGCGTAGGCGCGGCGTCCCTCGCGCATCCGATAGGGTACTGGACGAAGCAGTCCGAAATCGTCTGGAGCGCCGTGCACTCCTTCACGACTCCTGGCGAAAGCGCGCCCTCGCATTTCGCGATGATGAGCGACACTCATGCCGAGTACGGGCAGATGGCGCGCATGACGGCGAAGTACCGCGGTCTCGGCGCGCCTTTCGTCGTCTGGAACGGCGATGTCGCGAGGAGCAAGATGAACGACCGCAACGACCTCGTCAGGAACTTCATCGAGCTGCCTGAGAACGACGGCTACGCGTCGGACGCGGCAATCGTCTTCAACTCGGGCAACCACGACTACCGCGGCGACTACGCGTGGAAGCTGGACGAGGTCATCATGCCGCGTCCGTCGTCCGAGCGCGCCGGGAGATTCGAGCACCTCATGCGCAACTTCGCCTTCCGCGCGGGAGAGATCGCGCTGATCGGGCTCGACACGGGCGAGGACAAGCCCGACCGCCATCCGTCCTTCGGCGGACTGGCGAGGTTCGGCAGATACCGCGAGCTTCAGGCGGAGTGGCTGAAGGACCAGTTCAACCGCCCCGAAATAGCCAAGGCCCCCTACATCGTGGCGTTCGTCCACATTCCGATCTTCGACAGCGACCCGAACGCGAACCCGGGGAACGTGCTTGAGGACTACGCGGAATGGCAAGCCGACTGCGCGGCGCTGTGGGGGCCGACCCTTGCGGAGAACGGCGTGCAGCTAGTCATGGCGGGCCACACGCACAAATACCGATTCGACCCTGCGACTGCGGAGCGTCCTTGGGCGCAGCTCGTCGGCGGCGGCAGAGGGGAGAAGACGCACCAGACGGTCGTCGACTGCAGGGTGGATGGCGGAAAGCTCGTCGCCGACGTCTGGAACACGGACAGCGACACGCTGATCGCCTCCCACCGCTTCGACCCGAGGGCCTGCTGAGGCCAGCCGCGTTCAGCGCCTCTTCTTGCGCGAGGCGCGCGTCTTGCGGGGCGATTCGTTCTTCAGGGCCTTCAGCTGGTCGCGCAGATAGGCCGCGCGCTCGAATTCGAGCCGGTCCGCGGCCTCGAGCATTTCGCGCGTGAGCTCCTCCACAAGCGCGGGGCCGTCCTTCGCCGAGTCCGGAGACACGGCCACGGCCTGCGACTTGCGGTCGGCGGCGAAGAGGTACGAGCTCTCGTTTATCGGACGCGAGACGGAGTGCGGCTTCACGCCGTGCTCCGCGTTGTAGGCGATCTGGCGCGCGCGGTGGTCGGCCGTGATCGCGAGGTATTCGCGTATCGCGTCGGTCTTGTGGTCGGCATACAGTATGACGCGCCCCTTCACGTGCCTGGCGGCGCGGCCCGCCGTCTGCAGCAGCGACGTCGTGGACCTGAGAAAGCCCTCCTTGTCGGCGTCCAGTATCGCGACAAGCTCGACTTCCGGCAGGTCGAGGCCTTCACGCAGAAGGTTGATGCCGACCAGCACGTCGAATTCGCCCTTCCTCAGACGCTGGAGTATCGCGACGCGCTCTATGGCGTCGATGTCGGAGTGAAGGTACTCGACGCGGACGCCTGTCTCGTGCAGATACCGCGTCAGGTCCTCCGAGCTCCGCTTCGTGAGCGTCGTGACGAGCACCCTGCCGCGCGCTCCGCCTCCGTCGCCGCACACGCGCCTTATCTCTCCGATGAGGTCGTCTATCTGGCCGGCAAGAGGCCGCACCTCCGCATCCGGATCGAGAAGGCCCGTCGGACGAATGACCTGCCGGGCGACCGTCTTCGAGACCGAATACTCGTACTCGCCGGGCGTTGCCGAGCAGAACACGACCTGGTCGACCTTGCCGTCGAACTCGTCGAATGTGAGCGGACGGTTGTCCTTGGCGCTCGGCAGCCGAAAGCCGTAGTCGACCAGCTTCTGCTTTCTCGCCTGGTCGCCGTTGTACATCGCGCGCAGCTGCGGCACAGAGACGTGGCTCTCGTCCACGATGGTCAGAAAGTCCTTCGGGAAGTAGTCGATGAGGCACTCCGGCGGCGAGCCGGGTGCCCGACCCGTCAGCGGACGCGAGTAGTTCTCGATGCCATTGCAGTAGCCGAGCTCGCGCATCATCTCGATGTCGTACTCCGTGCGCTCCCTCAGCCTCTGCGCCTCGAGAAGCTTTCCCTTCGACTCGAACCAGGCGAGGCGCTCCTGAAGCTCGGCTTCGATGCGCGCGAACGCAGCCTCGAACTTGTCGCGGCCCATGACGAACTGCTTGGCCGGGGTTATGACGGCAGCCGGCATGGAAACGCCGCATCTGCCGGTGACGGGGTCCAGCTCGCGTATGGAGTCGACCTCGTCGCCGAAGAACTCCACCCTCACGGCCTTCGTTTCGTATGCGGGGAACACATCCACCACGTCGCCGCGCACGCGGAACGTGCCGGGAGCGAAGTCGAAGTCGTTTCTGGCGTACTGCGCCCCAACAAGGTCGGCCGCGAGCCGTGCCCTGCCCTCGGCGTCACCGACCGACACGCGAACCGCAAGGTCGCGGTATTCGTCGGACTCGCCAAGGCCGTAGATGCAGCTCACCGACGAGACGACGATTACGTCCCTGCGGGCGATGAGCGCGTTGGTGGCCGCGAGACGATAGCGCTCGATCTCCTCGTTTATCGCCGCGTCCTTCTCTATGTACGTGTCGGTCTGCGGTATGTACGCCTCGGGCTGGTAGTAGTCGTAGTACGAGACGAAATACTCCACCGCATTCTCGGGGAAGAACTCCTTCAGCTCGGCGAAGAGCTGGGCCGCCAGCGTCTTGTTGTGCGAGAGCACCAGCGTCGGACGGTTCCACGCGGCGATGAGGTTGGCCATTGTGAAGGTCTTGCCCGAGCCCGTAACGCCCTGCAGGACAAGCCTTCTTTCGCCGCGCTTCAGGCCCTCCAGCAGCGCGGCGACCGCCTCCGGCTGGTCGCCTGTCGGCGCGAACTTCGAACGGAGACTAAACAAGCCGCCTGAGGTATTGGCCATAGGTGGACTTCCCGTAGGTGTCGGCGAGTCGTCTGAGCTGCCCGTCGTCAATCCAGCCGGAATTCCACGCAATCTCCTCTATGCAGCTCATCTGGAGGCCCTGCCGCTCTATGATGGCGCGCACGAAGTTGGTCGCATCGGCGAGAGACTGGTGCGTGCCGGTGTCCAGCCACGCGAAGCCGCGGCTCATGAGCCGCACCTTCAGCTCGCCGCGCCGCATGTACTCGCGGTTGACGTCCGTTATCTCATACTCTCCGCGGGCGGAAGGCCTGAGGGCCGAGGCGATCTCAACCACCGAGTTCGGATAGAAGTAGAGTCCCACCACGGCGTAGTTCGACTTCGGACAGGCCGGCTTCTCCTCCAGGGAGACGGCGGTGTTGTCCGGCCCGAGCTCGACGACTCCATACCTTTCCGGATCGGCCACGCGGTAGCCGAACACCGTCGGCGCGCTTTCGGCGTTGACCTCCCTGAGCATTCGCGGCAGGTTCGCGCCGTAGAAGATGTTGTCCCCGAGAACCAGGCAGACGTCGTCGCCGCCGATGAAGTCCCTGCCGATGACAAAGGCCTGGGCCAGGCCGTCCGGCCTCTCCTGGACCTTGTACGAAAACTTCATGCCGAGGCCCGAGCCGTCGCCGAGAAGCCGTTCGAAGAGAGGCAGATCGTCGGGCGTGGATATGACCAGCACCTCGCGTATCCCCGCCAGCATAAGCGTCGACAGGGGATAGAAGATCATCGGCTTGTCGTAGACGGGCAGCAGCTGCTTCGAGACCACCCTGGTAAGCGGATGGAGTCTTGTTCCCGCGCCGCCGGCCAGTATGATGCCCTTTCTCACGGTACGCCCCCAGTTCCTTTTGGCGATGTCAGTTGCCGGTCGCGAGGCGCTCGGCGAGACGCTCCGGCAGACCCGCGCGTCGTATGCGCTCCTGCGCGGCGGCGATGTCGTACTCGAGCCGCCTGAACGTGATCTGCCGCGTCTTCATGTCGAAGATGACGTACGTCGCCCGCGGATCACCGTCGCGCGGCTGTCCGACGGAGCCGACGTTGATGAAGTACTTGCGGCCGATCGGCAGTCTGAAGTCCTGGGCGTCGATGCGGTACACCGCCGAGACCTGCTTCTCGTAGATCATCGGGCAGTGCGTGTGGCCGTGGAAGCACAGCGGAGTGATCTGGTGGGCGAAGTGCGCCTCGGCCTGAAGGTGGTCGAAAACGTAGCCGAACGCCTCCGGATTGTCCATCGTCGCATGGACGAGCGTGATGCCCATCGTCGTCTTGACGAACGGAAACGACCGCAGAAAGGCCATCTCGTCGTCGTTCAGCTGGTGACGCGTCCACTCTATGACCTCGGCGGCAGCGGGGTTGAAGTCCTCGAGATTCTGGGCGGACGACACGTAGTGGTCGTGGTTGCCCATGACGATCGGGCATCCCAGGTCGCGGACGATCTGCAGACACTCGTGTGGACACGCGTTGTAGCCGACAACGTCGCCCGTGCAGAGAAAGTCCGTGACGCCCTGACTGCGGCAGTCGTCCAGCACGACGTTCAGCGCGTCAATGTTCGAGTGGACGTCACCGAATATGGCGAATATCTTGTCCAACTTTCACTCCTTCCCCGTCTGACCTGACTCACTTCAGCAGCGCGGAGACCAGCTGCAGGTCGTCCGGCGTTGTCACCTTGAAATTCGGCTTGAAGCTTTCGACGATCTTCACCGACCCTCCGGCGAGCTCGACGACCTGGCAGTCGTCCGACACGTCCGTCTTCGGCTGCAGCTTCTTGTATGCGTTGCGAAGCGTGCGCATCTGGAACGCCTGCGGCGTCTGCACGGCCCATATCCTGTCGCGCGGCACCGTCTCGGTGACGGCCAGGCCCTTCGCGCATCTCTTGAGCGTGTCGGTGACCGGCCGACCGACGGCGACGGCCTCGTTGCGCTTGGCCGCCTTAACGACCTCGGCGACGACGTCGGAAGTCACGAGCGGGCGCGCGCCGTCATGCACGACGACCACGCGCGTGTCGAGGTCGCACGCACCGAGCCCCGCGAGGACCGAGTCCTGCCGTCTGACGCCGCCTGCGACGATCTTGTCGAGCTTCGAGATCCCGAACATCTTGACGACCGCCTTCGCGGCGAGCTGCTGCTCCTTCCGGACGACCAGCACGATGCGGTCGATCTCCGGGCAGCGCTCGAACGCGAGCAGCGACCACGCCACAACGGGCTTGTTGCCGAGCGAGAGGAACGCCTTGTCCACCCCTCCTCCCATGCGGGTCGACTTGCCCGCAGCCAGAATTATCGCAGTTGTCATGTGTCAGCGCTCCTTCCTGCTTCCTGTCATTGCGCCGCCGCGGCTAGACCAGCCCCTTGCCGCAGCACTTCTTGTACTTCTTGCCCGAGCCGCACGGGCACGGATCGTTCCTCCCGACCGTCTGGGCCGACGCGGGCCTCGCCACCTGCAGAACCGACTCTGCTCCGGGCGCCGGCGGATGGCTCATCATGCTGGCGAACAAGTCGCCGATCGTCTTCGCGTTCTCGCGCGGATCGCGCGCCGCCGCAACCGGGGCGCTTCTCGGCTTGCCGGCGGCGTCCGCCTCGGCGTCGGCGTCGAACTCGCCGGCGTTCGTCTGGGCCTGCTGGGCCATCATGTTGAACGCCGCCTGCAGACGCGCCGCGGTGGCGCTGCGGAACTCGGCGGAGACGACCTTCGACTTGATCGTGGTCATCAGCGCCTCGAACATCTCGAACGCCTCCTTCTTGTACTCGATGAGCGGGTCCCTCTGGCCGTAGGCTCGCAGGCTCACGCCCGTGCGGAGATCGTCCATCGCGCGCAGGAACTCCTGCCATTCGCGGTCTATGACCTGCAGGAAGACGCCCCTCTCCATGTACGGCAGGACCTCGGGATCCTCGCCGGAGCACTTCGTCTCGTACGCCTCCTCCACGCGCTTCATCACGAACTCGCCGGCGGCTTCGGGATTGCCCATAAGAGGCTTGAGATCTTCCTCCGAGACCATCACGGGGAACGTCACGCCGAGCCAGCTCATGAAGTCGTCAAGGCTGCCGTCCTTCGCGTCGAAGAGGTAGCGCTCGCACTGCGTGAGCACGAGATCGTTCATCACGTCGAGTATGAGGCCGTGCACCGTCGCCTGGTCGCCCTGGAGCACGCGCCCGCGCAGCTCGTACACGACCGAGCGCTGCTTGTTCATCACGTCGTCGTATTCGAGCGTGCGCTTGCGCACCGCGAAGTGCTGCTGCTCGACGCGGCGCTGCGCCGTCTCGACGGAGCGGTTCAGCCACTTGTGCTCCATCACCTCGCCCTCCTGGAGGCCGAGGCGCTGCATGATGCCGGCGATCCTCTGCGAGCCGAAGAGCCTCATCAGCTTGTCTTCCAGCGAGATGAAGAACTGCGACGAGCCCGGGTCGCCCTGGCGCGAGCAGCGGCCGCGCAGCTGGCGGTCGATGCGGCGGCTTTCATGGCGCTCCGAGCCGATGACGTGAAGCCCGCCGAGCTCCTTGACTCCGGGCCCGAGCTTGATGTCCGTGCCGCGGCCCGCCATGTTCGTCGCGATCGTCACGGCGCCTGGCTGGCCGGCGAGGGCCACGATCTCCGCCTCGCGGGCGTGGTTCTTCGCGTTCAGCACCTCGTGAGGTATGTGCGCGATCTTCAGCATCCGCGAGATCACCTCGGACGTCGCGACCTCAACCGTTCCGAGCAGAATCGGCTGGCCCTTCGCGTGCCGCCTCTCGACGTCAGCGATTATGGCCTTGAACTTCTCGCGCTCGGTGCGGTATATCTGGTCGTTGCCGTCGATCCTGTTCACCGGCCTGTTCGTCGGTATGGAGACGACGTCGAGCTTGTAGATGTCGCGGAACTCCCTGGCCTCGGTCTCAGCCGTGCCCGTCATGCCGGAGAGCTTCTTGTAAAGGCGGAAGTAGTTCTGTATCGTGATCGTCGCGAGAGTCTGAGACTCCTTCTCGATCTCGACGCCCTCCTTCGCCTCGACGGCCTGGTGCAGGCCGTCCGACCAGCGCCGCCCGGGCAGCACGCGCCCCGTGAACTCGTCGACGATGTAGACGTGGTTGTCCTGCACGACGTACTCCACGTCCTTCTCGTACAGGCAGTACGCCCTCAGAAGCTGGTCCACGACGTGCACGCGGTCGGACTTCTCGACGAACGCCGACTGCGCGTTGCGCCTCTTCTCCAGCCTCTCCGCGTCGGAAAGCGACCTGTCGCCGTCTATCGCGCTCATCTCCGCCGCGAGGTCCGGCAGCACGAACATCTGCGGGTCCTGCGGGCAGATCTTCTCGCAGCCCTTGTCGGTGAGCGACACCTCGCGCGTCCGCTCGTCGATCGTGAAGTACAGCTCGTCCTTCAGCGCGCGCGCGTGCTCCTTGTATATCTCCGAGAGGAACTGCATCTCCACGTCTTCGTGGTGCTTCCTGAGCTCCGCGTTCTCGAGCATGTGCCGGAACTGCTTGTGCCGCGGCATCGAGTGGTAGACCTGGTATATCTTGTCCTTGAACGTCGCGACGTCGCCGGAGTCTATCGCCTTCTTCGCCTGGGCTATGAACTCGTTGCACTGCGCAGTCTGGACCCTGACGATGGACGAGACCAAGGGGTTCAGCTCGACGTACACGTGCGCCGTCGAAATCGTGGCGGGGCCGGAGATGATGAGCGGCGTCCTCGCCTCGTCGATGAGAATCGAGTCGACCTCGTCGACGATCGCGAAATGATGCCCGTTCTGCACCACCTGCTCGGGCTGCTGCGCCATGCCGTTGTCGCGCAGATAGTCGAAGCCGAATTCGCTGTTCGTGCCGTAGGTGATGTCGCAGCTGTACTGCGCGCGGCGCTCCTCGGAGTCCATCGAGTTCTGGATGCACCCGACGGTCAGGCCCAGGTACTTGTAGAGGTGGCCCATCCATGTCGCATCTCGCTTGGCGAGATAGTCGTTCACGGTGACGAGCTGCACGTTCTTGCCCGCGAGCGCGTTCAGGTAGAGCGGCAGCGTCGCGACCAGCGTCTTGCCCTCGCCCGTCTGCATCTCGGATATCTTGCCCTGATGCAGCACTATGCCGCCGATCAGCTGCACGTCGAACGGCACCATGTTCCACGTCAGCGTGTGGCCGCAGACCTCCTCGGTCGTCCCGCACAGCTTGCGGCAGGCGTTCTTCACAAGCGCGAACGCCTCGGGAAGCAGATGGTCGAGCGTCTCGCCCTTCGCGATGCGGTCCCGGAACTCCTGCGTCTTCGCCGGAAAGTCCGCATCGGAGAAGTTCTTCGCCTGATATTCCTCCTCAATTCGATTGATCTCGCGGACGATTGGCCAGAGCTTTTTAAGCTCGCGATCGTTCCTGGTCCCGAATATTGCCTTCAAGAGATTCATAGTAGGTACATATTATACCAAAAATCGGCCACTCAGTGAGGCCGACTTGCCCCTCACGCCCTTTTCGGGGGCGTGAAGGCGCGAAAAAGCTCTAGCCGGCGCCCTTGCGGACGCGTCACTCGGCCGTCAGCTCGAACACAGCCGAGTCGTAGTCGCCGCGCAGACGGACGGGCAGGCCCATCGCCTTGAGCGACTCTCCGGACAGCCTCTTGCCGTCGGCCAGCGTGTGCTTGACGCCGTCTCTCACGTTGATCTCGCGGACGCGGTACGTCTTCTCGCCGCAAATGCCGTCGAGGCGGATCGGCGGCACGTAGTCGCTCCAGTTGCCGCGCACAAGTCCCCAGAGGAACACGACGGCGTGCGTCGCGCCCTCGTTCGCGTACATGAGCGCCGCGTGGCTGCTGCCGTACGGCGAAACAAGGCGGTAGAGGTCGCCCTGCTGCACGGTCGGACGGATGCGCTTGTAGTCCGCAACGCACTTCTTCGCGAAGGCGACTTCGTTGGTGTCCATGTTCTTCGGATGCAGCTCGAAGCCGAGTCGGGCGCTCATCGCCACGTCGAAGCGGTACTTGAGCGGAGTGGTGCGCTTGGTCTGGTGGTTCGGCACGTCCGTCACGTGCGCGGCGATCGCGCAGGCCGGATAGAACTGGCTCTCGCCCCACTGAATGAACACGCGCTCGCGGGCGTCGGAGTCGTCGGAGCCCCAGAACTCGTCCGCATACCGCAGAAAGCCGTAGTCAACATGCCCGCCGCCGGAGGAACACGCCTGTATGTCCACCTGCGGATACTTCGCGCGGAGCTTAGCGAGCAGGTCGTAGAGGCCGACCGTGTAGTCGAACGGAAGGTTCGCCTGGTGCTGGGCGTCAAGATATGTGGAGCCGATGTTGTAGAAGTCGGCGTTCGCGTCCCACTTGATGTAGCTGAGGTCGGGGACCTTCGAGTAGAGCGCGTCGAGCTGCCCGTAGATGTTCTCGCGCACTGCCGGATTCGAGAAGTCGAGCACCGTCTGGGAGCCGCCGCGCCCGACCTTCACCGGACGGTTCTTCGCGCGTATCACCCAGTCGGGATGCGCCTCGTACAGCCAGCTGTTGGTGTTGACCATCTCGGGCTCCACCCAGAAGCCGAACTTGAGGCCCCTCGCCTTCGCCTCGTCGCTGAGGCCGACGAGACCGTTGGGCAGCTTCTCCGGGTTGACGACCCAGTCGCCAAGCCCGACCTTGTCGCGGTGCACGTCGTCGCGCGCGTACTTGCCGGTGCCGAACCATCCGTCGTCCAGCACGAACAGCTCGCCGCCCATCTCCTTCACTCCGTCCATCATGTCGTGCAGAACCTTCTCGGTGAAGCTGAAGTAGCTGCCCTCCCAGCTGTTGAGCAGAACGGGGCGAAGCTTGCCGCCCGCCGGCATCTGCCATTCGCGCGCCCAGCGATGGATGTTGCGCGATATCTGGCCCTTGCCGGACGACGACCAGGTGAACGCGAACTTCGGCAGGGCGATCGACTTGCCCGAGTCAAGCACGTACGCTCCAGCGCTAGTGTCGGCGCCCGCGCGAACCTCGACGAAGTCGCACTGGTCGCGCTGCACGCTAATCCCCCACGAGCCCGACCAGCAGAGGACGCCGCCGAACACCCTGCCCGACGTCTCGCTCGCCGCTTCGCCTACGCTCAGCATGAAGCTCGCGTTGTTGTCCCACGCGTCCCTCACGCCGCTGCGCGAGCCGATGGACACGGTCTGGCCGCGCTCCACGGGCGTCTCGCGCAGCTGCGCCTCCGACGCCCACTGGCCCGTCACGTACTGAAAGCTGAACGCGTTCGCAAGAAGCGGAAAGCCCATCGCGAACGAGTCCATCCGGCCCAGCCTGACCGCGCCGTCCTCCTCGTTCCTGAGCTCGACCCACGTCTCGATGACGTCGCAGGTCTCAAGCGCCCTGAAGTGCTGGACGACGAAGAACGGATACGACGCGTCCTTCATGGTGAGCGCCACGTGCTTCGCGCCGGGCGCGTCTTCCACGGTCTCCGCCTTCACGCCGACAAGCACTGTCGTCGGGCATCCGTCGGCATGCGTCGCCTGAAGCCCGCCCCACTTGTTGAAGCTATAGCCCCTCTGCGCGCTTTCGCCGTAGACGGCGTAGGCGGACGGGGCGCGCTGGACGTAGTTCCCGCCAGTCCACCTGTTCCATGAAAGAGCCGCCGCGTCGGAGAAGCCGGCAACCCTGTCGCCGTAGTGCAGCACGTTCCACGAGCCGTCCTTCAGAGCCAGGGCAAGCGAGGTCGTCTTCGTGCTAAGCAGGCATTCACGCCCAATTTCGGCGGCATCCGCCGCGACTACGAAACCGACGGCGAGAGCCGCGGACAGCATGACTACAGTCGACTTTCTATTCATAAGGCTTATACTATAGCATTTTTCAGCTCTACCGCGCAAGCGCGGCGAATCCCGAGAACGGATCAGCCACGGCGTCCGAATCGCAGCTTGAAAGAGTTCTTGCGCCATTCGATAAGCCCGAGGTCCCGCATTCGACCAAGCGAACGGGAAAGAGCCGGGCGCGTCACGCCGAAGTACTCCGCCATCCTCTCACGGTTGAAAGGGACTGTGACCTCCCCTGTGCCGCCCGACTCGTTGTCGAGCTCCGAGAGGTACACACGTATCCGGGCCTCTATGGACGGAGCGTCCATGACCGCAAGCTTCCTCCATGTCGAGAAGAGCTCGCGCGAGAGTATCTTGGCCGCATTAAGCGCAAGCCGTGCGACCAGCGGACCTCCCGACGCCATGAACGTGCGTGTGCGATCCATGTCGAAGGAGACGAGCACCGTGTCCTCCGCCGCGACGACAGTCCCGGGCCAGCATGTTATCTCGGGCACGTGCAGAATCCACAGCCCCAGCACCGAGCCGCGCCCAAGCTCGCGGACAAGCACGGGATGGTCTTCGCTCGTCTGCTCGTACACGAAAAGACGGCCGGACGCAATCGCCATAAGCCTCTCCGCCCTGAAGCCAGCGTGCACTACGGTCTCTCCGCGGCGGAACGACCGCCGCACCCCGTTCATCCGCTCCAGGGAAAGTTCCACGCCGTCGACGGGAACGCCGCTGAAGAACTCCATGCCATGAGCAAGTTCAACCAGTGTCATGCCCGTATTATACCAAAAACTGCGCCGCGCTCAAGTCTCCGCGTATGCGCCGAGAAACGCGAAGTGCTCGATCTCGGGATCCTGCGAAAGGTCGGAGAGCAGCCTTATCACGGCAGGGTTCTTCGGCGTCGCCTCGAAATCGAATATGAAGCGGAACTCAAAGTCCATGCCGGGCACGGGACGCGACTCGAGCTTCGTAAGGTTGACGTCTATCGAGGCAAATTTCGTGATTATGGACGCAAGCGCGCCTGGACGGTGCGGCAGCGACAGCATGATCGAAATGCGGTTTGCGTCGGGATATATCTCGAGCTCCTTCGATATGCAGATGAACCGCGTGTAGTTGTAGGCGGCGTCCTGTATTCGCTCGGCTATCACGCTGAGCCCGTAGATGTCCGCGCAGGCGCGGGACGCAATGACTGCGATGTCGCGCCTGCCCGACGAAGCCGCGTCTCTCGCCGAGACCGCAGTGTTCACGGCCGGAGTGGCCTTCACATTGGGATGTCTCTTCAGGAACGCCGAACACTGGGCGAGCGCGTGCGGATGGCTCACGATCTCCCGAACATCCTCCACCGCGACGCCGGACGGAGCGAGCAGCACGTGGTCGACCTTAAGCCTCAGCGACCGAGCGATGTGGAAACTGTGCTTCTGCATCAGGTCGTAGACCGCCGCCACCGAGCCTGCCGCCGAATTTTCCACAGGCAGGACTCCATAAGGGCAAAGGCCCTTCTCCACCGCCTCGAACACCTTCTCGAAGCCGGAGAAATAGACGATGGTCGGACTCTTGACCAGCTGCGAAGCCGCCTGCTGCGCATAGGACCCCTCGGCGCCGCAGCACGCGACAAACGCATTCTGGGAAAACTGGCGTTCGCAGGCGGCGGCCGCCGTCCGGATCTCCTCCGCCAGAGGCGAGAGGCGGTTGTGCCGCTTTTCGCGCTGAATATCGGCTATCGAGTCCCAAAGGCGCATCCGCCGCTCGGCAAGGCTCCTGATCTCGTCGTCAAGCCTGCCTATCTCACGACGCACGTCATCCAATTCCATGTCCATAGGCGGAATCATACCAAATACGGACGTGCCGCGCCGTACCTCTAGGTTACGGAATGCGCGTAAAACAGCCATGCACCAGCGCACCCTGCCATGCTAGAAGCTGCCGGGCGCTAAATGGTGCCAGGAGCGGGACTCGAACCCGCACGCCCGATTACCGGGCCGCGGATTTTAAGTCCGCTGCGTCTGCCATTTCACCATCCTGGCGCATATGCCGTGCGATTCCCTATTATTATATCAAATCGGCAGGCGATTTTGCAGAAGAGCCACATTTTTCTGTCGCGCCAACGCATTTCGGGTCTAGCGTGACAATGTGGTGACATTTCTGCCGCGGGCGTGCATTCTCCTTCTGTGATGACATCGGAGAAAGGAGAGTTTTACGGCCACCTGGCGCGGCGGATTTTGTTCGTGGCGGCGGCGACAGGCGTCTATGGAGCGGTGCTCGCGGTCTGGCGGTCTCCGCTCATGGCGGCTTATGTCGCGGCAAAGCTTCCGCTTGTGTTCGTCGGGGCGACGCTCGCAGTGTCGGTGTTCTGCTGGATGGCCGGACTTGCGGCTGGCGCGGAGCTGAGGTATCGTGAAGTCCTTGCGGCCGTTGTGTTCGCGATGTCCGTCGCAGGGGCGATACTTCTGGCGCTTGCGCCCGTGGTTCTCCTCTTCGTCTTTTCCGCCGCGCCTGACTCGGCCCCGCCCGAAACGATGCGCCTGGCGCATTCTGCGATGATGCTTGCGCACATAGGCGTAATGGGAAGCGCGGGAACAGTCGGCGTGGCGCTTCTCTACAGGCGTCTCAGAAGGCATGTTCCCGCGGAGTGCAGGCTCGGGATGATGCTTGCTCTCTGGCTTGAGGCGTTCGCCGTCGTCGGATGCCAGCTCGGCTGGATCATGAGGCCTCTCGTCGGCAGCCCCAACATTTCCGTGGAGTTTCTCCGCGCCGACGCTCTTGAGAGCAACTTCCTTGAATCCCTGTCAACCCAGATCATTCCACACCTACTCAACGGAGGAGTCGTAAAATGAACAACGAGACAACAACAGGACTCGGCGAGCTGCTGCGCGCGCCGGGCGACGTCATGGGCTTTGCGGACGGCAAGGCGCGCTGCTGGCGGCTTGCCGCATTCCTTGCGTTCGTGACGGCGGCGGGATGCGCGCTGTTCGGTTTTGCCGTCGGATCGTTCGTCAGCCTTGAGGTCGCGGCGCTTGACGCGGCGAAGATGGTCGGCATCGCGGCGTTTTCGTACGCACTGTGCTTCCCGACGCTGTATGTCTTCGCGACGATCAGCGGATCGAAGCTTTCGGCGGCGCGGCTTGCCGTCCTCGGTCTCGTCTGCACGGCGACGCTCGGAAGCCTCCTTGCGGCGCAGTCGCCGATTCTTTGGCTCTTCTCCGTGTCGACGGAGAATGCCGCGTTCATAGTTGTCCTGTCCTGCGTTCTCGCGGCGCTGTCGCTTGGGTTCGTGGCGCGCCCGATTGCCGCGGCGGCAAAGAGGGAAATCGTCGCGAACAGGGCTGGACTCTACGTCTGGCTAGTCGTCTTCGCCGTCGTCGCGCTCCAGACCGTCACGCTAGTCCGTCCGATGCTCGCGCCAGCCAACACGCCGCGCACGCCCGAGGGCAAGTGCTTCTTCCTCATGCACTTCGGCGACTCCGTCGGCCTCTCTGCCGCTTCGATGCAATAAGAGCGCTTTATTAGGTTTGACCTGGGGTCATGATCGCTCCGAGGCATGCCGTTTTGCTATAATATTGCCAGAAGGGATATAAATGAAAGACCGACGAAAATTGCGTGCACGGCCGCATTGGCCAGGAGTCCATGCCGAAGTCAGCTATGTTGAAATATGTTAAGCGAGTCTCCGGTTTGGAACGCGAGGAGGAAGCAACAGGAAAGGAGTTGAGGGGTGGCGGGAGAAACGATGGAGAAAGGGGCGGCTAAAGCCGCCCGCTGCGATGAAGAGGGGCGCGTGAAGCCGGGAGGCGCCGAAGAGTCTAAGCCCTATTTCCACAAGTCGCTGCGAAACCCTAACATCAACTACAGTTCGGGATGGTGGTCGGCTTCGATTCAGGTCGCGAAGAACAAGTCGATCTTGGGGGCGATCGTGGGCGACAAGGCCGTCTTGAACGCGCTTGGGCGGGCTGTCGAGGAGTACTGGCAGTCATTGCCAGCGAAATACCCGGAGCTGGAGCTCTTTGACTTCGTGGTAATGCCCAATCACTTTCATGCGCTTCTTCGCATTCATTTCGCGCCGGCGAACCGCGAGCACCATCTTGGCTTCTTGATGAGCCGGTTCAAGGGCGGCACCTCGTTCATCTACGGCAAGATGCGTCGCGCGGGCGGGGTCGCGGGCGGGGTCGAAGACATTGGCGCGCAACTCTGGCAACGAGATTACTGGGATGACCTCATCACGAGCGATGACGAGTTCAAGGGCCGGCAGAAATACATTCGCGAGAATCCCGCGAATTGGTCTAGCGACCGCTATGGGGCCTGTACGGCGTTTACGCTCGGCAATGCAGAGCTCTTGAACCTTCCTCGCGTCGCGTTTGTGGCGAGCCAGGGATTTTACGCGAGCGAACTTAAGCCGAGGAAGATTTGGGCGAGTTCGGGGGCGGCTAAAGCCGCCCGCTGCGATGAAGAGGGGCTCGTGAAGCCGAGAGGCGATTCATCGAAGTACTCGGCTTTAGCCGCGCGGGTGTTGATTTCGACCTTTACCTCGGCCCAGGAGCGAGAGGCCCTTCGACGGGCGCTCGCGAAGAGACGGCCTCTTGTCGCGGTTTTCCCCTCGGGCATCCCCGCGGAAGGCGAGCTTGAGCCGGCTTTTGCCGCGGCGATTCGAGAGGGCTGGGCGCTCGCGGTTTCGCCGCAGGCATCGGGGTCGAGGCTGAACAAGAAAACAGCAACTTGGTGCAACGAGTTTTTGCTGAAAAACGCCGACGAGATATGGGTGGGCGATATCTCGCCAAACGGCATGCTCGCCCAGATGTTGGCGGGTCTGGGGCGGAATTGGGTTTGATAATTAGTAGTATCGCCAGTAAAGCCGGCATCGAGATAAGCGCCCTCGCGCTGGCGGAAACATGGTGATGAAAATGTCGGCCTTTGGCTCTTTGCTCGATTAAGCGCAGGTTTGGTATAATATCGCCGTAATAGTATATAAAGCTATGCTTGAGACTGGAATTGAGAATGGAAGGCAGATAGGGCCGTATCGAATCGTGCGCCTGCTCGGAAAGGGCGGCATGGCCGAGGTGTACGAGGTAGAGAACGAGAGGCTCGGGGCGCGTTTTGCGCTCAAGGCGTTCACGCTCGACCACGGCGAAGTCGAGTTCCTGCGCAAGCGCTTCCAGGTCGAAGGGCGGCTTCTCGCGCGGCTGTCGCATCCTCGCATCGTGCGCGTCTACGACATGGGCGTCGACGCGGAGACCGGCCTTCCTTACTATGTCATGGACCTCGTCCTCGACGAATCAGGGCGTCCGCGCTCGCTGAAGGACGAGCTTGAGAGCGGCGAGGCGACGGAGGAGATGGCCGCGAAATGGTACGAAGACCTTCGAGAGGGACTGGAGTACATCCACGCGATGGGCGTCGTCCACCGCGATGTCACTTTGGAGAACGTGCTTGTCGGCCCGGACGGACGCGCCGTCCTGTCCGACTTCGGGGTGTCGAAGATTCTGCCGCGCGATCTGCGCGCGGAGCTCAAAGAGACCGTCAACACGATGGTGCGCGGCGAAAAGCCGCTTATGGGCAAGTCGTTCTACATTGCGCCCGAGGTTGCGGCAGGCGGCGACGAGTCGGCGGCGTCGGACTTCTATTCGGTCGGAGTGATGATGCTTCGCCTCCTTGCGCAGGTGTGGTACGCGCCGGGCGTCAAGCTGGACGACATGCTCCTTCCGTTCGATCCGCAGTGGCGCCGCATACTGCCGGCGCTTCTTGCGGAAAAGCCGACGGAAAGGCGCATGGCGGTCTGGCGCAGACCGGACAGGAATCCGTTTCGATCGCTCGTCACGGCAGGAGCTGGGGAAAACGACGTGATGCTGCGAATCAGATTCCCGCACTGGCTTCTCGCGGGCATCATGCTTTTCGCGGCGGTCGCGTTCGCGGCAGTCGCGGTCTACGCTGCGTACGAGCGCGGCCAGCGCAAGATGGCGGAGCGCGAACTGCGGACGCTTCGCGAGAGGGTTTCCGCAGTCGAGGCTAGATGAGTGCGTTTCCCGAGACTCCGGCGACGCTGCTCGTCAAGCTTGCCGCACAGGTGACGGGCGAGGACGAGGCGAACTGGGTGCGGTTTGCCGACCTGTACGTTCCCGCAATACGCGATTTCGCACGGCGTCGCGGCAACGGACGCGACGTTGACGACGTCGTCCAGGAGGTTCTGGCCGGACTGGTGCGGGTTCTGCGCGGCAACAAGTTCTCGGCGCGCGACGGGAAAGGGAACTTCCGCGCCTATCTTGCGAAGATGATCCGCAATCAGCTGTACATGACGTACAGGCGCGAGAAGGCAAGAGGGCTCGGATTCAGCGTTCCGCTTGACGACGTCGAGCCGAGCGTCCCGCCGGACAGCGTGACGGCGGCGATGGACGCGGAATGGGCGGCGGCGCGGCACCGCGCTGCCGTTCAGCACGTTCTCACCAGGACGATGGTTTCGGACCTGAACAAGCGGCTTTACCGCGCGTATGTCGTGGACGAGCGCCCCATTGACGAGGTAGCGCGCGAATTTGGCGTCACGCGCAACCAGGTGAGCCAGGCGAAGACGCGCATCGGGCGCATGGTGTCCGCAATCGAAGACGCGCTTGGGACTTGAGTGGAAAGCGCAACTGCCGTTCTTAGGCGCATATGGGCGCAATCAGCTCATGCGCCAAGTCCATTGCCTCGTAGACGGTCGGCAGGACACTGAGACTGCCTTTATGTCCACGACAACCCGACGAAGCCCTAAAGCAGCTCGCGCAGCGACCTGGCGACCGTAATCGCCCAGACCTTTCCGACGCCGGCGGACTTCAGCGTCTTCGCCGCCTCCGACAGAGTGGAGCCCGTCGTCATGATGTCGTCCACAACGAGAACGGTCTTGCCTGCAAACGCGGAGGCCTTTCGCAACGCGGCGAAAGTGCCGACGACGTTCACACGGCGATCCTCTTCGGAAAGGCCGCCCTGTCTCGCAGGGTTGCCAACGCGCTTCAGCAGCGCTCGACACGGAATGCCGACGCGCTTCGACAAAGCCGAGGCCAAGATGGCGCACTGGTTGTAGCCCCGCAGCCAGCGATGCGGCGTGGTAGACGGCATCGGAACGATGCATGCGACTTCGGAGAGGCGGAACCGCACTCGCGCCAGCCCCTCCAGGAAGTCCGCGAAGTCCGACCTGAGATGGACGCGGTCGCGAAACTTGAACGCATTGACCAGGTCGCGCGCATCGTTCTCCAGCCTGAAGACTGACGCCGCACGATCGTATTGAGGACGATGACAGCGGCAGTCCTCGCAGAGGAACTCTCCGTCCAGCCCCGCCGCCGCGCGCCCGCAGCGCCTGCAGAGTCCGTCTACAGGCGTAAACGGAAGCCGCATCACGCAGTCGGAGCAAAGATAGCGCCCGGGTCGGTCGACCGGGCGCCTGCAGACCTCGCACGTGCGAGGCCAGACTATGTCGAGGAGCCTATCGAGCAAGGAGGTTCGCGGGATACTCGCCGGCGTCGACGAGCTTCTTGATCTCGCTCATCACGAACGGCTTGTCCTCGCGGTACGTCACGCCGAACCAGCGGGAGTCGGTCGGGAGGACCCGGCAGTCGGCCTTGCCTTCCTTGATCAGCTCGTCCACGACAAACGGAATGTACCACTCGCTCTTGGGCTGTCCGCCGTTCTTGGCGAGCCACTCGGGGAAGCGCCTCTCAAGCTCGGCGAAGAGCGCGGGCTGGAAGCCCCAGAGATTCATGGAGACGCGCGCGTCCAGAGGCACCTTCACGGGCGCGTCGGGATTCTCGCGGTTCTCGGCGACATCGCCGGCCTTGACGAGCTTCGTCATCTCGGTGACGCCCTTGAGAGCGCCGTCCGCCGCGACGTCGCAGATGCCGCGCGCGACGGATCCGTTCTCGCTGAGCGTCACGTCGAGCCTGTAGCCGACCATCGCGAAGCGCATCTTGCCCGCGACCTCGGAGGCGTCCGACGACAGAAACGCGCCAAGCTTGGCAAACGCGTCGCGGCCGTAGAAGTCATCGGCGTTTATGACCGCAAAGGGCTCGTGGACCGCCGTGCGCGCCGCGCGCGTCGCATGCGCCGTGCCCCACGGCTTTGTGCGGCCTTCCGGCACTGAATACGGCGCGGGGAGGTCGTTGATGTCCTGGAAGCAGTAGTCGACGGGGACAAGGCCCTCGTACTTGCCGCCAACCTTCTCCTTGAACTCGGCCTCGAAGTCCTTGCGGATCACGAAGACGATCTTTCCGAATCCGCCGCGTATGGCGTCGAAGACGGAATAGTCGAGAATGGCCTCGCCGGACGGTCCTACCGGATCGACCTGCTTGAGACCGCCATAGCGCGAGCCCATGCCCGCCGCGAGAACTACCAGTGTCGGTTTCATAAGATGCTCAGCCCTTCACCTTCCCCACAACGCTCGTGCACGCCTTGATGACGCCGGCGACGTCCGCGAGGTTGGAGGGAATGATCATCGTGTTGTTTGTCTTGGCAAGATTGCCGAACTGCGCGAGGTACTGCTGGGCGAGCTGCATGTTGACGGACTCGAGCCCGCCGTCGCCGCTTATCGCCTCCGCCACCTTGCGAATGCCCGTCGCCTGGGCCTCCGCTACGAGCAGAATCTCCTTCGCCTTGCCCTCGGCCTCGTTGATGCGGCGCGCTCGCTCGCCCTCGGAAAGCGCAACCGCCTGCTGGCGCTCGCCCTCGGCCCGGTTGATCTTGGCCTGGCGCTCGCCCTCAGACTCGGCGATCATGGCGCGCTTCTCGCGCTCTGCGCGCATCTGCTTCTCCATCGCGTCGCGAATCGTCTGCGGCGGCGTGATGTTCTTGATTTCGTAGCGCGTGACCTTGACGCCCCAGGGGTCGGAGGCCTTGTCGACGGCGGCGACGATCTCCGCGTTGATCTGCTCGCGCTCCTCGAAGCTGCGGTCGAGGTCGAGCTTGCCCATCTCGGAGCGCATGGTGGTCTGCGCGAGCTGGACGGAGGCGAAGAGGTAGTTCGAGATGCCGTAGGAGGCCTTGGCGGGGTCCATCACCTGGAGGTAGAGGATGCCGTCGACCTCGACGGTGATGTTGTCGCGCGTGATGCACTGCTGCGGCGGGACGTCGATGGCCTGCTCCTTGAGCGTGTGGCGGTAGGCCACGCGGTCGATGACCGGCATGAGGATGTGGAAGCCCGCCTCCAGCGTGCCGTAGTACTTGCCGAGACGCTCGACGATGTAGGCCTGGCGCTGCGGCACGACGCGCACGCACTTGGCGAGGATGACGATGATGGCGATGAGAAGGACGCTTAGGAATATTTGCATGATGGACTCCTTGGTGGTGGGTGTTTGGGTAGTCCGGGCCACACGGCCCGGAAAGGGTTGGGAAAAGCCCTAACGGGCCTTTACGATGAGCGTGAGGCCGTGGCGCTCCGTCACAACGGCCGAGGCGCCAGTCTCCAGGGATTCGTCAGACTCGGCCGTCCAGTTGGCGCCGTTCAGCTCGACCTTGCCGGCCCGGCCGGGGGCGATCGCCTCAACGACCGAGACCTTGCGGCCGACGCAGGACTCGTCGACGTCGCCCTCGTCCTTCGTGTTGCCGTCGCGGATGACCTTGCCGCCGGCCCAGGTCTTGCGGAAAAGCAGAAGCGCCCCTAGCGAGGAGAGCGTGAAGACCAGCAGGGCGAGGCTGTCGGGAAGGCCGGACCAGAGGAGCTTCAGGACGCCCGTGACGAGGGCGCCCGCGCCGAAGAAGATGATGACGAAACCCGGAACGACGAACTCGGAGACCGCGAGGATCAGCCCGAGCGAGAGCCAGAAGACATACGACATGGTGATTGTCCTTTCCTGTTGCGCCTAGCCGTAGCGGACGACGTCGCCGATGCTGCGGCCGTGTATGGCGTTCGGCATCTGCTGCATGCGCCACGTCTTGCGGCGTCCGTGCGCGATGAGGTGGTAGCCCTTGTTGAAGAAGAAGAGCACGTCGAGGAAGTAGGCCGCGCGATAGCAGACCCCGCGCCAGAAGCCGCCCTCGTTGGAGTCGGCCCGGCCGAAGGCGCGAAGCGCGAGCTGGAGCCAGAAGCGGCAGTAGGTCCGGACGCCCAGCACGTCGAAGCCGCACTGGAGGAGGTTGAACATCTCGCGCTCGTTGTAGCCGCCGGCCTGTCGGCCGCCGAAGAGCGAGAGGAGACTGAAGCGGCGGCGGTACTCGCTGCCGACGACCAGGTAGCCCGGCGTCTTGAGGATGCGGTGGCATTCGCGGACAAGGGCCAGGTCCTTCTCGGGGTCGCCCGTGAGGTGGCCGCGCGCCAGGACGACGACGTCGAACTGCTTGTCCTCGAAGGGGAGCTCGTCGCCGACGCCGACCTGGAAGACGTCCTCCCCTAGGACGGCCGCCGCCTGGCGGCGCTCGGCGCCCGTCCAGACCGTCGACGTCCAGTAGCCGCCCAATTCGCGCAACTGCTGGCTCGCGACGGGGTTGTGGAAGCCCAGGTCCAGGCAGGACGAGGTCTCGATGCCCTGCGAGGCGAGCATGCGCGAGACCGTGTCAATCTCCATCCTGGCGGGGATGTCGACCTTGTAGGCGGCCTTCAGGCGGCTGACGAGTTCGTTGTCGGTGTCCATCGTGCGGAATCTCCAATCCGACGCTATCCCTTGAAGAAGGCGAAGTAGGCGCGGTAGGTCATGTAGACGTCGAACTTCGAGGCGATCTCCCAGGGGGCGTGCATGTTGAGGAGGGCGGTGCCCATGTCGACGACGTCCATGCCGTAGCGGGCCATGAACTTGGCGATCGTGCCGCCGCCGCCGTGGTCGACCTTGCCGAGTTCGCCGATCTGCCATGCGACCTTGTGCTTCGCGAAGATCGCGCGGAGCTGTCCGAGGAATTCGGCGCGCGCGTCGCTCGCGCCACCCTTGCCGCCGCTGCCGGTGTACTTGTTGATGCAGGCGCCGGCGTTCATGAGGGCTGTGTTGCCGGGCGCGTCCGAACCGGCGTAGAGCGGGTCGCCGGCGGCCGTGACGTCGGCCGAGATCATCCGCGAGGCCTCAAGGGTGCGGCGGACGGCGAGGTCGGAGTAGTCGCGCCCGAGGACGCGCGCCGCGATTTCCGCGATGGAGTTCTCGAAGAAGGTCGAGTCCATGCCCGTCGCGCCGACGGAGCCGATCTCCTCCTTGTCGCACATGATTACGACGGAGGTGCGGCCGGGGACGCCGCCGAGGTCGACGAGCGCCTTGAGGCCCGCGTAGGCGCAGACGCGGTCGTCGTGTCCGTAGCCGGCGATCATCGAGCGGTCGAGGCCTGTCTCGCGCGGGAGGCCGGCGGGGACAATCTCGAGCTCCGCGCTCGTGAAGTCCTCCTCCTCGATGCCGTAGGTCTTCTCAAGGAGCGAGAGGATGTTGGCCTTGACCTTGTCCTTGGCGTCCTTGTCGGCGCTCGCCTCGGAGCCGATCAGGAGGTCGAGATCCTCGCCTTCGATGCCCTTGGAGAGCGTCTTCTTGGCCTGCTCCTGGCCGAGGTGAGGAAGGATGTCCGTGATCATGAAGATCGGGTCGCCGGGCTTGTCGCCTATGGCGATTTCGACGGTTGTGCCGTCCTTGCGGCAGAC
>JAEEGL015422860.1_pt1 | contig 24800 bp, 17 predicted proteins | sample 9134231 | NCBI WGS metagenome assembly JAEEGL01 (sample SAMN16246548, study PRJNA631951) | gut metagenome | biome: gut microbiome; feature: rumen; material: fiber-attached | host: Bos | place: Iran: Karaj | collected 2018-10
AGCACCAGGTTCACGGCCGGGAAGATGCGCTTGTTGGACAGGTTGCGGTCCAGCTGCAGTTCCATATTGCCGGTACCCTTGAATTCCTCGAAGATGACGTCGTCCATCTTGGAGCCCGTCTCCGTAAGGGCCGTGGCCAGGATGGTGAGGGAACCGCCACCTTCTATATTACGCGCGGCGCCGAAGAATCGCTTGGGTTTCTGGAGGGCATTGGCATCCACTCCACCGGTGAGCACCTTGCCGGAAGCCGGCTGTACGGTGTTGTACGCACGGGCCAGGCGGGTGATGGAATCCAGCAGGATTACAACGTCGTGACCGCATTCTACCAGCCTGCGGGCCTTGTCCAGCACCATATTGGCCACTTTAACGTGGCGTTCGGCCGGTTCGTCGAAGGTGGACGCCACAACCTCTGCCTTTACGCTGCGCTGCATATCCGTCACTTCTTCCGGACGTTCATCTATGAGGAGAACAATCTCATACACCTCCGGGTGATTGTCTGCAATGGCGTTGGCGATGGCCTTCAGGAGCATGGTCTTACCGGTTTTGGGCTGCGCCACGATGAGGCCGCGCTGCCCCTTGCCGATGGGCGTGAACATGTCCACCACGCGGATGCTCTGGTCTTTCTCGTGCCCATGGCCCAGGAGATTGAATTTCTCCGTAGGGAAGAGGGGCGTGAGGAAGTCGAAGGGGACGCGGTCGCGCACGAATTCCGGCGTGCGGCCATTGATGAACTTGATTTTCACCAGCGGGAAATACTTGTCTCCTTCACGCGGGGGACGGATTTCACCGGTAACGGTATCTCCGTTCTTGAGGGCGTTCTGCTTGATCTGCTGCTGGGATACGTAGATATCGTCGGGGGAGTTCAGGTAATTGTAGTCACTGGAACGAAGGAAGCCATAGCCGTCCGGCATAATCTCCAACACGCCGGTGGCGGTTACCGAACCCTCGAATTCAATCCGTTGCGGGCGCTGCGGCTTGGGCTGTTGTTGCTGCTGCTGCTGCGGTTGAGCCTGAGGCTGAGGCTGCTGCTGCTGTGCAACAGGGGTCTCAGTAGCCACAGGAGCTGCAGCCTGTTTCTGCTGTCCTTTAGGGCCTCTTTTCTTTTTATTCTGAGCAACCGGCTTGGCGGGCTGGATTTCTTCCTCCTCCTTCTGGGCTTCGTCTTCTTTCAAGTCTGAGAAAAGATCGTGGATGAACTGCTTACCATCTACTTTCTCAACCTTTTCTTCAACTACAGGCTTGGCTTCTTCAAGCTCTTTCTTGGGCTTGCGGCCCCGCTTCTTGGGCTGGGGTTTTTCCTCGGCCGGCTTCACTTCGGCCTCGGCCGGTTTCTTCTCCTCTGCGGGTTTTTCTGCTGTGGCAGCAGGCTTGGCAGCCGATGCCTCCTTCTTGGGCCGGCCGGGACGCTTTTTCTTGGGTTCTTCGGGCTTTTGCGATTCTATTGCGGCCTGCGTATCCAGAATGGCGAAACCAAGATCCAGCAGGGGCATTTTCTGCGCGCCTTTGATATTCAGCGATTCACCGAGGGCTCTCAGTTGCTCCTCACTCATCGCATTGAGCTCTGATAATTTATAGGGCATAAAAAAAGAATATGTTATCTGCTAAATAGAAGGCATCCCCGATTGGGTTTGCCTATGCAAAGGTAGCAAAAAGAATTTATTTGAGCAAATTATCCATGTAGCTGTCGCTCTTCTTGAAACGCAGCAGATCGGCCAGGGCCGATGCATTGGCGGCGATGCGGAAGCTATAGGACTTGTACGTACCCATGGGCACCCAAGATACGGCAATATTGAAGCAGTGAAGGTCGTAGGTGGCGCTGAACTGCGTGGTGGTGAAGCGCAGAGCCATAATATCGAAACCGGAAGTGGCCTGGATGCTCAGGCGCGGCGTGAGCTTGATATTGCCGCTCAGGTTAATGGTTTGGGTAAACTTGTTATTGACAATGAGTTCCTGGGTGGCCTGCTGGTAAGAGTAGCTCTTGGAATAGTTAAAGGAGTAACTCACATTGATGGACCAGGGCGCATTGGGATTCATATAATACACGTATCCGCCGGGGATGTATTCACCGGTGATGGGATGATAGTAAATGCGCTGATAGGAATTGGCGTCGCCGCTTCCGCTCCCGCCACCGCCACTGGCGTTCTTCTTGCCGTCGTCCCCGTTGATGGTGCCCTTTCCGTTAAAGGAGTAGGAGGCCGACAGGGAAGCATTGGTAAGGCGCAGGGGAATACCGGTTGCCACTATGTTGAACTTATTGATCTTCTGGCCTTTCTCATTGACGGCGTAGGGATCGAAGTTCAGGTTACCGCTGATATTGATCTTGTTCAGCAGGTTGGTGGAAGCCGTGATACCTACATTCTGCATCCGAAGGGAATCGGCCAGGAAGTTGTAGCTGGTATTGATGTTCAGCTGATCCAGGAGCTTCACCTTCTTGGAGCCGGAACCGGTGGTATCCCGCATATCCCGCACCTTGGCCTCCAGGTTGTTGCCGATGGCCAGGGAGATGGTTCCGCTTTTTCCGCGGCCGGGCGGCGATACCGAATTGTGATGTCCGCTAATGGAATAGATGTTATACTGAGTGGCATCGTGGTAGTTGCCCTTGGCATCGTAGTAGGCGTCCAGGGTGCGCCAGCCGTTGAAAGCCGTGCCCAATTCGGGACTGTAACTCATGGACATGGAGGGCGTAATCACGTGGCGGATGGCCTGGACCTTCCGATGCTTGCCAAAATTGAACATACCATAGATACGCGTACTCAGGGACATACTGCCGGAATAGTTATGCGTAACCCCAAACGTGTTGAAAGCCTGTCCGGGGTCCGATACCACCTTCTGGGCCACCACTTCCTGTCCGTCCTTGGTGGTAACCATTACCGGATTCCCATTTTCGTCCAATACGTCCTCCAGATACTGCCGACCCTTGTTGAACATCCAGTTCATGCCGTAATTGAGGCTGGGCGTGATATTGATATACTTGAACAGCGTAAAGTTGGGCAGGCCGATCTGGAAGGAATGCGACATACCGTTGGTTAGCCTCTGCAAGGCCTTTACACCCAGCGAGTCCCCGATTTCCTTCACCCGGTACGTGGTGCCGTCCGAAGTGGTCTTGGTCACAAAATCCCCGTTTGCGTCCAGCATATAGTCCTGGATGTCCCGCAACTTGAAACTGACACGGTTCTGCAGGGAGGTGCTATAACCGAAAGAAATCTTCTCATAGAATTTCTCCTTACCCACACGCGCTTTCTGCTTGAAAGGATAGAAACGCGAGACGCTGAACGTGATATTGGGCAAGGTGATGGAGTAGGAGGAGTCGCGGGAGTTCTGGTTGTGCTGGCCGTTCACGCTCAGGTTGAACTTGCCGTTCCAGTTATGCGAATAGGAGATGGACGAACCGACCTGGTTCTGCTGGGCATCCGTCACCGAGCGGGCGTTGTAACGGCTGTTGGACGGGCTGGAAAAGTTCACGGATGCACTGAAGCTGCTACCCGGATGGGCCTTGGCGTCCTGCGAATGCGACCAGCGGAAGCCGAAGTTCTGGGACTGGACGAAGTCTGCGCTGCCTTTTTCACCGGTCTGGTCGTTGGAGAAGTTCACGGAAAGGTTTCCGTTAAACTTGTAATTGACTTTGTATCGGGAGTTTACATCGGCCGACCAGGATCCCAGCGTATAATAGCTGCCGGTGAGGGAAAGGTCGAAATAATCCCCGATGACGAAATACATACCCATATCGCGGGCAAAGAAGCCGCGGGCCTGTTCCTCACCAAAGGTGGGCATCAGGAGGCCGGTGGCACGGGTGGGTTTCTTGGGCACGAAGCCAAAGGGCAGGCCGATGGGGACGGGAACATCGGCAATCACCGGATGCGCCGGGCCGAACACCGTTTTCTGCGAAGGCTGGGTGATAACCTTGGCCATACTCAGCTTCAGGTAATAGTGCGGATGCTCCAGGTCGCACACCGTGTACACGCCATCCCGCATATTGATGGACTTGTCCGGCATCATCTTGATTTTCTTGCCCTGCAGGATGCCTTCCGACTCCCGGGTGACCATATTGGTGATGCGAGCCTTCTTCGTATCGAAATTATAGCGGAGTTCGTCCATCTTGTACGACTGGCCGCTTTCCGTCATTTCCGGCAAACCTTCCATCTCGCCGGTGACGAGGTTTTTCCGCCCCGTGGCAAAGACGGTGTTGGTTTTCATATCATACTCGATATAATCGGCCGTAAGCTGCATATTCTGGTAGGTGACCGTAGCACCGCCATAATAGTAAACCATCCGCTTCCCATTACTGAAGTCCGTTATGATGGAGTCTTTGGCCGTAGAAAAAGCCGGACGTTCCAGGGAACTTTTGTTCAGGACATCCAGGGAATCCCGCTTGGCGGCAGCCAGGGAATCGGCCCGCTGGAGGGAATCCCGGGCGGCGGCTTTCAGGGAATCCGCGTGGGTAACTGGTATGGAGTCCGGTAACTGGCGAAGACGTTTTGCAGGCAAGTCCCATGCAAGGACGGTGATACCTATCACCGCCAGCGTGAGATATTGCAAAAACTTCCTTGCCATTTATGTTTTTTTACTAAATTTGTACAAAAATATAAGGTACAAAATTACGACTTATTCCAGAATTTTCAAAACCGCCTTGCCATGAAGCCGTTCTTCACCCTGCTCCTGTCCTTTTGCGCCGCCCTTTTGCTTGCAATCCCTGTGCCTGCCCAGGACCAGACGGCCCAAATGAGACTGACCACCGTGGTAATAGACCCGGGACACGGCGGAAAAGATGCCGGATGTATCAGCCGGGATAAGAAAACGTACGAAAAAAACATCACCCTGGATATCGGCAAGCGGCTCGCCAAAAAGATTGAAGCCGCATACCCGGACGTCAAGGTGAAGATGACCCGCTCGGAAGATGTCTTCGTAGAGTTGGAGAACCGGGCCGTCATCGCCAACAAGGCCAATGCCAACCTGTTCATCTCCATCCACGTGAACTCCGTTGAAAAAGGCACCACCGCCAACGGCTATTCCATCCACTGCCTGGGTCAATCGGCCCGGAAAGGAAATGACCTTTATTCCAAGAACCTGGACCTTGTTAAGCGAGAAAACTCCGTAATCCTGCTGGAAGACAATTACCAGACCACGTATCAGGGCTTCGACCCCAACGACCCTCAATCCTCCATCATCTTCAGCCTTATGCAGAATGCCCATCTGGGCAACAGCCTCACGTTTGCCGAAGACGTAGCCCATGCAATGGGTAGCAGTCCCATCAAAAACAGCAGGGGAGTGTCCCAGGACCCGTTCTGGGTGCTCTGGCGCACGGCTATGCCCTCGGTCCTGGTGGAAGTGGGATTCATCACCAATCCGGACGATCTGGCCACCCTGCGCAGCGAAAAAGGCCGCGACGGCATTGCGCAAAACCTGTTCCAGGCCTTCAAAACCTTCAAGGCCCGCTACGACAACTCTATGGAAGTAGAGAATAAGCCAGAGGCAGAAAACAAGCCGGAAGGGGAGAAGAAGACAGAAGTAGTGGAGACCAGGCCGGTGGAAGAAACCGGGCCTCTATACGGAGTCCAGGTGCTGGCCACCACCAAACAGATGGATCCCAAAGATCCTTTCTTCGCCGGATATGAACCCACGGTGGTCCAAACCGGGAAGATTTATAAGTATGTGGTGGGCACTTCCCATTCCCTGAGCGAAGTCAAGAAAAATTATAGAAAAATCCAGCAACATTTTCCGGATAATTTCATCGTAAAAATTGAAGAAGGTAAAACAACGCCGGTTCGCTGATTTTTCGCCGTTTCAAGCCAATTTTTAGGCGTTTATCTCTATAGTCTTAAATTAGAATATTTCTAAATAAGAATCATTGTTATTTTGCGTAAATTCCATTTCGGGCAAAATAACCTGTTTATTATCAAATGATTAATAAATTTTAAAAATGAGGATGCCGCCTAATCAAATTAATCATAAAAAATTTAATTAGCAAGAGCATTTCCCGTTTTTTTTCAATTTTTTTTCATCCATCTTTGCATTCGGTAATACTAAAATCGAAAAGAAAAATCTTCATTATTCCCGGATGACAAACCAGGAGAGACATATAGCGGTATGGGAGAACTGTCTGCAGATCTTTGAGAACAATATGGATCCGCAGCAGTTCAACACCTGGTTTAAACTCATCCGTCCCGTTTCCCTGGACGGTGCCAAGCTCACCGTGGAAGTCCCGTCGGATTTCTTCCGGGAATATATAGAAGGTGCCTACAAAGATCTGATCCGGCTCACCATCCGCCGCGCCATCGGGGCAGATGCCCAGCTCTTCTATCTGGTACGTCCGGTTCAGAACCGCGAAGGTATGCTGCTTCCTTCCGGTCAAAGCGCCACGCCCACCAACAATCCGGTTTCCATTCCCACCTACCAGCCCTCCGGCACGCCCAGTCCCTTCGTATTCCCGGGAACGCAGCGCGTGCGCATCAACCCCCGGCTCAATCCGGAATACAGCTTCGGCAATCTGGTGGAAGGGGAGTGCAACAAATTAGGCGTCAGCGCAGGAGAGAGCATCTCTATGGCTCCGGGGAAAACCCCGTTCAATCCGCTCTTCCTCTTCGGCGGCCCCGGTTTGGGCAAAACGCATATCGCCCAGGCCATCGGCATTGACATCAAAGAGCGTTTCCAGAACCTGCAGGTGCTGTATGTCACCGGAAACGAATTCAAGACGCAGTATATGGATGCCGTGAAAGGCAACCGCATCGTGGACTTCATCGCTTTCTATCAGCGAATCGACGTCCTCATAGTGGACGACATCCAAGACCTCCTGGGCCAAGGCTCCCAGAATACTTTCTTCAACGTATTCAACCACCTGCACCAAAACGGCAAACAGCTCATTTTCACCAGTGACCGTGCCCCCGTGGATCTGCAGAACTTTGAGGAAAGGCTCCTGTCCCGCTTCAAGTGGGGCCTGTCCGTAGAACTCACCCGCCCGGACTACGAAACCCGTCTGGAAATGCTCCGCTCCCGCGCCCTGCGGGAAGGTGTGGCCCTCAGCGAAGACGTACTCACCTTCCTGGCCTCGCGCATCAAGACCAATTTCCGGGAACTGGAAGGCACACTCACCTCGCTGGTGGCCCACGCCACGCTTGGGCACCGCAACATAGACGTGGAACTGGCCCAGAGCGTCACCGGCAAGATCGTGGGAGAACAGGAAACGGAGGTGAACATAGAGCTCATCACCCAAACGGTGTGCGAATATTTCAACCTCACCCGGGACATGATGCTGTCCAAATCCCGCAAGCGCCAGATCGTCCAGGCCCGGCAAATCGCTATGTACGAATGCCGCAACCTCATCCAGAACTGCTCGCTCAGCACCATCGGCTCGGAATTGGGCGGAAAAGACCACGCCACCGTCCTGCACGCCTGCAGTACCGTACAAGACCTGATGTCTACAGACAAACTATTCCGTCAGTGGGTAGAAGATATAGAACATTTATTAGTGGTTCCGGTAGAACGTTAAAAGGAGAAGGAGCCTGACCATCGCGGTCAGGCTTTTTTATTTCGCGAATAAATGATTATATTTACAAGTTGAAAACCCAATTTGAAAATATAGATCATGGATTCCACTTCCGTACTGAATTATTTCCAGGAAATCACCCGTATTCCGCGTGAATCCGGCCACGAGCAGCCCATTACCGAATACCTGCAGCAGTTTGCCGCCAAGCGCGGCCTGGCCTGCAAAACGGACAAAACCGGTAATGTGCTCATTACCAAGCCCGCTTCGCCCGGGAAAGAGAAGGTGCCCACGCTGGTGCTCCAGGCCCATCAGGATATGGTCTGCGAGAAAACCGCCAATTTCGACTTCGACTTCCGCACCCAGCCCATTCCCTATGTGATCGAGGATGGCTGGATGATCGCCAAGAATACCACCCTGGGGGCCGATGACGGCATCGGCATCGCCGCCTGCCTGGCGCTGCTGGACAGCCCACAGCCCATGGGAAAACTGGAATGCCTGTTCACCATCTCGGAAGAGACTGGTATGGACGGGGCCTTCGGCCTGGAAAAAGGTTTCTTTGAAGGGAAGACCTTGATCAACCTGGACTCGGAAGACGAAGGCTGGCTCTTCGTGGGTTGCGCCGGCGGCAAGGAAAGCCTGGCCCGGTACGAATTCCAGCACGAGCCCCTGCGCAAGGGATATAAGGTTGTCAAAATCAAGGTATTTGGTGGCATCGGCGGCCACAGCGGAGACGATATCAACAAAGGACGTATGAACGCGCTCAAGCAGTTGGTGCGTTTCCTCTATACGGAACTGCAGTTCGACTTCCAGCTCATCGCCATCGAGGGCGGCAACAAGCACAACGCCATCTGCCGCGAAGCCTACGCCCTCCTGGCCGTCCCGGCCGATGAAGTGGAAGATATGCTGCAGGACGCCCAGGCCTTCAACGGAATCCTCAAGGCCGAATTCGCCACCAGCGACAAGGATGTGGAAGTCCTGGCGGAACCCGCCCAGACAGACAAGGAGCCCATCGAGGAAGGGGACGCCGCCGCCATCATCGCCACCCTCCTGGCCATTCCGCACGGCGTGGAAGCCATGTCCATGGATATCCCCGGCCTGGTCCAGACTTCCTCCAATATGGCGGCCGTCCATACCCTGGACAACACCCTCACCGTCCTGAACTCACACCGCAGTTCCGTAGTAACGGAGCTGGATGCCATGGCCGAAAAAATGGAAGCCGTCTGCTTCCTGGGCGGTTTTGACGTAGAGCACCGCGGCCAGTATCCCGGCTGGAAACCCAACCTGCAATCCCATATCCTCAAGGTCTCCTTCGATTCCTATGTGAAGCTCTTCGGCTATGAACCGGAAGTAAAAGCCATCCACGCCGGCCTGGAATGCGGCCTGTTCCTGGAGAAATTCCCGGATCTGGACATGATTTCCTTCGGCCCCACCCTGCGCGGTGTCCACGCCCCCGGCGAAAAACTGGAACTGGCCTCCCTGGATAAATTCGTCGCCCACCTGAACGACATTGTACTGAACTATCAATGATCCAAATAGCCCCCTCCATCTTATCGGCCGACTTTCTGCATCTGGAAAAGGATGTGGAACTGGTGAACCGGCACGCCGATTTATTCCATCTGGACATTATGGACGGCACTTTTGTGCCCAATATTTCCTTCGGTTTTCCGGTAGTGGAAGCCATTGCCAAAAAGGCCCGGAAACCTCTGGACGTGCACCTGATGATCGTACACCCGGAAAAGTATGTGGAGCGCTTCGCCAAGGCGGGGGCCGCCCTCATCAGCTTCCATTATGAAACGGCGCAGGAACAGTCTGGCGCCATCCTGGAGCAAATCCGGAACCTGGGCGTGAAGGCCGGCCTGGTCATCAATCCCGACTGCCCGGTCCAGTCCATCTTCCCTTACCTGCATCAGGTGGACTTTGTGCTCATTATGAGCGTTTTCGCCGGTTTCGGCGGCCAGAAATTCATCCCGGAAAGCCTGGAGCGCATCCGTACCGTCCGTGCGAAACTGGACCGGATCGGCCGTCCGGATGTTCCCATCGAGGTAGACGGCGGCATCGGCCCGGCCAATGCAGCGGATGTGGTTGCGGCAGGCGCCTCCATTTTAGTGGCCGGCAGCTCCGTTTTCAAGGCCGCCAATCCCGTTGAAGCCATCGAAAGTATGCGGAACGCATGACAATTTGGCAGAACACGGAAGTGGCGTTATTTTTGATAATTAGCAAGCAAAACCATTCAATATGATTACGCACGATCTTCGGCTCCTGGCCGATGCCATCTACGACAAGAAAGGCCAGCATGTGGTCTCGCTGGATTTGCGCAGGATAGACGGCGCCATCACGGACTTTTTCGTGGTGTGCGACGGCTCCAACACCACCCAGGTGGGCGCCATAGCAGACAACGTAGCGGAGAAAATGAAAGAAGAAGGACACACGCTCTATCGCTCGCAGGGAGAAGGCAACAATTTCTGGATCATCCAGGACTACGGGAACATCGTGGTGCACATCTTCCTGAAAGAATACCGGGATTTCTATCGCCTGGAAGACCTCTGGGCCGATGTTCCCCGGAAGGAGTACAAGGAGCGCAGCGCGGCCAAACGGGCCGTTAAAACAGAAGAATAAATGGCAGAAAAGAAGAAAATCACTTTCAATTTTTCCTGGATATACTTCCTGATCCTCATCGGCATCGGGTATCTGCTGTTCAACAACCAGCGGAATTCGGCCCCGGAAAAGATTGAATGGACCCAAGTGCAGACCATGATCCGCGAAGGTGACGTGGCCGAAATCAGTTTTGTCCGCAACGACTACAAAGGCGAGGTCAAAATCCGTCCGGAGAAACTGGCCAAATACACGGATCTGTTCCCCGGCGGCAATCCTCCCGGCCGTCCGCCGCATTTCTACTTCCTGGTCTCCAGCAAATTCGACCCCGAAACCACTTTCGAGGCCCTGAACGCCCAGCTCACGCCCGTTGAACAATTCAAGGTGGTCATCAAAAACGAAGACCACATCTGGAGCGATATAATGCAAATGATTCTCCCGCTCCTGATCCTCATCGTCTTCTGGGTACTGATGTTCCGCGGGATGAACCGCGGGATGGGCGGCCCGGGCGGTGGCGGCGGGATGAATCCCTTCAATGCCGGCAAGGCCAATACGCGTGAAGCCGATAAGAACGATGTGAAGGTCACGTTCAAGGACGTGGCCGGCCTGTACGGCGCCAAGGAAGAAGTGATGGAGATTGTCGATTTCCTCAAGAATCCGCAGAAATACACGGCCCTGGGCGGCAAAATCCCCAAGGGCGCCCTCCTGGTGGGCCCTCCCGGAACGGGTAAGACCCTCCTGGCCAAAGCCGTGGCAGGGGAGGCCAACGTGCCTTTCTTCAGCATCAGCGGCTCCGACTTCGTGGAAATGTTCGTGGGCGTAGGTGCCTCCCGCGTGCGCGATCTCTTCCGCCAGGCCAAGGAGAAAGCCCCTTGCATCGTGTTCATCGACGAAATTGACGCCGTGGGCCGCGCCCGTGCCAAGAACGGCGGCTTCTCCTCCAACGATGAGCGTGAAAACACGCTGAACCAGTTGCTTACGGAAATGGACGGCTTCGGCACCAACAGCGGCGTCATTGTTTTGGCCGCCACCAACCGGGCCGATATCCTGGACCAGGCGCTTATGCGCGCCGGCCGCTTCGACCGCCAGATCCACGTGGAGCTGCCGGAGCTCAAGGAGCGCGAGGAAATCTTCAAGGTACACCTGCGCAACATCAAGTTGGGTGACGACTTCGACGTAGCGTTTATGGCCAAGCACACGCCCGGTTTCTCCGGGGCCGATATTGCCAACGTGTGCAACGAGGCCGCTCTCACCGCCGCCCGCCGCAATCACGAGAAAGTGATGCAGCAGGACTTCCTGGATGCGGTAGACCGTATCATCGGCGGCCTGGAACGCAAGTCCAACACCATCATGACCCCGGCCGAAAAACGCACCACCGCGTATCACGAGGCCGGTCACGCCCTGGTGGGCTGGCTGCTCCCGTACGCAGACCCTGTATTTAAGGTGAGCATTATCCCGCGCGGCAAGGCGCTGGGCCTCACCTGGAGCCTGCCCGAAGAGCGTAAGAACTGGTCCAAGAGCGTGATGCTGGACCAGATGAGTATGCTCCTGGGTGGCCGTGTGGCCGAAGAAATCCTGAACGGAGAACCTTCCACCGGTGCCCTGAACGACTTGGAACGCATGACCGGAATGGCCTATGCCATGGTGCAGTATTATGGCATGAGCGAAAAGGTTGGAGCCCTGAGCTTCTACGACTCGTCCGGCGCCCGTGGCTACAACCTGGTAAAGCCCTATTCGGAGAAAACCGCCGAACTGATGGACCAGGAGGTGAAGGCCATTGTCCAACAGGTGCACGAGCGCACGCGCAAGCTCATCGAAGACCATAAGGAAGAATTCATGCACCTGGGTGCACTCCTTTTGGAAAAAGAAGTTATCTTTGCAGAAGATATAGAAAAGGTCCTGGGGCCCAAGGTGAAACCCGCGGCCGACGACCAATTCCCGACAAGTGAAGAAGAAAGCCCCAAGGCATGAACAGTACCGTTAAACGGAGCATATTTGGAGTCCTCTTCCTGGCAGTGATGCTGGGAGGACTTCTTTTTTATGAAACGCTCTACGTGATTCTCTTCGCCTTCATTACAGGCGTTATGCTGTATGAATTCTATAAGATGACCATGGGGGAATCTTATAAGCAACTGCAAATGACTGCCATAGTAGTGGGCGTTTTCCTGTTCCTGCTTGGGAACGATTACTTCTTCAGCGGACACAAATATAAATACGTGGCCTTCGCTATCGTCTTTATATTATACCTGATGGTAAGGTCCATCCTGCAGAAAGACCATACGGATTTCCTTAAAACCGGTTTCCTGTATGCCGGACTGGTATACATCGCCCTGCCGCTGGCCCTTTCCAATGCCGTCGTGTGCCGGAATGGGGAATTCAGCGGTCTCCTGATGGTGGCCTTCTTCTGCATCATCTGGGCGTCCGACGTAGGCGCCTATTGCTTCGGTATGCTGCTGGGCCAGAAGTCCTGGAGCAAGAAGATGTGCCCGCACATCTCGCCCAAGAAATCCTGGGCAGGCTTCTGGGGCGGCCTGGCCACCGCGCTCCTCACCGGTGCCATCCTGTACTGGACCGGTATGTGGAAATTCCCCATCTGGCACTGCCTCATCGTATCGGCCCTTATGAATGTAATGGGCGTGCTGGGAGACCTTTTCGAGTCCCTGTGGAAACGGGCGGCCGGCGTGAAGGATTCCGGTAACATCATACCCGGTCACGGCGGTCTTATGGACCGCTTCGACAGCGCCCTCTTCGCCATCCCCACCGGATACATCTATCTGCTATTGCTTCACCTTCTATAATAAAGGCTCCCTATGAAGTGGATAAAAATTGACAACGATTCCTACGGTACCATCCTGGTGAGCTGGTGCATCTGCGCCGTGCTCATCTTCCTGGCCGCACGCTTTACGCCCCTATGGCTGAATATACCGCTATGCAGCATCCTGGTGATATTTATGGCCTTCATCACCTGGTTCTTCCGCGTGCCCAACCGGGAAGCCCCCCAGGCCGAAAATACCCATCTGGTAACTTCAGTGGCAGATGGAAAGGTGGTGATTGTGGAAAAGACCTTTGAGAAGGAGTACCTGAAAAAGGACTGCATCCAGATTTCCGTGTATATGGATTTTTTCGATGTGCACTGTAATTTCTGGCCCATCACCGGCAAGGTAAGCTATTACAAATACCATCCGGGAAAGTACCTGCTGGCCTTCCATCCCAAGTCGTCGGAACTGAACGAGCATTCCTCCACCTGTATGGTAAACGAACACGGGGAAGTATTCTTCAAGCAGATTGCCGGTACCTTCGCCCGCCGCATTGTGTGCTACAGTGAGCCGGGAAAGATAGAATACAGAGGCGACCAGTGCGGCGTCATCAAATTCGGCTCCCGCATAGACCTCTTCGTCCCCCTGGATGCCGATGTAAAAGTCCAGGTAGGCGACAAAGTAAAAGCCGTAGAATCCATTCTGGCAATTCTGCCAGAATAGATCCAAATGTTTCACATCTGGGGGACTAATCCCCCAGACCCCCTGGGTCGCCCTGCTCCGTCCTTCGAATCAACTGCACTAATTTATCAATAGCCTCGTCCTCGGGTATGTGCCGGAGGACGGGTTCTTTTTTACGGTACAAGGTCACCTTGCCGGCGCCTTCGCCCACATAGCCATAGTCGGCATCGGCCATTTCGCCGGGGCCGTTCACAATGCAGCCCATCACGGCAATGACCACATCCTTGAAACCGGCCGTGGCTTCCTTCACCCGGTTGAAGGTCTCTTCCAGATTGTAGAGCGTGCGGCCGCAGCCCGGGCAGGCAATGTATTCCGGCTTATAAAAACGCCGCCGGCAAGCCTGCATAATTTCATCCTTCAGGTATGTATCCTCCAGCGGGATATCGTCCACCTGGTGGTTCAGCAGGGGAGCGCCCCAGTCACACGCCGCCTTCAGGATGGTCTCTTCCCGCTCACTCAGAGCCCCCCGATCAAGTCGGGGGTGACGCTGCCCGTCATGCCCGGCTTGACCGGGCATCCCATACCGGTTGGCCAGATACTGCGCTACGGGAATTTCTTTCTCCGGATCTTCGGTAAGGGAAACCCGGATGGTATTGCCAATTCCTTCCTGCAGCAGCGTGGAAATGGCCACGCAGCTCTTGATGCGGCCGCTGTCGCCGTTGCCGGCCTCCGTCACGCCCACGTGCAGGGGAAATACCACGCCGCGCTCCTGCATCAGACGCGCCAGTTCCCGGTACGCCTGCACCATCACCACGGTATTGGATGCCTTCAGCGACACCACCACATTGTAGAAATCGGCCTCTATGCACATCTCCACCCACTCCAGGGCGGCAAGCGCCATGGCCTGCGGGGTATTGCCATACTTCTCCACAATATACTTGCCCAGGGACCCGTGATTCAGGCCGATCCGGATGGCCCGGTCGTACTGCTTGCAGCGCTTCAGGAACTGGCCGAAAAGCACGCGTGCCTTCGAATGGTCCGGATGGAAATTACCGGGATTGATGCGGATTTTCTCCACCACCGGCACCACCGCCATAGCTACCTCGGCCGAGAAGTGGATATCGGCCACCAGGGGCACGGAAATGCCCTCCGAACGCAGCGTATCGTGGATTTGCCGCAAAGGCTCCACGTCCGATAGAGAGGGGACCGTAATGCGGATCAGCTGCGAGCCGGCCGCTGCCAGGCGGCGGCACTGGGCCAGCGTGGCGGCCACATCGGCCGTATGGGTATTGCACATAGTCTGGACCACGATGGGATGGCCGCTGCCGATGAGGACGTCGCCCACGCGGACGGTCCTGGTTTCCAAGGGTTTATTCATGGTTCTGTAGCTGTTCTTCCACCATCTTCCGGGCCAGTTTGCGCAGTTGCGCTCCACTGTGCCCGTGACGGGGCGTGAGTTGATAATACACGCCAAAGGTAATGGCTCCGTCCAGCGGATAGCCGAAGCGATAATAGAACTGGCTGGCCGAATCCGGCTGCCAGAAAGAGTTCCAGCCCCATTTGATCTGAACGTTCACGTGGAACTCAACGGGATTCACCATAATGCCGAAGCCCACGCCACCCTGCAAGCCGTAAGTCCAACGCTTGTCATAGTCGCGGAACTTGTCCACATACTCCTGGTAAAAGGGGACATCGGCATAATCATCGTCCAAAACACGGTGGATTTGGGTGCGATAACCGCCGTACAGACCCACCTTGGCGATGAACTTGAAATACTCACCCGCATCGATGTGGAAATGGGACAGGATATAGGCTTCCGGCGTTTTGATCATGGCCTTGTAAGCGCCCGATTCCACGGCACGGTATCCGGTTTCCTTATTGGCCTTGTACTGATAGCCCTCGTAATTCATCTGGGCACCCAATTCAAAACCCATATTGGGATAAATGCCGAACATAGTGAAATGACGCACCACGGAAAAACCGTACACCGGATACTGGAACATCGGCTCAATGAGCCGGGAAGGATTGAAGTAGCCGAAATGGAGCGATGCCCCGCCATACACGCCCACCATCCAGTAATCGTTGGGTTTCTGGACCTTGATGGAAACGCTGTCCAGATATTCATTGGTTACCGTATCCGGCAGGGAGAAGAACTCCGCCTCCAGGTTCACCTGGGCCTTTGAAAGGAAGCAGGTGAACAGAAAGGCTGTTATGAGCAGGCACTTTTTCATCGGAACATCTCCTCCATATCAATTTTCCACACCATCTCCGCCTTCTCCAGCACCTTGATGAGCGGCTGTCCGTCCACCTTGAAGAAACGCACCTTCTCCGGTTGCCGGTGTTCCAGCAACACGCCGGTATCCACCAGGTTGTTCCGATTGATGTCCTCCGTGATCCGGATACAGTAGATGCCTGCCTTCAGGTAAGGGAAAACCAGACTTCCGTCCTTGTCCACAATAAAGGAGAGCACAACCTTGTCCCGTTTCTCGGTGAGCAGATCCACGATATACTTCTGATGTACGTTGGATAGCTCCAGCGTGATGGAACTGAGCTTCTCGTCCGTAGGAAGGGTTACCTTCAGCTCCGTACTGTCGTTGTAGAAGCCGTTTACGTCCCGGAAACGCCGATGGGGGATTTTCAGGTAATAGTCGTAGCCCACCATCAGTTTTTCCTCCGGGTAAATGTTGAAATGGCGCAGATTGGTGGAATCCTGTACCACCCGCACCTTCCCCTTGGCTTCCTGCTGACGGGGATTCACGCTCCGGAAACGGAGCGAATCCCAGGCCGCTTCAATGAGCGGGTATTTGAACTCAATCTCATAGCCATAGTGTTCCACCGTGGTGGGATCGGCCTTGGTGGTCATTACCGCTATGGTATCTTCGTGCTTGCGGTTCTTGGTACTGGACTCCTTCTTCATCAGTTCGGCCCGCAGTTCCTTGGTGATCACCAGTTTCACCGTCTCCTCCGTAGCCTTGAGCTTGCCGGTGGTATCCGTCTTGTCGTAGTTGATCACCAGTTGCAGGGTGTCCGGCATCTTGCGCTGGTCGTTCACCCACAGCTCCAGGGAGTCCCGCTGCAAGTTGAACTGGGAAATGAGTTTCTCCCGTGGCAGACCCCGGATGCGCATATCGTGCACAACGGCGTCGGAGGCCATGAACGTAAGGTATGCCGTACGGACCCCCACGCGCTCCTTCTTCACGATATACTGCTTGGTGGGGCGCTCCCGGAACAGGTTCAGCTCCAGTTCGGCATCACGGGCCAGGCACAGGGCCGTGTCCTTCATATCGAACTTCTTAAACTCGTACAGGGTGTCGTTATACACCAGTTTGGGGCGGAAGAGCGAGTCCAGGAAAGCGATCTTCTCGGTTTCCGGATCGTATTTGTTGTTGTTGTTTTCGTCCTTCACGGCATAGACGCGGTACACGGTATCCTGGATGTTGCGCAGGCTGAAAAAGCCCCAGTCGTCCGTCTTACCGGCCGCCACCGGACGTTTCAGGAACACGGCGGAATCGGCCTGGTCCTTGTACAGCATCACCGTGATGCCCTTCATGGGTTTGAGGGTGTTGCAGTCCTGCACCACACCGGTGACACACAGCGAGTCGATCTCCGGACCGGTGGAGAATACCAGGGTGTAGCCCGGGAACAGGTTGCCTTCGTTGTTATCGGCAATGGCGCCGGTCAGATCCAGCGTATAGGTGGTGTTGGAATCCAGGTCGCTCTCGAAGGTCACTTCAACAGATTTACCCTTGATGGTAGCCTTGGGCTTTTTCTCCAGCGGGGGAGACAGGTACACGCTGTTGGCGTCCTTGATCTTCACATACTCGTTAAACGTGAAGCGGAGTTTGGTCTTGTGCACATCCACGTTCACCGTTCCGGGCAGCGGGAACACCTTGGTGATGATGGGAGGAATGGTGTCCTTGGGCCCGCCGGTAGGGGGCGTGGTGGTATTGGCGCAGCCGGAAGGGAACAGGAGGGACCCCAGGATGAGCGCAGCCGGAATCAGGGGAATGAATTTTCTCAGCTTCATAACTCGCTTCGGCTTACATGTTCTATGCCTTCGATGGCTGTCAGGTCTTTAATCATCTTGTCCAGGGTCTCGCGCGAGTTCACATACAGGTCTATATAGCCATCGAAGAGTCCTCCTTCGGCCGACAAAGTGAGCCTGCGCATATTCACGCCCATCACCATGGAGACATAGTGGGAAATCTCGTTGAGCATCCCCACCCGGTCAATGCCCTTCAGGGTAACGCGGACCAGGAAAGAGGTGTCCTTCGCCTGTTCCTGCCACTTGGGAACCACCACCCAGTCGCCGTGCATCGCGGCGATGCTTTCGGCCACCTGGCAGGCTTTCTTGTGTACGGTAACCATACCGTCAGGGGCCTTGAAGCCGATGACAGGGTCTCCGGGAATGGGATTGCAGCAGCTGGCAATGGAGAAACGGGATGCACCCGGACCGGTGCCGCCGATAATGATTTCCGTTCCCGTGCGCTCCGGTTCCTGCCCTTTTTCTTCCAGGCGCAGCATCTTCCGGAGCCAGGACAGACGGCTGCCGGAGTTGCGCTTGAGGGCTTCGCCCACATGCTCCAGGCTCAGCGTACCCAGGCCGATTCCATAGTAGAGTTCCTCGCGGTTTTCCACCCCATACGAGACCTCCAGGCGCTGGAGATTCTTCTCGTCCATCTCGAGGCCCATTCCGGTAAGGGTATTCTCCAAGGTTTTCCGGCCAAAGTCCACGGTCTGTTTGCGCTCCGTCTTGAAGTAGTCCGTCACCAGGGTGCGGGCCCGGCGGGTGGTCAGGAACTGCAGCCACTCCGGCTGGGGCTTGGCATCCTCGGCCGTGATGATCTCCACTTTGTCGCCGGTGTTGAGCACCTGGCTCAGTTTCACCAGACGCTGGTTCACCTTGGCCGCAATGGCCTTGTGGCCCACTTCCGTATGGATCAGATAGGCGAAGTCCAGGGCGGTGGCTCCTTTCTGGATGCTGCGCTGTTCGCCCATAGGCGTGAACACATAGATATCGGCCGATATCAAGTCTTTGTGGATGATGTCCAGCAGTTCCAGGGCGTTCACATCCGGGTTCACCAGGATGTCCTTGATACGCTCCAGCCAGTTGTCCATCTCGTAGTCGCCTTCGCCCAGGTAACCGTTCCTCTTGTATACCCAGTGCGCGGCGATACCTTTTTCCGCGATGTCGTCCATACGGCGGGTGCGGATCTGCACTTCCACCCAGATGCCGGAATTACTGAGCAGGGTGCAGTGCAGGGCCTCGTAACCGTTGGTCTTGGGGTTCTTCACCCAGTCCCGCAGGCGTTCCGGCATATACCGGTAGATGCCCGTGATGATGGAGAAGATGTGGTAGCACTGGTCGCGCTCCGTCTCCCGGGACTGCTGGTCCGCGTCGAAGATAATCCGGATGGCATACAGGTCGTACACTTCCTCGAAGGAGATCTTTTTCTCCTGCATCTTGTGCCACACGGAATAGGGCGTCTTCACCCGCTTTTTGATCTCGAACTTGAAGCCGGCTTTCTCCAGGGCCTGTTCGATGGGCTCCACGAAGGCGGTCATTTCGGCCCCTTTGTCGCGGATGTTCTTGTCGATGCGGGCCTTCACCTCTTCATAGGCTTCGGGCTCCTTGTAACGCAGCCAGATGTTCTCCATTTCGCTCTTGATGCTGTAAAGGCCCAGACGGTGCGCCAGGGGGATGAAGATGAACATGGTTTCGCTCAGGATCTTGTCCCGCTTGTGCTCCGGCATATGCTCGATGGTACGGCAGTTATGCAGGCGGTCGGCCAGTTTGATGAGGACCACGCGAACGTCGTCGTTCAGGGTGAGGAGGATGCGCTTGAAATTCTCGGCCTGCAGGCTCTGCTGGGAAATGTCCGTGCCGTGGGTCTTCTGCTCATTGTCCAGCACGTTCTTGATCTTGGTGAGACCGTCCACCAGCGAGGCGATCTTGTCGCCGAAACGTTCGCGGATGTCTTCCACGGTATAATCCGTGTCTTCCACCACATCGTGCAACAGCGCGGCAGCAATGGACTTGTATCCCAGGCCGATATCGTCCACCACGATGCGCGCCACGGCAATGGGGTGCAGCATATAGGGCTCTCCGCTGCGGCGCCGGACATTGCGATGTGCATCGTTGGCGAACTCAAAGGTCCGCCGTATCACCTCCATCTCTTCTGCATTGGCGCAGCGTTTTTCGGCCGACAGACGCAACAGCTCATAGTCGTGGGCTATCAGGTCGTAATCTTTCTGGGTAAACTCGGAGAAACTCATAGTTTAATACTTTTTTTGCGCCGTTCCTTGCGGGCACGGACGGCATCGGCATTCATCTCATCCAGCATCTCAACCGTAGTGCTATGCTGGTCTACATTCTGGAAGGCATAGGAGAGTTCCGCCCCGTAAAGGACGATACTCCATCCCATATTCAGCCAGATCATAAACAGGGGAACGGCGGCGAACACCCCGTATATGGCGCTCTGCTTGGCCACCATCAACTGCGTTTCCAGGTACAGGTACTGCACCCCGGTAAAAATGAGACCCGCTATCAGCGCTGCCTTCAGCGAATAGCGGGAATGGACTTTGGTATCCGGGATATAGCGATACATAATTTGGAGCACAAATACGGTGGTAGCGGCGAACACCAACCAGGTAAGGAAGCTCCGGATATGGCCGGCCAGGAAAGTACTGTCCGGGAACAGGAAGCTCAGCGCATTGGAATAAAGCACCGAGCCGGAGAAGAACAGCATGATCACAAAGGGCGACAACAGGGTGATGCCCACGATGATGCCGAAGGTGCGCAGCGGCTGATTCACTCGTTCCACCTTCCACACGTTGTTGAACACCCGGCTCACGGTAAGCATCAGCGATAGCACAATCCACGTGAAGGAGGCCATGGAAATGAAGCCGAAGAGGCCGGTTTCAGCCGTATTGGTAATGTTGTCGGCCGCATTCAGCAAGATCTGCGTGACTTCGCCTTCTCCCAGGTTGGCATAGACGATTTCGGCAAAATGATCCCGCAGGCCCACCGTATCCGTCAGGTACAGGCCGATGGCGATGAACGGCACTACGGCCATCATACTGCGATAGGCCAGGGCCGTGATCTGGTAGTCGATTTTCTGGTCATTGAAGGTGTTGAGCATCAGGAGCACCGTCTTGGCATCTTTCACCAGACGGCCCTTAAAGCGGGAGAAGTCCTCTTCATTGAGGAGCCAGATATCGTGCGTGAGAAAGCGTATGATGCGGGTAATCCAGATGGAAACCCACCGGAAAAACACCTGCATCTTATTCCACAAACGCTCGAACATCCCTAAAACAGTGTTGGTTCTGTAATGTTGTCATCCTGAGGAGCGCTAGCGACGAAGGCGCCTATCATCTCCCTGAACTCCTGCTCATCAATGATTTCCACGCCCAGTTCCTGGGCCTTCTTCACCTTCTCCGGACCGGGCTTGCTGCCGGCCAGCAGACAGGTGGTCTTGCCGCTCACAGAACTGCTGTTCTTGCCGCCGTGAGCCTCGATGAGAGCTTTCATATCGTCCCTGGAGATAGAGAAATTGCCACTGATTACAATGGTTTTGCCTTCCAGGGCATTGGAAAGCAGCTGTTTCCCGCTATCAATCGCGAACTGCAGACCGGCTCCCTTAAGACGTTCCACTTCCCGGAGATTCTCCTCACTGCGGAACCAGGCCAGAACGCTGTCGGCGATCACTTCACCCACTTCCGGCACGGCCAGCAGCTCTTCGCGGGTGGCGGCCTGCAGGGCCTCTATGCTGCCGAAATGACGGGCCAGGTCCCGCGCGGTGGTTTCGCCTACATAGCGGAGCCCCAGAGCAAAGAGCACGCGCTCGAACGGCACTTTCCGGGAATCGGCCAGGCTTTGCAGGAAGCGGCGGGCGCTGCGTTCCTTCCAGCCTTCCAGCTGCAGGAGCTGATATTCCCGGAGGGTGTACAAATCGGCCGGGGTGCGGACCAGCTGCAGGTTGTACAGCTGTTCCACGGTGGCTTCGCCGCACAGGACATTCATAGCCTTCCGCGAGACGAAATGCAGGATCCTTCCTTTGATCTGGGTAGGACAGCCGGCCGAATTGGGGCAGAACCAGCGGGCTTCGCCCTCCGGCTTCACCAGGGGCGTTCCACAGTCCGGACAGTTGGCCGGGAAAACGGGCGGGACGGCACCCGGAGCCCGTTTTGAAGGTTCCACGGCCGTGATTTTGGGAATGATTTCCCCACCTTTCTCTACGTATACCCAGTCGCCTTCGTGGAGGTCCAGGCTGCGCATCTGGTCTTCGTTCACCAGGGTGGCGCGCTTGACCATGGTGCCGCTCAGCAGCACGGGTTCCAGATTGGCTACAGGCGTAACCGCACCCGTCCGGCCCACCTGGTAATCGATGGACAGCACGGGGGTACAGGCTTGTTCGGCCTTGAACTTATAGGCCACGGCCCAGCGGGGGCTTTTGGCCGTATAGCCCAGCTGCTGCTGGTAGGCCATTTCGTTGATCTTGATCACAATGCCGTCCGTAGCGTAAGGAAGTTCCTTTCGGGCGGTGTCCCAATGGGCGATATAGGCCTCAATCTCTTCGATATTGTGGCAGATGCGGCGCTCGTCGGAAACAGGCAGACCCCAGCTTTGGGCCGCTTTTAAAGCATCGTCGTGGGTAGGGAAGTCCACCTGACCGGTGGGGATGTGGTACAGTGTACACATAAGGCCGCGCCTGCCCACTTCCTCCGGATCCTGCAGCTTGAGCGAACCGCTGGCGGCATTGCGAGGGTTGGCGAAAAGCGGCTCCTCGTTCACTTCGCGTTCGTGGTTCAGCTGGTCGAAGGATTCGTACGGCATCAGGATTTCCCCGCGGATTTCGAACTCCCGGGGCCAGCCCGTACCCTTCAGTTTTTCCGGGATATTGGCAATGCGGAGGGCGTTCCGGGTTACGTCGTCTCCCACTACGCCATCCCCGCGGGTAAGGGCCCGGAACAGCACGCCATTGCGGTAAGTAAGGCAGATGGCCGTGCCGTCGAACTTTAGTTCGCAGCTGTAAGTGAAGCTGGTGTCCAGGGTCTTGGCGGCCCGCTGGGCGAATTCTTCCACCTCGCCGATGGAATAGGTATTGGCCAGCGAGAGCATAGGATAGCGGTGCGGGACCTTGGCAAAGCCAGCGCTATCGGCCGATCCTTCTTCCAGGTCCGAGCCCACGCGCCGGGTGGGGGAGTCTTCAGTGGCATACTCCGGATACTGCGCTTCCAGCGCCTCCAGTTCATGCATGAGCTGATCATACTCATAATCGCTCATGGTGGGGGCGTTCTCCACGTAGTACTTCCGGCTGTTCTCCCAGAGAACGGCCTTCAGCTCCTCTATTCTATGCTTTGCCTCAGTGTAGTCCATACTCACGTATACGCACATACACATGCGTAAAACGCAAAGATAATAAATTTTCGGCGCTTCTGCAAAGTATGTTAATACTCCGCCTCGTTCTTCTCGCGATTCTCATCGATCACTTCATCGTAGCCCTTGAGGGCGGCGAAGGGCGCGAACTGGGCGGCACGGTCCTGGCGGGACATACGCGGATGCTTGCGGGAGGTGGGATGCTCCAGGTGGATGATGTCGTCGTACGGGGTGTTCATTCGTGGTGTCCTCCTATCTGTTGGTTGCGCTCGCGGGTGGTGGCGCCCTCCTCGAAATTCATTCCTTTCAGGATGGCGTTCTTGCCGAATTTCTTCCGGATTTCCAGAATCACTTCCTGCTGTTTCCGCTCCCGGGAAGTGTCCACCGGTTCCTCGAAAAGACTGAGCTGTTGTGCCGGCACATCCTCTTCCTTCATCACTTGAGATGCAACCACATAAACGCGTCTGACAGAGAGTTTTTTATTTACAATTCTGTCGAAGAGTTCCATCATGTTTTTTAGCAGGATGGAGGTGGCCGATGTGGGGAAAGGCAGGTTCACGCTGCCGTGCGCCGGCTTAGGCGTGGGACGCCCGTACCAGTCCTGCACCATAGGGCCGCCGGTCCCCTTGCCGGCTTCGTACCCCACGTGCAGCACCAGCTGGGTGGTGACCAGTCTTTTATCCACTAAATCCAGACTCAGGAGGTCGGTCATTTCCCGCACAATCAGGCGGGCTTTGTCGATGGGATAGGGCTCCTTGAGCACCTGCCCGTGGGAAAGGCTACTGGTACTGGGCCGATAAGCCTTGATATCGGCCATGGTGCAGGGCTCCCAGCCCCAGGCGTGGTCGATGAGCAGTTCGGCATTGACGCCGAAGAGCTTGTACAGCACTTCTTCGTTCACCAGAGACATCCGGGCCACATCGCCAAGTGTGTACATGCGGGCGCTTTCCAGGCGCGCCACGGTGCCGCGTCCAATGCGCCAGAAATCCGTCAGGGGCCGGTGCGTCCAGTATTTCTCCCGGTAACTCTGCTCCGTGAGTTCGGCAATGCGCACGCCGTCCTGATCGGCCTTCTGGTGCTTGGCCTCGATATCCATGGCCACCTTCGCGAGATAGAGGTTGGGGCCGATACCCGCCGTGGCCGTGACGCCTGTTTCCTGCAGTACGTCGCGGATCAGGCGCATAGCCAGCTGATGGGCATCCATCCGGTACATTTCCAGATACTGGGTGGCATCGATGAGCACTTCGTCTATGGAGTACACGTGGATGTCTTCCGGAGCAATCAGACGCAGATAGACGCCGTACACTTGTCCGCTCACTTCCAGGTACTTAGCCATTTGCGGCGGGGCGGTAATGTAGTCCAGTTCCAGCGAAGGGGCCTGCCGTTTGAGCTGCGCGATGCGCTGGTTTACCTCGAACAGGCGCGGCCTTCCGGGAATACCGTAGGCCTTCAGGGCCGGGGACACCGCCAGGCAGATGGTCTTTTCCGTGCGGGTGGGATCGGCCACCACCAGGCGGGTGGTGAGCGGGTCCAGGCCACGCTCCACGCACTCTACCGATGCGTAGAACGATTTGAGGTCGATGGCTATGTAGGTACGCTGGGACACAGTAGTACAAAATTAGTAAATATTTACTATCTTTGTACGATATAAAAGAAACAATATTAGCAACCCAATATTATGAAAGATTCCATCATTATCCTTTGTGGCGGCGGCCCGGCTCCGGGTATGAATACCGTCGTAATGTCTGTTGCCAAAACGTTCCTCAGCAATGGTTACCGTGTAATCGGCCTGCATGGCGGTTACAGCGGCCTGTTCAGCAAGGCTCCCCGCACTGAAGAAATCGATTTCTTCAAGGCCGATGCCTATTTCAACCGCGGTGGCTCCTATCTCCAGATGAGCCGCTTCAAACCT
>JAEEGL015803802.1_pt1 | contig 24800 bp, 17 predicted proteins | sample 9134231 | NCBI WGS metagenome assembly JAEEGL01 (sample SAMN16246548, study PRJNA631951) | gut metagenome | biome: gut microbiome; feature: rumen; material: fiber-attached | host: Bos | place: Iran: Karaj | collected 2018-10
GAAAATGGGAGTAGAGCCATTCTTATCCAGCCGCTGATTATGAGATGACGCCGCGTGACGGAATACAGTCACAGTGGCGAATATTCGGATTCCAGCCGTGCTGGGCGGAGCAGTTAACCGTTCGGAGACAATCTGAATGATCTGAAAATCTGCCAGGCGCCGTACGAATCCGGACAGTACTTAAACGATACGTAAGACAGCAGACTCTTCTGCCTGTTTCGCCGTATCCCGTACTGATTCCGGACGTACGGCGCTTTTGTTTTTTCAGCTTCCCGGATCTGAGAAAGACAAGGTTGTTCTCCGGAAGGGCAATGCATCGCCTTTGGCTTGCCGCGTGGCGGCATACCTACGGCAGTTATAACGGGCAGAAGGATGGATCCCGGACGGCGTCATAAAGACGATAGCTGGCAGACGCAGGTGCGTTCTTTGCAACGGAGGAGGGCAGACCCGGCGGGAGAGCGCCCGCAAAGGCCTTACGCCTTATTTCCGCCCCCGGGCTCCGGAAGCGGAGCTTCCGCCGCGGGTGCGGCGGGTGCGGCAGCGGCGTGCGGCGCGGCCGGGAGGGGTAACTTCCTGTCGGGGAATTCCATCCTGTAGGCCGGCGCTCCGCTCACGAAGCGGACGTTCACCACGGCCGAGTATGTCTTTCCCGATCTCGACGACACGAGACCGTCGAGGGCGGCTTTCCCGGTGCCGAGCAGCGCCTTCGCCAGCGGGGCGTCGGCGGGATGGCCGATCTTTTCGAAATACCTGTCGTCGCGCTCGAGGCAGACGGGGCAGTCGGGGTTCGAGCAGAACCACGAGCGCTTTCCCTCGACGATCTTTCCGCCGCATCTGAAGCATCGGCAGACCTCGGGGAGCTCGGCCCCCTCGGGCGCCTTTTCCTTCGAACGGCGGGGCTTCGGGGGCTCGCGCTCGGCGTCTGGCGCGGCCGCCATGGCGCCTGCGCAGACGGCCGACAGGTCGCTCTCGGCCTCGGCCAGGACGGCGTCCACCGTCTTTATGCCTTTCCAGACCTGCTTGAGCGATTTGCTGAGACCCAGCGTCCGGTCCTTTGCCATGTTGATGCCGAGCTTTGCGAGCGAATCGACGTAGTATTCGCCCTCGGCGGTTATGCCGTACCGGTTCCTCGAAAGAGTGATGTAGCCGCTCTTTATGGCGGCGTCGATGAGCCCCGCGCGCGTCGCCTCGGTGCCGAGTTCGACCTCGCTTATGACCTCCATCGCCTCGCCGTCGTCGGACAGTTCCTTCTTCTCTCCGGCGGAGTACGGGTTTTTGAGATAATTGTTAAGAGTTTCGGCGGTGTAGTGGTCGGGCGGACGGGTCTCCTTTTCGTCGGGCCTGAAGCGCGGAGTCACGGTGTCTCCCTCTTCGAGGGAGGGCAGCACGGTCTGCTTCTTTGTCGGGGGCTCGAAGCGGGTATATCCGGGAGTCACTATGATGTCGCCGGTGAGGTTGTATTTTTCAAAACCGTTTTCGACCGTCAGGACCGTTCTGTCGACGGTGTAGTCCTCGGTGCAGAAGGCTGAGCAGAAGCGCTTGAAGACGGCAGCGTAGATCTTCTGCTCGTCCTCGGGGAGCGACTTCACGTCGGGTATGCTGTAGGTCGGGGTGAGGCCGGAGTGCGACTCGATCTTCGAGTCGTCGAAGATCTGCCTGCTGTCGCGGAAGGCGACTCCCCTGAACGGCCCGGGATAGGCCTTCTGGATCGCCGCGATGATGTCCTTCGCCTTCTGTTTCTCGGCTGTCGCCATATACTGAGAGTTGGTCCTCGGGTACGAGACATAGCCCGCCTCGTAGAGCTTCTGGAGGACGTCGAGCGTCTTCTGGGGCCTGAATTTCCACTCCTTGCCGGCCTTGCCCTGAAGGTCGGAGAGCGAGAAGAGGCGCGGACGCGGTATGGTCTTGCGCTCGGTCTTTTTCTTTGTCACTTTCGTCTCCGCCGCGTTGTATTTCTCGCAAAGAGCCGAGCATTCTTCCGGGCTGCCGCACCTGATGTCGGAGACGAGCTTCAGCCCGCCCGCGTCGTGCGTCGCGAGCCAGTATTTTTCGGGCACGAAGGCGCGTATCGCGCGCTCGCGCTCGCATATCGCGGTGACGATGGGCGAGGTGACCCTGCCCACGCGGAGCAGCCTGCCCGACTTGACCGTCGCCATGCGGGTGAGGTTTATGCCGTATAGCCAGTCGATGTAGGTGCGGGCGTAGCCCTCGCCGGCCAGGCTGTCGTAATCGGAGTCGCTCTTCATGGCGGAGAGCTCGGCCGCGATCGTGCGCGGCGTCTGGTCGGGCATCCACAGCCGGTAGACCGGCTTCGTGTTGCCCGCCTGGGTCAGTATGTTGCGGATGATTATCTCGCCCTCGCGGTCGGAGTCGCCGGCATTGACGACCGCCGAGACGTCGTCCCTGCGCAGAAGCCCTTCGAGTTTTTTGTACTGCGCCCGGGCTCCCGCGTCCCCCGACACCTTGTATCTGAACGACGGAGGGATGATCGGAAGGCAGTCCGAGCGCCAGGAGCGGAGGGAGGCGTCGTAGTCCTCGGCGTCGAAGAGCGACAGCAGGTGGCCGAAGGCGTAGGCGACGATGTAGCCGTCGTTCTCGTAGTGGCCGCCCCGCGATTTTCCGCCGTCGGATATCCATGACGGACGCGGCGAGACCGCGGCGGCTATGTTTCTCGCGAGCGACGGTTTTTCGGCTATGATCAGGATTTTCGACATGTATGCACTCCGTTTCGGGGAAATCGCTTAAGGCAATACCGCACAATTAGCGTGCGTGTATTGGCGAGGGATTTTTGTGCCTGTTTTGACTGAGAAATCGCAGGAAAACAGGCGGTTTTTCAAGATTTCGACGTCAAAACAGGCGCAAAAAGAGCCGTCAAGACGCGTGCGTCGAATTGTGCGGTATTGCCTTAAATCCATTATACTCCGGGCGCCTCTCAAAATCAAGTGAAAATTGGATGAACGGCGGAAAGCGCGCTCCGTCAGCCGGAAAAGCGCTCCCGCTTACGGCGCCGCGCGGCGCCTCCGCGTCCGGCATGACGCCGTCTCTGTCCGTTTTCACACGTTTTTCAGCCGGGTTTTTCCCGCTTTTGCCTATTTGGTATTGCAAAGAGACACAAATCATAGTATAATTATTAATAAAGAATTATGTTAGGGGAGTTTGGCTGTGAAACTTCTTTTCCTCGGCACCGGAGCCGCCGACTGGCCCCGCGACAGGGCCGGCGTCGCGCCGGACGACAGACGCACGCGGAGATATTCGTCCGCGATGACCGACGGCGGACTGCTCATCGATCCCGGTCCGCACATTTACGACTACGCCGAAAGACTGGGCACGCCCGGCATGTTCCGCGGAATCCGCGCGGTAGCCGTGACCCATTCCCATCACGACCATCTGGGCCGGAGGAACCTCTTACGGCTGGCGGAAGAGGCGGACCGCGCGATCGACGTCTTCGCCGACGCCGGAGTCTTCCGCAGGCTGGGGGAGCTCCCGCCCGGGCTCGTGCCGCACGAGGTGAAGCCGGGCACCGCTGAGGAGACGGGCGGATATGTCCTCATGCCATGCCGTTCTAACCACGACCTTTATTTCACCGGTGAGCAGACGCTCAACTGGATAGTGACCGAAAAGTCATCGGGGCGCAGTTTTTTCTACGGGGCCGACTCGGGCTGGATCATGTACGACACCTGGCAGCTCATAAGAAAAGCGAAGCCGAACGCGGTGGTCTTCGAGGCAACTCTCGGGGACGTCCCGGGCGACGACAGGGTCTTCGGACACACTTCGGTCCCGATGATAGCCATCATGCTCGAGACGATGAGAAAGCAGAAGGGCATAGCCGACGGCGCGAAGATCATCACCACGCACATGGCGAGGACGCTCCACGGCACTCACGAAGAGACCGCGGCATTGCTCGCGCCGCTCGGGGCGGTCCCGGCGTACGACGGCTTCGAGACCGAGATCTGACGGCCGGCAGCCCGCGGTAAAGACACCGTCCCGGCTGATCCGGCCGGGGCATCAGAGCACCGTATATTATCAGTCAGCAGTATACCTAAACGACCGTTCAAGGAGAGAAACACCATGGAAACAGAAAGAAAGATCAGAGTCACGCTCTGGAACGAATTCAGACACGAAAAGACCGAGGAGGCAGCCAAAGCCCTCTATCCGAACGGCATCCACGCGTGCATCGCCGAATATCTCTCGCAGTATCCCGGCATCGAGTGCACGCTGGCCGCGCTCGACGACCCCGACCAGGGGCTTCCCGACAGCGTGCTCGACAGCACCGACGTCCTCATATGGTGGGGCCACATGGCCCACGGAGAGGTGAACGACGACCTGGTGAAGAAGATCCGCGACCGCGTCTATATGGGTAAGACAGGGTTCATCGCGCTGCATTCTGCGCACCATTCGAAGCCCTTTAAGACGATCGTGGGAACGCTCGGAAACCTCACCTGGGGCCGCAACCAGAAGGAGATCATGTGGAACCTTCTGCCGACTCACCCGATCGCCGAGGGTATTCCCGACAAGTTCTTCATCGAGTCGGAGGAGCTCTACGCCGAGCCCTTCTTCGTTCCTCAGCCGAACGAACTGATCTTCGGCAGCTGGTACGAGGACGGATACATCTTCCGCTCGGGCATGACATACCTCCGCGACTGCGGCAGGATATTCTACTTCCAGCCCGGCCACGAGACCTGCCCGTCGTTCCACAACCCCTATGTGCTGCGGATAATATACAACGCGGTGAAATGGGCCGCCCCGTCAGTTCCCGGGTACGAATACAAGAACCACTGCCCGCACGTCGTGAAGGACTATTCCGACAGGGAAGAAAAAGGGAAGCTCAAGAGCAACATGTACCCCGTGGCTTTCGACGCCCTGGGCATCGAACGGTAAGGAACGCCCCGCAGGGCGTCCAGCTCCCGGGCTCACGCACATGGCAGCAAAAGCAGAAAAAAGAGACGGCCTTGCCGCCTATCTGTTCCATCAGGGGACGAATTTCGAGTCCTACAGATATCTCGGTCAGCACACGTCGGACGGGAGGACGGTCTTCCGCGTCTGGGCGCCGAACGCGCTCGCGGCATACGTGTGCGGAGACTTCTGCGGCTGGGACACGGCGTCCGCGGTCCCGATGGAAAGGATCACGGAGGGCGGGATATGGGAAGCCACGCTTCCGGAGATCCCGCGCGGCGGCAGATACAAGTACATATTCAGAGCCGCCCCGCGCGAAGGAGCGTCTGACGTCGGGAGGACCGTCTGGAAGCCCGACCCCTACGCGGTGAGCTTCGAGGCGCCTCCCGAGGCGGCGTCGATCGTGGCGGAGGCCCCGTTCGGATACCGCTGGACCGACGCTGCGTGGATGTCGTCGAGACCTGACGCCCGCGACTGCCGGCGCCCGCTCAACATATACGAACTGCACCTCGGCTCCTGGATCCGGAACGACGGCGGGGAAAGGCCGGGCTACCGTCAGATAGCCGGCGAGCTCGCCCCCTACGTGAAGGCGATGGGCTACACGCACGTCGAGCTGCTGCCGGTCAGCGAGCACCCCTTCGAAGGCTCATGGGGATACCAGGTGAGCGGGTATTACGCACCGACGTCCAGATTTGGCAGTCCGGAGGACTTCTGCGGGTTCGTCGACCGGATGCACGAGGCGGGGGTCGGGGTGATCCTCGACTGGGTGCCGGCCCATTTCCCGAAAGACGCGTTCGGACTTTGCGAATTCGACGGCGGCCCGCTCTACGAGTACCAGGGGAAGGACCGGATGGAGCACGCCGGCTGGGGCACGCGCTGCTTCGATGTCGGCCGCAACGAGGTCCAGTCGTTCCTCATCTCGAACGCGGACTACTACGCCTCGGTGTACCACGCCGACGGCCTGCGCGTCGACGCCGTGGCGTCGATGCTCTATCTCGACTATGACCGCATGCCGGGCGAGTGGATCCCGAACGTATACGGCGACAACCGCAACCTCGAGGCGATCGCCTTCTTTAAGAAACTCAACTCGCATATGCGCGGCAGGTTTCCGCAGGTGATGATGATAGCCGAGGAATCGACGGCCTGGGGCGGAATCACGTCAGAGCCGCCGGACGGCCTGGGCTTCTCCTACAAATGGAACATGGGCTGGATGAACGACGCCCTGAGCTACAAGTCGACCGACCCGCTCTTCCGGCGCTTCTGCCATGAAAAGCTCACCTTCCCGCTCTGCTACGCCTTCTCCGAGAACTACATACTGCCCGTCTCGCACGATGAGGTCGTACACGGCAAGAAGTCGCTGCTCGACCGCACCCCGGCCGGATACGACGGAAAGTTCGCCGATACCAGGGCCTTCCTCCTCTGGATGATGACGTGCCCCGGAAAGAAGCTGAATTTCGCCGGGAACGAGATCGGACAGTTCGACGAATGGAACTGCGACGCCGCGACCGAGTGGTTCCTGCTCGGATACGACAGGCACAGACAGCTCCAGCACTTTGTCTCGGATCTCAACTTCATATACCTTTCCTCCCCCGAGCTCTGGGAGAGGGACGGGGGCTGGGACGGATTCGAGTGGATCCAGCCCGACGACAGGGACCGCAACATCATTTCCTTCCTCCGCATGTCGGAGAAGGGGACGCTGCTCGCCGTCATAAACTTCTCGGCGGCCGCCCGGCCGGATTACAGGGCGGGCGTGCCGGGTGAGCCGGGCAGCCGCTGGAAGCGGCTGATCTCGACCGACTGTGAGGAATACGGCGGGACCGGCGCCGTCCCTCCCGCGACGCTCACCGCGTCGGCTAAGCCGGCCGACGGCAGGGAGGCCTCGGTGAGGATCCCGCTCGCGCCGCTGTCCGGAGCGCTCTACCGGATGGCGCCGCCCGCGAAGCCGACAGCCGGCAGCAGGAAGACCGACAGACCGATTCAACCAAAATAACCGGGATATCTCCCGGAAAGGCCGGTGGAACAACATGTTCAAGAAAAAGGAATGCATCGCGATGATCCTCGCCGGCGGGCAGGGGAGCAGGCTCTACGCTCTCACCTCGCGCCTCGCGAAGCCCGCGGTATCATTCGGCGGTAAATACCGCATCATCGATTTCACCCTTTCGAACTGCGTCAATTCAGGTATCGACACGGTGGGCGTGCTCACCCAGTACCAGCCGCTGCTGCTCAACGACTATATCGGCAACGGGCTGCCCTGGGACCTCGACCGCACATTCGGCGGCGTCAAGATCCTGCCTCCCTATCAGGGGCGCGGGAGCGCCGACTGGTACAGCGGCACCGCGAACGCGATCTGGCAGAACCGCGACTTCATCGCCAGGTATTCGCCCGACTATCTGCTCGTTCTCTCGGGCGACCACATATACAAGATGAACTACGCGAAGATGCTTGCGTATCACAGGCGGAGCGGAGCCGACTGCACCATCGCCGTCATCGACGTCCCCCTCGAGGAGGCGTCGCGCTTCGGCATCATGAGCACCGACGGCGACGGGAGGATCGTGAAATTCTCCGAGAAGCCGAAGGTCCCCGAGAGCACGCTGGCATCGATGGGCATCTACATATTCAACACACGCATGCTGCTCGACAGCCTCGCCGCGGACGAGCGCGATCCGTCGTCGTCGAACGACTTCGGGAAGAACATAATACCGTCGATGCTCTCGCAGGGGAAGAAGCTCTTCGCCTACCGCTTCGACGGCTACTGGAAGGACGTCGGGACGGTGAAGTCGCTCTGGGAGGCGAACATGGACATGCTGGGCGAGGATCCCCCGCTGCGCCTGAACGACGACTCCTGGAGGATCTATTCGAGGCACGAGGCCGCGGCTCCGCAGTATATCGGCAAGACCGCATCGGTGTCGAATTCGTCGGTCACCGAGGGCTGCGAGATCTACGGCGAGGTGATAAACTCGGTGCTCGGCTCGGGCGTGACCGTCGAGGCGGGCGCGTCGGTCAGGGACTCGGTGATCATGAGCCGCGCCGTCATCCGCGCGGGAGCCACGGTCGACCGGGCGATAGTCGACGACGGGGCCGTCATCGGCGCGAGAGCTACGGTGGGACGGCGGAACGCTCCCGACGGCGACATCGCCGTGATAGGCGCCGGAGTCAAGGTGGTCGACGACGAGGCCGTCGAGCCCGGCGCGATGATGTATTCGGACTGAGAAGAGGGGGACACCGGTATGAAAGCCGCGGGACTTGTTTTTTCGCATCTGCACGACGATATCGTGCCCGAACTCACCAAATACCGCACGATGGCCTCGGTGCCGTTCGGCGGCAGGTACAGGCTGATCGACTTCACCCTGTCTAACATGGTCAACGCCGGGATCGACAAGGTGGGCATCATCACCAATTACAACTACCGTTCGCTGCTCGACCACATCGGAACGGGCAAGGACTGGGACCTCGCCCGGCGCTCGGGCGGCATAAAGCTCCTGTCGCCCTTCATCACCGCGTACAACGCGGGGGGCGTCGCGGGAGTATACAGCACCAGGCTCGAGGCGATGCTCAGCTCGGTGAATTTCATCTCCGAGTGCTCCGAGGACGTCGTGGTCTGCTCCGACTGCGACATAATCTGCAATATCGACCTGTCGCGGGTGATCGCGTATCACCTGTCGTCGGGCGCCGACATCACACTCGTCACCAAGAGGAGCGGGGACGTCGGCAACGTGACGTCGCGCCATTCCGCCGTCATCTGCGACGGCGACGGCAGGATCACCGACGTTCACGCCTGTACTCCCGACGACGGCCCCGACACCGCGATATGCACCAATATCATGGTGATCTCGCGCGCCTATCTCCTCTCGGTGCTGGGCGACGCCGCCGCTTACGGCTATACCAGCTTCTTCCGCGACATAATGTCGAGGAACGTGGGCAGGGCTGACTACCGCGCCTTCCCGCTCGACGGATTCTACGCGATTATCAACTCGATGGCGGGCTATTTCGAGTGCTCAATGAGCCTGCTCGACGGCAGCGTCCGCCGCGAACTCTTCGGTACCGAGGGACGTCCGGTGTACACCAAGGTGCGCAACTCGGCGCCTTCGCTCTTCCTGCCCGGCTCGTCGGTCACGAACTCGCTCGTCGCAGACGGCTGCGTGATAGAGGGCGAGGTGCGCAACTCGGTGATCTTCAGAGGAGTCCGTATCGCGCGCGGCACGAAGGTCGAGAACTCCGTCATCATGCAGGACGGGATCGTCGGAGGCGGCTGCAGCCTCAACTGCGTCGTGGCCGACAAGAACGCCGTCATAAGGGACGGCAGGGTCCTGTCGGGGCACAGCACGATGCCATTCTTCATCGGAAAGGGGATCATGGTTTGAAAAAGATCCTTTTCGCCGGCTCTGAAGCCACTCCGTTCGTCTCGACCGGCGGCCTCGGCGACGTCATGGGGTCTCTCCCCGCGGCTCTGGCATCCCGCTTTCCAGGTCTTTCTGTGAGCGTGGTGCTGCCGCTGTATTCGTCGATCCCCGAAAGATACCGGAGCGGCATGAAGCCGCTCGACTCATTCGAGGTCCCGCTCGCGTGGAGACGCCAGCGCTGCGACGCTCTGTATACCGACGCGGGCGGCGTGCGGTACATATTCATCGGGAACAGCTACTACTTCGACCGGCCGTCGACATACGGACAGTACGACGACGGCGAGCGATTCGCCTTCTTCGGCGCCGCGGTCGTCGAGCTGATGAAGCGCGACGGCATGTGCCCCGACATACTCCACGCGAACGACTGGCAGTCGGCCTCCGCCGTGATCTATCTCGACCGCGAGAAGCGGGCGGGGAACCTCACCGGCGTGAAGAGCGTGTTCACCGTGCACAATCTCGAATATCAGGGGAAATACGACCCCTACATCCTCGGCGACGTCTTCGGACTGGGCGAGGAATATCTCCCCGAGCTGAAATTCGGCGACTGTATAAATCTGCTCAAGGGCGCGGCCGTTGCCTGCGACAGGCTGACGACGGTCTCGCCGACGTACGCGTCGGAGATCCTCACGCCTGAATTCGGCTGCGGTCTCGAAGGCTTCCTCGGCTCCTGCCGCGGCAAGCTGCGCGGGATACTGAACGGCATCGATACGGGACTTTACGATCCCGGGCGCGACCCCGATCCGGGAAGGCGCTTCGGACCCGTCCGCCAGGCGGGCAAGGACCGCTGCCGCGCCGCGCTCTGCTCCGAGCTCGGGATCTCGGGGGACGGACCGCTGTTTTCGATGATCACGCGCCTTGCCGGACACAAGGGCATCGGACTTGCCGCGGGCATGATCGACGGCCTGCTGGACGCGACGGGCGGCAGCTTCGTGCTGCTCGGCACCGGAGAGCGTGAATACGAGGACTTCTTCCGCGGGCTCGAAGGCCGTCATCCCGGCAGGGTGAGGTCGCTGATCTCGTACGACAGAGGTCTCGCGTCGCGTATATACGCCGGAGCCGACATATTCATCATGCCGTCGCTCGCCGAGCCGTGCGGCCTGGCGCAGATGATAGCATCGAGATACGGGACGGTCCCGGTGGTCAGGCGCACCGGCGGGCTCGCCGACTCGATAAAGCAGGCGGGCATCGAAGCTGAGGGAAGCGGGAGTGAAAAGGAAAAGATATACGGCAACGGATTCGTCTTCGACGAGCCGTCGCCCGACGCTCTCTTCCGCGCGGCGTATGCGGCCGCGGAGTTCATTTCCGACCCCGTGAGGAAGAGAAAGCTCCGCGGGGCTGTGATGAGCGTCGACTTCTCATGGGAGAAGTCGGCCGGAGAATACATGAAGCTGTACGAAGAGCTGTTCTAAACACCGGGGATTCTGCCGGGTGAAAAGACACTGACCGGGCGGAGGCCGGAACACGGCGGACTCCGGTCAAAGTGACGGCAATACAAAACCCAAGCGCACAAAACAGAAAAAATCCAACAGAACGGAAAATAAACAAGTGATAACGAAACCCGACAAAAAAGAGATCACGAGACTGATCGAAGAGCGCCTCTCAAGGCTCTTCGGCGAATCCGCCGCCACCGCGACACCCGAGCAGGTATACCGGGCCGTCGCGTCCACCGTCACCGACATCCTCTCGCAGAAGAGGTCCGAATACAGGGAGAAAGTCGATTCCGCCGGCGGCAAGAAGGTATACTACATCTGCATGGAGTTCCTGCTCGGCCGCTCGCTCAGGACGAACCTCCACAACCTCGGCCTTGCCGAAGACTACGCGGACGCCCTTGCCGAGCTGGGCTTCGACCTGCACGACCTCTACGAGTGCGAGCCAGACGCCGGCCTCGGCAACGGCGGCCTCGGCCGCCTTGCGGCCTGCTTCGCCGACTCGCTGGCGTCGTGCAACTACCCCGCGTACGGCTTCTCGATCTGCTACGAATACGGCCTCTTCAGACAGAAGATAGCTGACGGCCTGCAGGTCGAGCTGCCCGACAACTGGCTGCCAGGCGGAGACGTCTGGCTGCAGCCGAGGCCCGACCGCACCTTCACAGTGCGCATGGGCGGGCGCGTGGTCGAGGAATGGAAGAACGACAGGCTCGAGATAAGATACGAGAACACGCAGGACGTTGAGGCGGTCCCATACGACATGATGATATCGGGAGCGGACTCGGAGAGCGTGGTCAGGCTCCGCCTCTTCAAGGCCAGGGACCCCGGGGCGTTCAACATGGGCCTGTTCGCCAGAGGACAGTACGCCAGGGCGATAGAGGAGAGCAGCGGCGCCGAGATCATCTCCAAGGTCCTCTATCCGACCGACAACCACGACGAGGGAAAAATGCTCCGGCTCACGCAGCAGTATTTCCTCTGCTCGGCGTCGGTGCAGAACATAATCCGCGACCATATGGCGCACTACCGCCGCATCGACAACCTTGCCGAAAAGGTGGCCATACACATAAACGACACCCATCCCTCGCTCGTCATACCCGAACTCATGCGGGTGCTCGTCGACGACTACAGGCTGTCGTGGGAGCGCGCGTGGGAGATCACGGTGAAGACGGTCTCGTATACCAACCACACCGTCATGCCCGAGGCCCTCGAGAAGTGGAACGAGGACATATTCAGGCTCCGTCTGCCCAGGATATACATGATCATAAAGGAGATAAACGAGCGGTTCTGCCGCGAAGCCTGGGATGCCTTCCCGGGCGACTGGGACAGGATCGCGAATCTCAGCCTGATCAACCGCGGACAGATGCATATGGCGAACCTGGCCGTCGTCGGCTCGCATTCGGTCAACGGAGTGTCGAAACTGCACTCGAAGATCCTGACCGACACCGTGTTCAAGGACTATTACCGCATGACTCCCCGGAAGTTCACGAACGTGACGAACGGCGTCGCGCACCGCAGATGGCTGTGCTATTCGAACCCGAAGCTCGCGTCGCTGCTCGATGACACCATCGGTCCCGCCTACCGGAACGACCCCGAGCGGCTCGCCGATTTCGCCGCTTATGCCGACGATATGAGCGTCCTCAGCCGCCTGCGCGGTATCAAGCACGCGAACAAGATCGACTTCGCCCGGATGAACGAGAAGAAAACGGGCGTGGCGATCGACACCCACTCGGTGTTCGACGTCCAGATCAAGCGGCTTCACGAGTACAAGCGCCAGCTGCTCAATCTGCTCAACATCATAAGTCTCTACGGAGAACTGCTGAGCGACCCCAACATGCGCATATATCCCCGCACATACATCTTCGGCGCCAAGGCGGCTCCGGGATACGACCTCGCCAAGCGCATCATACAGCTGACCTGTCTGCTCTCGGCCGAGATCGAGTCGCAGCCGAGGATCAGGGAGCAGCTCCGGGTGGTCTTCCTCGAGAACTACAGCGTCAGCCTCGCCGAGGCGCTCATCCCCGCGTCCGAGATCAGCGAGCAGATATCGCTCGCCGGCTGCGAGGCCAGCGGCACCGGCTGCATGAAGCTTATGATGAACGGAGCGCTGACGGTCGGCACGCTCGACGGAGCGAACGTCGAGATGAAGGACGCGGTCGGCGCGGACAACATCTACATCTTCGGACTCGGCGCCGACGACGTGGCGAACCTGCGCATGGCGGGTTACAATTCGGCGCTCTGTTACGCCGGCAACGAGAGGCTGCGCTCCGCCGTCGACAGGCTCGGCAGGGGATTCTCGGGCGAGCCGTTCGATGACCTGAAGAACTATCTGCTCGCCGGACAGGGGATGGCCGATCCCTACATGTGCCTCGCCGATTTCGATTCCTACAGGCTCATGCATGAAAAGATGTACAGCGACTATCTCGACCGCTCCGGATGGAGCCGGAAGTCGCTGATGAATATCGCCGGTTCGGGCTTCTTCGCCGCCGACAGGGCGGTCAGGGAATACGCAGACAGGATCTGGGACCTCGTGCCGGTCGGGGAGGACAAAAGGTCTTATACCGCGAATGCCCCGGAAAGCGCCGGAGCCTCCGGTCATTCGGAAGGCTGACATGCTGCCGGCATTTGCCGAAAAGATCATGCCCCCGCCGCCGGTCCTCACCCTGACCGAAGGAGGGACCGCCGTCTCGGGCAGAGGATGCTTCGAGTGCGGCTCGCGCGTCGAGGCGGATATGAAGGTCTGCTGCAGATCGGGCATATCTGCCGTCGTCATGCGCGTCTTTCCCGACGGTCAGGACCCTGGAGTGGTCGCTGATCCCGGCCCGGGATATACCGATCTCCCATTCGAATACACCGGCGGAGACGGGATATGCTCGGAATACCGCCTTGTGCTCGACACAGAGGCGATCTGCGGCGGCCGGGGGTCGGGACTGTTCTTCTATGAGTACCTCTTCCTCCGCGGCGGAGACACCCTGTTTTCGTCGTCCTCCGACAACGTGCATTTTTCGCTGTCTGATACAGAGGGAACGAAGTTCCGCCTTCTGATATACGAAAGGGGATTCGACGTACCCGATACCGGATGCGGCATCATGTACCACATATTCGTCGACCGCTTTTTCCGCGGCGACGACCCCGGCGCGACATACGGAGCCGGGGCTAGGCTCAGGCCGCCATCGGTGTGGAAGCGGGGGATCCCCTCCTTCGCGGCGGTGCGCGGAGAAGAGACGGACAACCTCGATTTCTACGGCGGGAACCTCGAAGGCGTCAGAGAGAAACTCGGATATCTTAAGTCGCTCGGTGTCACGATGATCTATCTCTCCCCCGTCTTCAGCGCACCGTCGAACCATAAATACGACACGTCCGACTACACCGTGATCGACTCCGGCTTCGGAGGCCGGCCGGCCTTCGACGCCCTGCTGCGCGATGCAAAGGAGCAGGGCATCGGCGTCATCCTCGACGGCGTGTTCAACCACACCGGGGCCGACAGCGTTTATTTCGACGCTGAGCACAGGTACGGGCCGGGAGCAGAGTCGGAGGATTCGCCATATCACTCCTGGTACCGCTTCGGGAGGGACTATAAGAACGGATACGAGTCGTGGTGGGACATAAGGATCCTGCCGCGTCTTCGCACCGACCTGCCGGAGGTAAGGGACTTCTTCACGGCTCCCGGCGGCATCGCGGCACGTTATATCTCCGATGGAGCTGCGGGGTGGCGGCTAGACGTCGCCGACGAACTTCCCGACGAATTCCTCGAGGAACTGAGAAAGTCGGTAAAGAAGGAGAACAGCGACGCCCTCATCATAGGCGAAGTCTGGGAAAACGCCGCCGACAAGGTGGCATACGGCAGACGCAGGAAGTACTTCAGAGGCAGGCAGCTCGACAGTGTCATGAACTATCCGTTCCGCCGCGCGCTGATAAGATACGCGACGGACGGCTGCGCCGTGGCGCTTGCTGCCGAGCTGACCGATATCTATTCGTCCTACCCGCCGGCGGTGTGCGACGCCCTGATGAATATCGTCGGGACTCACGACACCGCGAGGATCCTCAGCTGTCTCGGCGACCCCGCCGGGGCCGCGGCGGCGGAGAGCGAGACCGATAACCGGAAGCTCGCGTCGATGCGCCTGACCCCCGAACAGAGGCGGATAGGGATCGAAAGACTGAAGGCGGTGTCGGTCATACAGTATACCGTTTACGGCTTTCCCTGCGTCTATTACGGCGACGAGACCGGCATGGAGGGCATGTCCGATCCGTTCTGCCGCGCCCCGATGAAATGGGGAAGCGACGCCGACGCCGAACTGCTCGAGCACTACCGGCGTCTCGGCCGGATCCGCCGCTCCGAGCCGTCTCTCGCCGGCGGAAGCTTCAGAGTAGTGAGAGCCGACGGCGGATATATCGAATACGAGCGGGAAAAGGGCGGACGCAGGCTGACGGTCGCCGTCAATCTGGGCGACGCGCCGGCGGTCTGCCGGGCTTCGGGCGTTGAGCTCTACGGCGGGACCGAAGTAAAAAGACCGGTGATCGGACCGAGAGGCTTTGCGCTGATCGTCCGGACGCCGCGAAAAGGTGAAGGAGAGTGACGAAGCTCTTGATCAGATCGATATCCGGAATAAAACCGCCGCGTCTGCGCGCGGCGTCGCTCTTCTGCGCGGCCGTGACCGTTGTCTTGCTCTGTCTATCCGGTCACGCCGTCCCCGCAGCGGGGGCCGCGGCGGGACCCGTACCGGGGGTTGCTGAAAAGATCGCGGCCTCGCTGGAATTATCGGGCTTTACTGACCCCGCCAAGGCGAAGGACGGGAAGACCGGGACCTTCGCGACCGGTAAAGCAGGCGCGACGGTGACCGTCGAGGCCGGAGCCGACATAGGATACATCTACCTTCTCTACGCGTACGCGCCGGGGCCCTGGACGGTATCGTCGGGCAGTTCGTCGGCGCAGGCCGACGGCCTCTATCTCCATGAATGCGTCTTTTTCGCCGAGAAGTTCGGCGCGTCGAAGACAGCCGTCCTCAGTTTTCCGTCGGGAGTGTATCTCACGGCGGTAGAGGTCTACGGGACGGGAGGGCTGCCCGACGGCGTGCAGGTATGGGAGCCGCCCTGCGAGAAGGCGGACATACTGCTGCTCTCGGCCCATTCGGACGACGAGCACCTTTATTTCGCCGGTATACTGCCTTATTACGCCCGGGTGCGCGGCGCAGCGGTCCAGGTGGCCTATTTCACCGAGCACATCAAGGATTACGTCCGCTGGCACGAGCGTCTCAACGGCCTGTGGACAGCCGGCGTGCGCCACTATCCGGTGATATCCGGATTTCCCGACGCCCTCTCGTACGACCTTGCGACCGCCTACTCCAAGTTCGAGAAGGCGGGCTGTTCAAAAGATGAGCTGACAAACTGGACGGCGGAGCTCTACCGGCGGTTCAGACCTCAGGTCGTGCTCGCGCACGATCTCGCCGGGGAATACGGACACGGGCAGCATATGGCGTCGGCCGACACGGCGATCCGCGCCGCGGAGACGGCGAAGGACCCGTCGAAGATACTCTCGGGCTACCCCGCGTACGACGTTCCGAAGCTCTACGTGCACCTGTACGGGAAGGAACAGATCGTCCTCGCCGGCATCGACGAACCGTCGCCCTCTCTCGGAGGAGTGACGCCCTTCGCGGTGTCGCAGAAGGCATATCTCTGCCACGAGTCGCAGTTCTACAGCGACCTGCTCATCTGGATGTACGGCACGAAGAAGCCGGTGTCGAACCCGTCGTCGGTCACGATAACGAAGGCTTCGCAGATAAAGGATTATTCGCCGCTGAGATTCGGTCTCTGCCGGAGGGCCGACGGCGTGCCCGGGGATGTCGCGAAGAACGACTTCCTCGAGAATATCACGCTATACTCCGCCGGAGGCAGCCCGGTCGCGGATACTTCGTCCGGGCCTCAGACCGGAACCGGCTCACAGACGACAGATGTCACGACACCGGATGTCACGACACCGGATGTCACGACACCGGACGTCACGTCACCGGACGTCACGTCACCGGACGATACGGCGTCTGACATCACGGGTTCTGATGTCACCGGACCGGAGGTCACGGGACCGGACGTCACATCTGCGGACCCGACCGGCCCCTCAGCGGGCACATCCGGCGGGACCCCGTCCGACGGTACCTCGTCCGTCGCCCCCGGCTCCGGAGGCGATCTGAAAGAGAAGATACTGACGGCGGTCGCGATAGCGGCCGGCTCCGCCGCTCTGATCGGCATCTCACTGCCGGTGATATTATCCCGAAGGAAAAAAGGACGGTAAGCCGAAATGGCTGAAAACGAAAACCAGAATATAAAAAACGATCCCGCCTACGCGGAAAAAGCCGCGCTTGCCGTAAAGACGGTCACCGCCGTCATACCCTCGTACAAGCCCGACGAAAAGCTCATGAAGGTGATATGCGGCCTTGAGGAGGCCGGATTCGACGACATCATCGTCATCGACGACGGCAGCGGTCCCGAATTCGCCGGCCGCTTCCCCGACCCCGGCGCCCACCCCGCCGTGACGCTCCTGCGCCACGAAGTCAACCGCGGCAAGGGAGCCGCGCTCAAGACGGCCTTCGAATTCTTCATTAAGGAGAGGAGCGGCAGGGCAGGGGTCGTCACAGCCGACGGAGACGCCCAGCACCGGACGGAGGACATAGTTGCCTGCTCGGTGCGCATGCTCGAAGAAAAGGACAAACTCGTCCTCGGCGTCCGCGACTTCTCGCTGCCCCACGTGCCGAAGCGGAGCCGGATGGGCAACCGGATCACCTCGGGAGTCTTCCGCGTCGCGTGCGGACTCCGGATCTCCGACACGCAGACCGGTCTGCGTGCGATCCCGTCGGCGATGCTCCCCGACATGTGCAGGGTCGACGGCAGCCGGTACGAATACGAGACCAATATGCTTCTCGCGATGTCGAAGCTCGGCATCACGCACTGCGAACAGGTCATCGAGACGGTCTACATCGAGGAGAACCAGACCTCGCACTTCAGGCCGTTTCGCGATTCGGTGAGGATATACTCGCTGATACTCAAATTCTGCGCGAGCTCGATAATCTCTGCCCTCGTTGATATACTGGCCTTCTATCTGCTGCAGAAATTCCTGGGACCGCTCCTGCCCGACATATCCGGCGCCTTCCGCACCGACGTCATCGTCTGCACCGTGATCGCGAGGATCATCTCGGCGGCGGTCAACTTCACGCTGAACCGCAAGGCCGTCTTCCGCTCGGATGAGTCGCTCGGCAGGTCGCTCGCAAAGTACGTCGCGCTGGCGATCCCCGTCATGCTGATCTCGGGCGGAACGGTGTCGCTCTTCAGGAAGCTGCTCGGGGCGTCGTATCCGTCGGTCGTCACACTGATCAAGATAGTTGTCGACGCCGTCCTTTATGTGATCAATTTCAGGATCCAGCACCTCTGGGTCTTCGTGAAGAAGAAAAAAGGCGGTGCGGACGTTGCCCGCTGAATTCGAAGGCGTCATAAGCGGCAGACTGACGGCAGTGATACCCTCGTACCGGCCCGACGGGAAGCTCCCCGAGACGGTCGCCGGCCTTGCTGACGCCGGATTCGACGACATAATGATCGTCGACGACGGCAGCGGAGCCGGATACGATGAGATCTTCGCCGCGTGCGAAGCCTGTCCGGCGGTCACACTGCTGCGTCACGGCGAAAACCTCGGGAAGGGAGCCGCGACGAAGACGGCGTTTGCGTATTTCCTTGAGCACAGGGCCGGCAGAGATGGCGTCGTGACGCTCGACGGCACCGGCAGGCATCTGCCTGATGACGCCGCCGCGTGCGGCGCGAGGATGCTCTCGGAGGGCGGAAAGGTCGTGATCGGCATCCGCGATTTCGCGGCGAAGGGCGCGGGAGTGCCCTTCGGGATACGGATCGCGAGATTCATCACATCTCTCATGGTGAAGCTGTCGTGCGGCTGTTACGTTTCCGATACCCAGTCGGGCCTGCGCGCCATACCGGCCGCGGCGCTGCCGCTGCTTGCGGCGGCGGAGGGTGAGCGCTACGAATACGGTACGAATATGCTGATGGCGGCGGCCGCGGCCGGGATCGGTATCGCCGGTCAGAAGATCACAGCGGTATACCGCGGCACGGGAAAACCGCATTTCCGGCCGATACCCGACACATTCAGGATTTACGCTCAGATCCTGAAGTTCAGCGCAAGCTCCTTTATCTCATACAGCTTCGACCTGCTTGCCTTTTACCTCTTGCAGAAATTTCTTGCTCCTCATATCGGAGGGGCCTCTCTGCGGCTCGACGTCGTCATATGCACCGTCATCGCGAGAGTGCTGTCGTGCACTCTGAATTTCACGCTCAACCGCAACGCCGTCTTCCGCTCGAAGGACAGGCTGGCGAAGACGGTGTTTAAATACATCGCCGTCGCGGTGCCGATAATGCTGACCTCGGGCGGGCTCGTCACGCTGCTGCGGCGTCTGTTCGGAGCAAGCTACCCGAGCGTCGTCACGGCGATAAAGCTTCTCGTCGACACCTGCCTGTATTTCGCCAACTACCGCATGCAGCGCAGATGGGTGTTTGCCGGAAAAAAACAAACGATCACCGATAACAATAAAGGAAAGGCTCCCGGAGAGGGGCTGTGACTTAAGGAGACTGTATTGGAAGCGATCTACGAATTCGACTATTCCGTCCTGAATTTTATCCAGGAACACCTGACCGGCCCCGTCCCTGACTTTTTCTTCAGCCTGTGGACGCATCTCGGCGACGGCGGGATCTTCTGCATCGCGGCGACGGTACTGCTGCTCTGCTTTCGAAAGACCCGCAGGACCGGCTTTACGATGGCTGTCGCGATCCTGCTCGGGACGCTGCTCTGCAACGTCATAATCAAGCCTGCGGTCGCGCGAGTCCGTCCCTATTACAACACCGATTACGATCCGCTCAGGACCGCCGGGCAGATCGGCGAGCTGATAAAGCTGCCGGCCGACTGGTCGTTTCCGTCGGGACACACGGCGGTGACTGTCGAAACGGCCGCCGCGGTATTCTCAAGGCACAGAAAGTCGGGCATCGCGGCACTGGCAGCGGCTGCGCTCGTCGCTTTTTCGAGGCTGTATCTGTATGTTCACTACTTCACCGACGTCCTCTGCGGAGCGATCATCGGTGCGGGCTGTGCCGTCGCGGCGTATTTCATCGTCGAAGCGGCATACAGGGCGGTCGCGCGCCGCATCAGGGAGAAGAGAGCTCCCGCAGAGTCACGCGAAGGCGGAGACGGCGGAAGCGGGAACTGACAGTCTGTTGCGGGGGATGTGTGATTTATGGTATTTGTGATACAGCGCGTGACGTCGGCATCAGTTATGGTCGACGGTAAGACGGTCGGCGGGATAGAGCGTGGACTTGCCGTGCTCTGCGGCATATTCGACGGAGACACCGAACAGACCGCCGCGAAGATGGTGAAAAAACTGTGCGCCCTGCGCATATTCGAGGATGAGAACGGCAAGACGAATCTGTCCGCGGCAGACGTCGGAGGCAGGCTCCTCATGATCTCGCAGTTCACGCTCTGCGCCGACTGCACGCACGGCAACCGGCCGGCGTTCGTCGCGGCGGCGAGGCCTGAAAAGGCGGAGCCGCTCTACCGGTATATTCTCCTCGAGGCGGAAAAGTATCTGCCGGGTGTGGAGCACGGGATCTTCGGCGCCGACATGAAGGTGGAGATACACAACGACGGCCCCTTCACCGTCATACTCAATTCAAAGGAACTGGGATACTGAAGCTGCCGGCCGGGCCGGCGGCGGACATGAAAAGATCCGCAGTGCGCGGGGGGCGCACTGCGGATCTTTTTGCCTTCGACTTGTTATTTGTCCTTTTCCTTCTCTTTGCCCTGCCATACGACGACCTGCGGGAAGGGGATCTCGATCCCGGCCTCGTCGAGCGCGAGCTTGAGTTCGCGGTTGAGAGCTCTCCTCGCGCCGTATATGTTCGTCTCCTTGACTTTGGCAAGGATCTTGAGGTCGACCGACGAGTCGCTCAGCTCGTCGACGCCGGCGTATGTGGGGATCTCCTGGAAGAGGTTCGGGTATTTCTCCGGCATCGTCTGTAAGAGCGCCCTCACCGCCTCCTCCGCCTTGATGAGGTCGGCGCCGTAGGCTATGCTCACGACAGACACCGCTACAGACGTCACCTCCGAGAGGTTGGTCAGGGTGCGGATGTCGGAGTTGTTGATGACCTTTATGTTGCCTCCGGTATCGACGATCTGCGTCGTGCGGATGCCTATCTCGCGGACGGTCCCGCGGAAACCGTCGTAAACGATGATGTCGCCCACCTCGAAGATCCCCTCAAATACGATGAAGAGACCCGAGAGGATGTCCTCGATCAGCGGCTGGGCGCCCAGTCCGACGATCAGCGACAGTATACCGATGCCGGCGAGAAGTGTCGCGGTATCGACGCCGAAGAGCTGGAGCGCGAGAAAGATGAATACGATCGCCGCGCTGTACTTCACGAAGCTGACGAGCAGATTCACCATGGCCTTGCCGCGGTCGAGCCATGTGGCGATCCAGCGCAGCGAAAGCCGGAGGAGGAAGCTGACCGTGAAGATGAAGAAGGCGAGACTGAGGAGCCTGATCCATTTTATCGGGTCCCCCGCGCCCGAAAAGATGTTGATGCTGCGCAGCACGGGCGATTCCTTGTTGTAGAAGACCACACTGCAGATGAACAGCGCGGTGTAGGCGACGGCGAGCACTCCGCCTATCAGTCTGCCGGCTAGCGAAGCGGCCTTTTTGGACTTCTCTGATTTTTCTTTGAATTGTCTCATATCTTTTCACCTTCCGGGGGATCGAATTCTTTCTTTGAGATTCTGATCAGGTGCCGTAACATGCGATCATATACCGCGTCAGCCGATCCTGTATTCGCCGAACTGCATCATTACAGTGTCGGTGTAGGCGGGATCGTAAGGGGAGGGGCGTTCGGCTTCTATCCACAGTTCGAAATATGTCGCGGCCGCCAGTGAAAGATCCGCGGAATCGAATGTCAGCGTGCTGCCGGACAGTGTGACACCGGTGCCTCCGTCCGCGCCGACTTCGAATTCGGCCACCGTGGCGTAGTTGCCGTTCTCATTTATGAATACGAATCGCAGCACATCGGTCCCTGTGAGCTCGGGAAGGCTTCCCGAGGTGACGGTCACCCTGACGGCATTCGCGGCGGTGGCGCCGGGGCTCGTCAGTATGTGTTCTGCCGACAGCGTGAAGCGTTCGAATCCGGGGACATCAGCCTCGAATTCGCAAAGGATGCTGTTCAGATCGGCCTCCGGGTATCCGTTTTCGTTCTTCTCCGCCTTGAAAATGCGTATTTTTCTCTGACCTCCGTATATCGGGGACTCCGGCGGATATGTGAAGGTCTTTGCGAAATACATGGACTGTGAGGCGTCGTATTCCACAGCGGACTGACAGTCGTATTCCGACGAATCGTTCCAGATACCGGGTACGCCGACTGAGCAGGCGGGGTATTTCGCGAACCAGCTGTCGTCGAGCGTCCAGATGAGCTCGAATCTGTCGTTGAATTCGAATGTGACGGGGTCGGAAGTCTTTGCCGTATTGCTGAAGACGGTCGCTCCGGTGACGCTGTCGGTGAGCTTCACGGTGTGTGAGGTCGCCGGCTGCAGACCCTCCATTGCAAGCGTGTTATCCGAGGATCCCGGCGGGAGCAGTTCGGCGAGAGTCGATCCTGTCGTCTTCCGGCCGTCAATGTCGAGTGTCAGCGAATGGCCGGCAGGATTCGACAGCGAGAGCGTCTGGCGGATGCTGAAGCAGTCCGCCGAAGAGAGAGTTACCGATCCGGTGGCCGAGGGGCCGGCGGGAGTCGTATACGTCTTTGTAAAGACGACGGTACCGGTATCGGAGTCCGTCACCGTGACGGTATATGAAGTGCTCTCGGTGAGGCCGGTCAGCGTGACCGATGTGTCTCCGTTCCCCAGTGTGACCGGCGAGACGGTCGCGGCGGGAGATACCGAGATATCGAGGATGTGCCCGCCGGGGTTGTCCGCCGAAAGGAAGACGCCGATGATATTATAGAGCAGCCTCGGATCCGAAGATTCGGTCACCGTCGCGGGGACGGGAGCCGCGGTCGTCTCGGGAGGTGGCTCCGTGGTATCGTCGGGGACGGTCGCGGAATCCTCCGGAGTTTCTGTGGTATCGTCGGGAACGTCCGCGGTGTCTTCCGGATTTTCCGTGCTGTCGGCGGGAACGCCGGTGACATCGGGCGGCTCCGCGGTCCCCGCGGGCCCAGCCGAACTGCCGCCCGGATCGGCCGTCGTGTCCTGTCCCGCGGGCTGTGTTTCCGGGGCGGGTCCCGGAGGCGCGGTGTCCTCAAGGATCAGGAAATTCTTCACGAGGACCGGCTCTCCGCTGTCGTCGCGGAAGACGGTCAGGTCGTAGACCGTGTTCTTCCGGAGGGAGGGGAAGCTCACCGAAGGCGCCGATCTGTCGATCACGCGGGATTCGGAATAGTCTCCGTCCTCTTCGTTAAGCACCGCGTAAAAACCGATGTCTTCGGGCGCGCTGATGCTGAATGACACCGAAAACCTGCCGCCGTCGTCGCTGTAGTCCTTTATGTCGACCAGCACCGACGTCACGAGCAACGCGACGGTCGTGACCGCTATCCCGGCCGCCGCCGCGAAGAGAGACACTATTCTGTTGCGTTTTTGCTGCTTTTCACGTGCGAAGCGGATCAGACGCGAAAGAGCGCTGTCCTTGCCGGAATCCGGATCGGGCGAAGTTTCGGATAATTCGGAGTAGTTGTGAAACTCGCTGCCCGACTCGCCGAATTCGGCCGCGCTGCCGAGTTCTTCGAACCTTGAGATCTCGTCGTGCCTTATGAATTCGTCGATCTCGGGGAACTTTTCTCCGTCGCCTGCGCCTCTTTTCGGGGTGTGTTCAGCCATTTCGTTCGATTACCTTTAACAAAATGTCGGGGCGGTGAGTATCTGGCCGGTGCCGAGAGCGGCCGGGTGTGCCTGATCTGTCAGTATGTTCCGTCTGTGTTCGAGGTAACCTCGGTGACGGTCCCCTTGCGTCTCGAGGACGCCGCGCGCTTCATGAGTTCGTCGCGGAAGAGGGTCTCGTCGAACGGGATCTCCACTTCGTGTCCGAGCCAGGCCGAAAGATGCATGGCGTTCGATACGGTCAGACCGAATATTCCCTCGCGGCCGTCGGCGACGAGCTTTCCGCCGTGAAGTATCGCGTCGGCAAAGGCCCGGAGCACGCCGTTGTGCTGCGGGTTCTCGCCGTCGGTCTCGACCTCCGACAGAGTGCTGTTCGGATGCGCGAAGGCCGAGCCGGCGGCCCTTCCGTCGAATTTGTCGAGCGGGACGTCGAGTCTGGCCAGAGTAAGCGTCTTTGAGTCGCAGACGAGCGTTCCTCCGTCGCAGACGACTTCGAAACGGTTGGTGCCGGGGGCGTCTCCGGTCGAGGTGATGAAGGTGCCCGTCGCGCCGTTCGCGTATTCGCAGTAGGCGGTGACGTCGTCCTCGACCTCGATGTCGTGCCATTTGCCGTATTTCATATGGGCGTCGATGAGCACGGGCATGCCGCAGATCCACTGCCACAGGTCGAGCTGGTGCGGGCACTGGTTGAGCATCACGCCGCCGCCTTCGCCGGCCCACGTGACGCGCCACGCGCCGGAATCGTAATACTGCTGGGTGCGGAACCAGTCCGTGATGATCCAGCTCACGCGCTTCATCTCGCCGTACTGCCCGCTTTGCACCAGCTCGCGCACCTTGCGGAACACGCAGTTCGTGCGCTGGTTGAACATGATGGCGTAGGTGGCGTCGCAGTGCTTTGCGACCTCGATCAGCTCGTTGACCTGCTTCGTGTACACGCCGGCGGGCTTTTCGCTCATCACGTGGATCCCGGCCCTGAGCGCCTCGATGGCGATAGGGGGATGGAAGTAGTGGGGCGTCGCGATCAGCACCGCGTCCACGTCGCCGGAGCGGATCAGGTCGGAAGCCGTGTCGTAGCAATGCACGGCGGGGTGCTTCTCCCGCGCGTAGGCAAGCCGGGCGGGATCCACGTCGGCGACCGCCGTGACGTCGATCTCCGGCAGGTTGCCTTTCAGAAAGCTGTTCAGGTGC
>JAEEGL010587438.1_pt1 | contig 24799 bp, 10 predicted proteins | sample 9134231 | NCBI WGS metagenome assembly JAEEGL01 (sample SAMN16246548, study PRJNA631951) | gut metagenome | biome: gut microbiome; feature: rumen; material: fiber-attached | host: Bos | place: Iran: Karaj | collected 2018-10
ATACGCCAACACGAACGGGAAATCAGTTACCCTGGTTTCCCGTTCGTTCTCTAATTCCATACCATATTCCTCCTTAGCTCGGGTCGGCCACCGACTTCGCTTTCGGAGGAACATCACCATATTCCTCCTTAGCTCAGTCGGTAGAGCACCTGACTGTTAATCAGGGTGTCACTGGTTCAAGTCCAGTAGGGGGAGTTTTTTTGCGCCTATTTTCAGAGGAAGGAGGATTCGGTGCAGCGGACCGGTGGAGAATTATTCGGGAAAGATCCTGATTCTGGCTGAACGAAATATTAAATCATCAATACCATAATTTACCAATAATAATTAAATAAATCTACCGGTGTTTTCGACTTCCGAGGACGCCGGTTTATTATATACAATGACATAGGGAAAATATCCATGAGATAGGGAATAAATCTTTCTTCCTCGACTTCGACGGCGGATCCGGCATTTGAGGCCCCAAAACATGTGTAAAACAGACAAAAGCGCTGTAGATATGATTCGAAAATTCACCACTGTGCACAAGCGTTAAATCTCACGCAAAACGATTAGCATATCGATTTATAAAAAGGAGGAGTGAAAACTACCGGACGGGCCTCGGGAAGGAGGGAAAAGCTGAACTGCCCGGTTGGTAAAAAATGGATCGTTTACAAATCATAAAACATATAATACTGGTGTTCGTCACGATCGGCCGGGGGCGGATGATCAGAGGGAACGGGATGGTAGTCTGGCAAGGATCACGGCAGGAATGACTGAAGAAAACTGCAGATGGTTCATTTCGGACAAAAGCATGCGGATTTCACGAATAGACAGAGCCGGATGATCCAAAAAGCGGATACCGGTTGTATCGGATCTGAACCACCGGTCACAGCCGTTACGGATAAGGGAGGGGATCATGCCGCATCCGAACTCCGTGAGAGATCTCTCCATCAGTGTGACGATTGTCAAATATAGTGAAACCTCAAATTGCGGCATAGAATAGATTGTTGAAAAAAAGTACGAAACCGGGGGAACAAAACCGTTTTTCAGGGCGTCTAAACCCCGGAATCGCTCAGAAGGGCGGAAATTTGGGAAAAATTACAAATCCTGGCCCCCCTGACGGTCATTTTTCTACTATTAATTTCATATATCATGCAAAAAAACCTTGCGCAAAGGAAAATCGTATGATATAATAACACAGTATGGAATTAAACATGGGATAGGATGGGCATCCATCCTGTCCGTCTCTGAAAACAATTTCGGCTGACCTTGGTCGTTATAGTAGTTTTGAAAGGATCGAACCGATGTTCTTGAGAAAGACGAGTGGAGAAAGGAATAGGCGCCGGCGACTGAGCGCAGTGGTCTCACTGTTGCTCGTTTTGTCGATCCTTCTGCCTGACATCATGGCGGTACCGACCTACGCCTCCGGCACGGACGCGGCGGAACTGGTCGAGCGAACACTTCCGGTTGAGATCTATTTCGACGAGAACTACGAGACCGTCCTGACCGGCAGCGGGCTTTACATTCCCGACGCGCCTGCCGCCGAAACGGCCGAGGCGGCGCAGCCCGCGACGGAGCCGGTCCAGGAGTTCCCGGAAGAGCCGGCCCTCTCCGTAGAAGAAGCGGAAGAGACCGAGCCGGCCGGATCCGATGAAACGACTGAAGTAGTTGAAAACGAAACTGAAGGCGAAACCGAAAGCGAAACCGAAGTGACAGAGACCGAGCCGGAAGTGATCGAAACGGCTCCGGAAACCAGGATCGAGAATCCCGCTCCCGTTTATGAGTATATCGAAGAGCCGGAGCGGTGGATCACCGTTGAGGGACTCCTTCCCGGCAATGTGACTGCGAAAGCCTATCCCGTGACCGTTGAAACCGCAGGCGATCCTGTGATCACCGGCTACAACATCCGGCTGCTCAACGAAGACGGCTCCGATTACTTCTCCGGCAACCAGCTGACGGTGACGATGCACGATCCTGCGATCGTTCAGGCGATCGAAGCAGGAAAGGCAATGACCCCGTGGCGCATGGCGAACGAAGAAGCTGCGGCGGAAAAACTGGAATCTTTCCTTGTTGACCAAGAAAACGTCCGGGTCAAAATCGTGACCGTTGGGCTAGCATTCATCTTCCTGACTGTCGAGAGCGAAGAGGTTCCGGCGGAAGTGACGGACAGTTACGAGTTCGATTCCGCGTACACGCTCCTTCGCATCTCGGGTGCGACCGAAGAGGGCGCCGAGCCGGCTGTCACGGACGTGAAAGAAACCCTCGGAGCACCGGACGGTTACACGGTGCTTGACGCCTACCTCATCGAGGGAGCTGACTCCTTCGAGTCCGTCGAACTGACGATCAAGTCGGTCCCGGAAGTGAATGCCAGCCAGTCACTGGCCCTGTATCTCCTGAACGCTGAGGGAAAACTTCCTTCCGAGCCTCTTCAGACTGCTCCTGCGGCAGGCGAAGTGCTTCCGCTGGGCGGCAAACGAGTCTCCGGCTACGCGCTGGTGATGATCGACAACCACAACGACGAAACGACCATGACCGTATCCGCCGACGAGAGCACGGTGGAGCTGACCGGCCTGATGCCTGCCAACGGGAGCGTTACCGTGGAAACGGTGGACGAGTCCTACGGCGAGAACACGCTGACCGCGCTGGACATTACCATCACGGACGCGCTGGGTGAGGAATTCCAGCCGGCCGCGAGCGAACCCATCACGGTACAGATCTCCAATCCGGCTATCGAAGAAGCGATCGACGAGGGGCTCGAGATCCGGGTTCAGCACGTGCTGGACGACGGAACGCTTCAGGAAGTGGCGGTCACGGAACTTGAGTCCGGTGCCATTGCCTTCAGCGCCACCGGCTTCTCCACCTACGTGGTATCCGCCACCGAGAGCGTCGGCGACATTCTCTGGGCGAACGACCAGATCTACATCACCGGCAAGGTTCCGAGCAAGGGCATCATCGACGTCACGCCCGTGACGGTGACCATCCCCGGCGAGCATTCTGTCGCCGCCTACGACATCAAGATCTACACCAACGAGAACCAGAAGAAGAAAGGCCATGTCTGGCAGCCCAGCAAGGATCAGGTCCAGGTCCACTTCTACGACGCGGCATTCGGCAACGAGACCTTGAACGTCTACCACATGGAAGACGAGTACGAGAAGGCCGAGTATGTTGCGACCGTCACCGCGGAGAACGGCTGGCTCACCTTCGAGGCTCCCTCCTTCTCCATCTACGTGGTGAGCACCATCGAGAAGGAAATCGAGGCGTCCGACGGCCGGACGTACAAGATCACGGTGGAATACTCGGACGACGCCGGTATCCCGGAAGGGGCCGCGCTGGAGGTCACCGAGGTTCCCGAGAACGCCTACGCTGACTATATGAACAGCGCGGCCGAAGCTCTCGGGCAGGACATCCACCATGTGGCGTTCGGAAAGTTCTTCGATATCTCCATCGTGAAGAACGGCGTGGAATATCAGCCGAACGGGAAAGTGACCGTACGGGTCGAGTTGCTTGACGCGGCGAGCGTGAGCGACGTCAAGGTCGTGCACTTCGGGGACGAATCCGACGCGCTGCCAGTCGAAGCGACCACCTATGGCAGCACCGTCTCCTTCGAGACGAGCGGATTCTCCGTCTTCTCCTTCCTCGACTTTTCCGTTATCGACCGCGTGATCGGCGCGCTCCTCGGCGAGACGACCGGCACGCTGTACGAGAACGACGATATCATCCTGACCGGCCGCATGCCCGCCAACGGCATCGTGGAAGCGGAACGGGTCGATAAAACGATCGGCGAACAGGAATCGCTGGTCGCCTACGACATCAAAATCTACGCCAACAGCCTGATGAAACTTCTCGGCATCGTCTGGCAGCCGTCCGACGGCGCGATCCAGGTGACTATGAAGTCTGATGCGCTGACGGTTGAGAATGTTGACGTCTACCACATGAAGAACGATGTTCCGCTGTTCGTTACGACCACCGCGGTCGCGAACGGCAGCGTGACGTTCGACGCCGACAGCTTCTCCGACTACGTGATCGTGGATCATGAAGGCGGTGAAGTGATCACGCCCCGGTTCACGATCCATTACCTCTCTCCCGTCACGGACCTCGCGACGCAGGAGTCCGAAGTGAATGGGGAGTACTTCTACACGGTCTCGCCTTACGCTTTCCTGAACAAGGCCGGGACGACTCAGTCCACGCAGATCGTGCAGAACGGCGAGACGCTCGAAATGATCACCAACCCGCCGAACCAGCCCAATAAATACTTCTACGGCTGGTACGTGGTCAGCGTGAGCAGTTCAAGCGGCAACACCCACACGTTCCAGTGGACGCCGTCCCCGAAGCATCTGCCTTCCGAGAGGCCGATCGCGGTCTCTGACAACGGCGACGGAACGTTCACCATGAGATGGACGGTCGATGGGAACTCCTACAGCGAGACGGCGGCGGTCGATCCCAACGACTACAGCGCCCATATCTACGTCGCGCCCATCTACGAAGACTACTGCTTCGTCAACTTCCACGAACTGGCCTACGCGGTGAGCAACGTCAGTAACCTGCTGACGCGTAAGCTGGTCATCCTGGGCGACGACCTCACGGAAAGCGTACTGATCAGCGATGTTTCGGCTCCGGTCACGGACGCGATCCGCCGGATCTTCCGCGGCTGGCAGTACCGCGCGAACAACACCTGGATCTCCGTCCAGACCATGGACAACAACGGCAACCCGATCACCAAGACGATCAATGTGACCGGCGACGTGGATCTCTACCCGTTCTTCCAGGAAGGCCGCTGGCTCTATTTCAACACGGGCGACAGTGGTAACGGCGCGCAATACGTCCCGGCTCAGTTCACGATGGCCGAGTTCGACGCCGAAGGCGGCGAGGCGAGCGTCGGCGGACAGGTCACGAGCCTGCCGACCACGAGACGTGTCGGCTACGACTTCGGCGGATGGCGCGTCATCACGGATAACAGCGATCCGGACAATCCGGTCTTCATGACGGTCACGGACGGCAACGGCAATTTCCTCAACGGTATCAACCTGTCGATCAACGAGACTTATCAGGATAACGATGGAAATGATCAGGTCGGCGTTGCCTATACCATCCAGAACGGCACCTTGACGATCAAGTACCCGCTTTCCTCCCTGACGTTCTACGCACTGTGGACGGAAAAACTCAACACCCAGTACACGGTCGTCGTGTGGAAGCAGAGAGTCAATGACAGTAAAAACGCTGTTGAGTCCGCAAGGACTTATGACTACTACGCGTTGAGTACGTCGGTTGCCCCGACCGTGGTCAACAGCAGTTCGGGGCTCGAGCTGAGCGATCTGAACCTCACGGTTTATGAGTCGCTGGCGACAAATGCTACAACGCGGGGCGATTTCGTCGGATTCCATCTTCGTGACACCAACCCGGCCGTCATGAGCGATGCCCGGGTGAGAGGCGACGGTTCCACGGTCGTTAACATTTACTACGACCGTGACCTGATGACGATCAACTTCAACGCCAACGGTCGAACCATCCCGGGTGCCACTACGCAATACACGTATACAGCGACGACTAGTAACAACGGTACTCAATATGGCCTTGTGAACGGTGAATATGTGGAGTTGACGAGGCAAGGGTATTACAACAACTACTACTGGACGTACGGGTCTGCCGATACCAGATATAATGGTACCCGGTATACCAGAAGCAGCTCCAGCGGCTTGCAGTGGACCGGTCTGTACGGTCAGACCTTCGTACAGAACGGGTATTCCTGGGATACCGTTTCCGGTTTCCGCTGGAACGAACAAGCGGGCGGCGGTGGGACAACACAGACGTTCCTGACCGGGTTCACGCAGACGGATAACCCGTACAACTTGTACTGCCAGGGCAATGTCGGCAACAACTACATCTATCACCTACGGCAGGCGCTGGACGGGAGTTATTCGAACGACCCGGCGGATGAGCTGATCGAATCGGCCCAGATGAACAACACGAGCGGCACCTTCAACTTCTCCAACAAGTACAACGGTTTTACGGTTGCTTCCTACAGCACGACGTTTATGGCGGGCGGCGGGAACAATGCGGTGTCGCCGGGCAGCCAGGCCAGCGTGACCTACCCCATTTACGTTTATCACACCAGAAACTCCTATACCCTGACTTTCGACTACAACTATCCTATCCAGGCAGATATGGGTGCAAACCAGTATCTGCAGAAGTCTCCTCCGGGCGAGATCAAATATGGAGCGTCTCTCAGTTCCTACAATTATTATACGAACCCGAGCGACACGACGAACGCGATCCGGCCTTCCGAGAGCGAGATCCCGGACCATTACGAATTCGACGGATGGTATGAGGACGCAGCCGGCACCACGCGGTTCGATTTCAACGGTACCATGCCGGACGGTGACAAGATCATCTACGGCAAGTGGAACGCCATCTACTATACCGTCAGCATCGATCCGAACGGTGGCGTGATCGACCACATCAACTACACCGAGCCCACGGACGGCGGCTGGCCGACCTTCTACCTCGAAGGCTTTACTTCGGCCAACGCCGCGGATCCGAAGTGGATCGCAGCCTGGAACGCCAACGGAGACACGGTCGGCACGATGCCTGCCTGGGCGACTACGCTGGCAGCCGTCGGGACCGGGCACAACACTTCCCAGTCTACTTACTTCAACGCGCTGTACGGTACGCCGATCGGCGAGTATGAACTGCAAAGGACCTACGTGGAATACCGCGGGACCGAAGCGGATGCAGCGGCGGCAAACAAAACCGTCTACTACTACGTCAACATGCAGTTCAATTCGACCAGCGGAGAATGGGGTCTGCATGCGGACATGCGTAACGCCCTGTATCTGACGCCAGCTCAGCTGGAACCCTACTATAAATACTTGAAGGCAGCTCAGGCATGGCATGAGGCGTCCCGACCGGGTTATTACGACGGAACGCTCCCTGCCACCTTTGAGGATTTCAAGGAACTGTACGTCAGACAGCGTGACGACCACAGTTACACGCTGTATGAGGAAGTGCCGAACGGTTCGTACGCCTTCATCGGCTGGTATGTGGTCAACGGCGACGGCTCGCTGTCCGACACCCCGTACAGTTTCGCGAACGCGGTAGAGGACGATCTCGTCCTCCGCGCGGTGTGGAGAAGAGTCGGTTCCTACTATATCGCATATGACCCCTGCTACCTGCTGACGCTGCCGGACAGCAGCACGGTCGTAATCAACGGTCAGATCACCGCATGGACCGACCCGTCAACAGCCAACGATGAGAAGTACAACGACGGCGCGGTCACCAATACGCTTCAGCAGCCCACCGGAATCACGGTAAACGGTGTGGACGCGGGGACCGAATACATTTTCCGCGGCTGGCAGGTGGCTGACTTCCTCGGATATGACGCGAACGGGTTCGCAATCTACTCGCCCAAACATGATGTCTATTACGCCGAGCCGACGCCCTTCGTCATCGACGCGGACGACGCGGACAACAACGGCTGTATTCACATGCGGGCAGTTTACCAGACCGTCAACGATTCCGACCGCCGGCCGGCGGTCGCAAACCTGATGCTGCACGCCAACGACGGCTATCTAACCAATGCAGCCGGCGTGGCGCTGACCGCGGATTCGGATATCTCCTCCGCGGCCGGCTGGACCGGTAATGTCGGAAAGGTCGTCGAGGACTTCAGCGAACAGGAGATCGTCTACGGTGATATCCAGTCGAACGTAGCCGTACATCTGTATAAGATAGCGGTCGCGAACGGCACGCTGGATTCTCCCTACAACGCAAGTTACGTCTATTACAAACACCCGGAGAACTACCTGCTGGTCGGATTCGACGAAGGTTCCGACTACTCGCTGGACAGAACAGCAACAACAAGCGACGACATCAAGACCGGCGATGCATACATCCCCACCTACGCGGCGGATTCGGTAATCTCCGTCCAGAGAACGGACTCGGTGAAACTCTACGCCGTGTGGGAGCCGATGGTCTATGTGACCTTCGTGAACCGGACCGATCAGCCTGTCACCTACCATATCACGGGCAGCGGAAACGCCATGAGCATCGTGAACGAGGTGACCAGCGCATTCGGGCGCGAGAAGTTCACGGAAACAGAGATCACGCTGGCGGCCGGCGAGAGGATCAAACTGGTCATGCCGCGCGGTGCCGGACAGACCTTTACGATCACCGGCACGAACACCAACACGGCGCAGCTTTTGACCGTCACCAGTTTCTTCGATAATGTTCAGACAAGTCAGGCCACGGCCGGACCGTACAGGCCCTCCGCCGCCGGATTTGAACTGACCGACACGCTTCGCGAAGACGAGGTCGGCGTCTTCGTGTACTTCGACGGTGTCGACACGGTATTCTACGACGTGAACGGCGGTACCTGGACGGATACCAGGACCGGAAGTGACCGGGCTACGGTACTCAATTCCAACGGCTCCCTGCTCTTCGTGGATGAAGACGGTCTTCCCTATGCACCGGTCAATCTTCCCGCGACCGCGCCGGAGCCTACGGATCCGACTAGGACCAATCAAACCTTCGTAGGCTGGACAGCAAGCCTCGAGGCCGCACAGTGCGTGCCGACTGAGTATACACTTCCCGGTACGGATTCCGCAAACGGGATCAACAACCTGGCGGTCATTCAGGAAAGCATGCTCTGGGATTTCAGTGACACCGCGGACAGCGGCATGACCCTGTATGCCGTATGGAGCGCGACGGTCACGGTGACGTTCCACATCAGGAACACCCACACATGGACCGAGACTGACAGCGCCTACTATGTCCCGGGCGCCAACCGGACGTACGTCGTTACGCTGCCGGCCGGTTCGCTGGTGGAGCAGCCGGACCGTCCGACATGGGATAGCGAGAATCAGTTCTACCGCTGGGTCACGGTGAGCAACTACCAGGATGACGCCGAGGAAGTTGCCAACATCACGAACATCTACGATTTCAGTAATCCTGTTCTGACAGATCTGGACCTGTATACATCCTGGGTCGAGGCCAGTTCTTTCATCGTAAGGATTACCAAAAATGTATCGAGCGGGTTAACCGCCGACCTCACAAAGCCGTTCACCTTCACCGCGACCATTACAACGACGACTTATTCACGCGCAAGCATCAGCAACAATACTCAGAATAATGTTACTACCAATTCCAGGACGACCACAGAAGAGCAGCAAACGTTTACATTGAGGGATGGCGAATCTGTCGACATAACGCTTCACTACAAGGCGACGGACTCTGTTTACCGCCCGAATAATTCTACTCTTTCCGTGTTCTTCCAGTCCGTAAGGATCGATGAGACTTCAGACGCTGACTTTACTGTCTCTGTCGTGGTCAACGGCGGCTCTCCAACAACCTACGGGTTGGTAGACAGCATGCAGAATTCACCTGCATCGTACACCATCACAAGAACAGGTACGAATTATTACCGGACTTTTACCCTCAATGCTACTAGCAGTCTCAACACTACCGTTACGAACAAAAACAGTACGGCAAATCCGAACACGGTCGAATTTACCAACACCCGTACCAGCACGGACGTGACAGTGACCAAGCAGGTCGTTCCGGACGATTATGTGGACGGAAATGAGGCATTCTCCTTTACCGCTCAGTTCAAGAACAGCGTAGGTACTGTGATCACGCCTCCGACGCCTCCTGCTAGCGCAGGATACAGCGTCGACAGTTCAACGAGAACGGTGAGTTTCACGCTGACGGATGGTGGTAGCGTGTTGCTGCGCGGCATCCCGATCGGCGGAAGCGTGACGGTGACTGAATCGACGCCTGGCTGGTCGGCCACTTCCGAGAACGACGCGGATCCTACCGATAGATCAGGACAGAGTTTCACCTTAAGCGGTCTTACCGAAACGGGCGGCGGGATCACCTTCACCAATGAACGCATCACCTACGATGTAACGGTGACGAACAACGTTCTTCCTGAGGAATACGGAAGCAAGACCAAGAACTTCACCTACACAGCCACCTTGTGGCACGACGATGAGCAGGCCGTCTTCCCGTCAAGCATCACGGATGTGACGTTTACGAACGGCCGGAAGAACATGACCTTCACCCTGAAGGATGATGAAGACTACGTTATTGAAGATCTTCCGGGCGGCTACAAGCTGGTCGTGACGCAGGTAGCTGAGGAGGACTACACTACAGCAACCCGCAGTGGCAGCGACCCGTTCACGGAAGGACTGAGCTACACGCTTTCCAACCTGGGGGCTGACGCCGAGATCGACTTCCAGAACACGCTGGACACCGGTGAGTATACCATCACCAAGAATGTTCAGCTGGGACTCGGACAGTCGCTCCCGCCCGGAACCGTCTTCAGCTTTACGGCCCGTCTGCTTGCCACAGCCGACGCCCTGTCATACGAACCGATCTCAGCGGCATTGAACACACTGGTCACAGCCGCTGGGGCGACCGTAAACGGAAGCAGTATCAAGTTCACGCTTGCGGACGGTGAAGACATTACGCTTCCAGGCCTGCCGGTAGGTTACTTCCTCCAGGTGCAGGAAGCGGCCCCTGGATATGCAGCTTACGTCAACACCATCCGGACGGATTCCGTCACCAGGCAGATCGATGAGGGCGATAACGGTGATATCAACTACATCAACCGTCCCGCCTCCACCGTTCTGCAGATCCAGAAAACAGATGAAGATGACGGTAATCCGGTACAAGGCGCGGTCTTCCGACTGTACAACCTCGTCAACACCATTCAAAATACCCTGTTTACTTTGACATCCGATGCCAACGGGGTGCTGAAATACACGGAAGCCGACGTTACCAGCTCTCTCATGTCACTGGAAAACGGCACGTACTATTTGGCAGAACAGACAGCGCCTGCCGGGTACAGAAAAATCAGCGAAACGATCACGATCGTGGTTGACAACAGACTGGATGCAGAGCACAGGATCACGATCACTGGCAGCGGCGCCGCGACCCTGAGCGGTCCAGACGCTGATTCCGTGTACACCATGACGGTGACGAACAAAAAAGCGGTGCTGGCACCGACGGGCTTCATATCAGACATCAGCCCGTTCATCCTTATCTTGATTGTTGGAGCGGCGTTAGTGCTTCTGGCGCTGGCGTCGAAGAGGAAACGTGATTCTGAAGAAGACGATAGCAGCGAATCGCCTTCTCCGGTTTCAGGTCTTCCGCCCAATGATGGTATACGCGATCCCGGCCCCCCCCCGCGCGCGGGACCGATCCTGTGGATCCTGTTCAGCGGCAAGTGGCCGCCCGGATCCCGGAGAAATACCGCGCAGAACGAACCGGCCGCCCTGGCCAGAGGGGAGCCGAGAAGCCGCGGAGACCCGAAACCGCGAGGTGACCCGCGGGCAGGCTGCAAAAACGTCTGCTTGCGGCAGAAGGGAGGTGCCCGAGACGCTCCCTGAAAAAGAATCCAGTTTACCCTACAACAAAAATATAAAACAATCGGTGAATAACACCGAAAAGAAAGGAATGATTCGGGCTGAGACCCGAACGAAAGGAAAAATCATGACTAACATTACTAAGAGAATTGGAGCTATCGTACTCGTACTCGTAATGGTGCTCGCAATGAGCGCGTCCGCGTTTGCTACTATTGATATCGGCACTGGTAACGACACCGTCGCTGGTCACGGTGCTGCTGGCGATGGTGAAATCGGCGGTTTCGTTGATTCTGATCCTGATACCACGACGCTTAGTGACAAAGCTGTTACCCTCAAGAAGGAAATCACCGTGTACAACCCTGATGAGACCTTCGTCTACGGCCCGGCCATCACCTATACGTACGCGATTGCCGCTGCTTCCGGCTCTGAGCTTGTTACCGTGACCGACGAGGCGAATGACCACGTTTCTGGCACGGCTTTGACAAGGACAGTCAAGGCAGGCATCACCACGGGTGTGACCGTTACCGGCACTTCCGCCAACACCATCGCCTGGACCAATGCGGATCTTCTGGACGCTTCCGCTACCGGCACTGCGAACTACAAGGACTTGACGCTCGACTTCTCCAGTGTCGTCTTTAATGGCGCTTTAAATGGTCCTGGCATCTATCGCTACAAGATCACTGAGACCACCACCTCCTACGTTACTTCCGGTGTGACGGATGGCACCAACACTGCCGTTCGTTACCTTGATGTGTATGTCAAGCCGTCCGCTACGTATACGGATGGTACTCTCGCCAGTGACTGGGAGATCTACGGTTACGTGTGCATCAACAGCACCATCGGCGAGACCAATATCACGCCCGCAACTACGGATAAGACCAATGGCTTTGTTGACACTAATTCTGCGACGAACGTCAGCACGGCGGACGAATACCACACCTACAACCTGACGATCGAAAAGCAGCTCGAAGGTGACCTGATGAAGATCCTGAATGAATTCCCCTTCGACGTTGCCTTTGCCAACACGGCTGCCACCGGGAACTTCCAGTTCATCGTTGAAACCACGGGCAACCTTACTATCACGTCGGCCGACGTTGCTGCTGGGACGACTGTGAATGGCAATGCGGCGGCCGCGCACAAGACGGTCGGCGGCGCTAGCGCTGTCAGCACTGCATCCAAAGACGGCGATCCGGCTCTTGCGGACGATGCGACTGTGAAGTACATCGGTATCCCGGACGGCACGAAGGTGACCGTTACGGAGACCCAGAACGTGAACTACACCACCTACACGGTCACTGCGAGCGAGACGATTGATTCCACTGCTACCGACGTCGAGTTCGATGCCGCTTCTACTGGTGATGTCTCGGCGGCTAAAACCGAAGTTGCGGCCTCTTACAACCAGACCGCCGTTTACGCTCAGGCTTCCGCGCCCGCGACCGACAAAAATGTGAGCCTCGTCTTCACTAACGCTCTCTCACTCATCTCTCCGACCGGCGTCGTGATGCGTTTTGCTCCTTTCGCTGCGATGGGCTGCACCGGTCTCGTGCTCTTCGGTATCTCGAAGCGCAGCAAGAAGAATGAAGAGGAAGCGGAATAATCGTTTTATTCCAGATTGAACCTACTCCACATGAAGTGGAACCGCCTGTCGAATGACAGGCGGCATATCCATGTCCCCGGCTTCACGGAGACATGGATACGCCGCATGTCAGGATGAGGACATAATTTGATATATAAATCAACAATACTGAAGGAACACTGCGAGACAATAAGATGAAACAAAAGAACAAAAACGAGACGCAGTCGAAATCAACTGAAGAACTGGAACGTGAAGAACAACAGTCTTCAGAGGAGTCCAAGAAAAAAATCAAGAAACTGAAGCGATACGAAAAGACAGTCAAACAGTACCAGTCCTTCGTCCTTCGTCTCGTTCTGTTTTTGCTTGTTCTCTGGATCCTGTTTTTCCAGATCATCGGCCTGACCCGGATGCCGAACGGCGACATGTATCCGCGGATCGACAGCGGCGACATGATCCTGTTCTACCGGTTGGATAAGACCTTCAAGGCTCAGAACATCGTCGTATTTGAAAAGACCACGCCGGACAGTGAAAAGAAGCAGCTCTTCGTGAGCCGGGTCGTCGCGGTTCCCGGTGACACGGTGGAGATCAGCGAGAGCGGGCATCTCGTCGTGAACGGAAACACGATGGCAGAAAACAATATCTTCTACAGCACCTATATGTATGAAGGGCATACCGATGTGTATCCTCTTACGCTTGGCGAAGGTGAATACTTCGTGCTTGCGGATCACCGCAGCGATGGCGCGGACAGTCGGTATTTTGGGCCTGTGAATCAGAGCGAGATCATCGGATCCGTGATCACGATCGTGCGTCGCAATAATCTGTGACGTGGATCCGGCGGATGAAACATAGGGATGCTTATGATAACTTGCAATGAGAATTCGTACGGAAAGGAGAAACGGTCATGACGCAACGGTCAGTAGTTAACCGTGTATTGTCCCTTATTGCGATAACCGGCACACAGGTCGTTTCTCTGTTTTCCGGTCTGCTCGCAGGGTTCCTGATATTGTATAGCGGTTTTGTCCTATATGATTCCTTCTATACGCAGGATCAGGCTTTCAGCAGTTCATGGGAACTTCTCCAGTATCGTCCCGAGATCATTACAAACGACACGGTCCCGCTCGAGGGCGCCGATCTGCTTGCAGAGATCAATGAAGACTATCGTGCCTGGCTGACGGTATACGATACCAATATCGACTATCCTGTCATGCAGGGTAAGGACGATTTGTATTATGCAGCTCATGATATCCATAAGAAGACCAGTCTGACCGGTGCCATTTATCTGGCGGCCGCCAACAGCAGTGACTTCAGCGACAATTACAACCTGATTTACGGGCACCATATGGATAACGGGGCCATGTTTGGCGGGCTGGATGATTTCAGGGATGAATCGTATTTTGGATCGCATAAGACAGCCATCGTGGTAACGAAGGACACGGTTTATGATGTCACGTTCTTTGCTGTGGTGGAGACCCATGCATACGAGGGGATGATATACACCGTAGGTGACCGCGATTTCGGCCCACTTCTTGAGTTTATTGCTGAAAACCATGTGATTTACGATTCCGTAACGGCGAAAAGTGCAGAAAAGATTCTTGCTCTTTCCACTTGTGCGGATGCGACGACCAGTGGGCGACTGATCGTACTGGGCTCCATGACGGTGCGGGATCTGACGGACAATTCATCCGGGCCGTCCAACCCTAATAAGCCTGAGACTTCCGATACACCCGTCATTCCGATCATACCCACCGATCCGAACAACCCGGACAATCCGGAAAACCCAGACGGCCCGAACAACCCGGACAATCCGAATAACCCGGACAATCCGGACAACCCGGACGGCCCGAACAATCCGGACGGGCCGAACAACCCGGATAATCCGAATAACCCGGATAATCCGAATAACCCGGGTAATCCGAATAACCCGGATAATCCCAACAACCCGGATAATCCGAATAACCCGGATAACCCGGATAATCCAGACAACCCGGATAATCCCGGCAATCAGGGCAACACGGACGACCCCGGCAATCAGGGTGATACGGACGATCCTGGCAGACCGATCGAAGAGATCGATGATGGATTGACACCTCTTGAACGGTTCATCGCTCAGTTTAAGCCTAAAGGAAATAGTTATGGTGATAATTCCTGGGCACTAGTGAACCTGATCGCATTGATTCTGACAGCCTATCTGTTCCTGCCCATCCTGCATTTGAGAGCGAAGTATTCACGTCGCAAACTCATGGAAGACGTAAACGACGCGAAGATCAACTTGCGCAAACTCGAGGAATTGCGAGAAGATCAAAAGGAAGAGAAGGAACGGATCGACGCGCAGGCGCTGGAAGATAGGAAGAACAAATCGGATGATCAGGAAGGCGCCGTTTCTAACGGTGAAATCACCGACGAGGAATTCGACAACGCAGTCGAAGAACTCTATTACAAACTGAAGCAGTTCAAACGCCGCTCCAGAACAGGATATCTCGTCGAAGCGATCATCACGGCAGCTTCGGTGATCGCCTTCATCCTGACGCAGGATCTGACACAGCCTATGGTCCTTATCGACAAGTGGACTCCTCTGATGCTGATCCTGATGGGAGCCTGCTGGTTCGTTGACGTCCGCCTCGCCCGCTACCGCAAGAAAGTCATTGAAGAAGAGCGGGAAGAGATGGAGCAGAAGTACGAAGAGACAAAGGAAAAAGTCTCGAACTAACTGAAACTAAGAAGCCCGGCCGACTGGCCGGGCTTCTTGCTGCTCATACAGTTTTTGTTTTGATCAGGCTTTCATTTCTTCCGCGATCTCGTCGATGGCGCGGGCGACGTGACCGTAACGGTACGGGCCTTCGCATTCCGGTTTTCTCACGTACTCGACGGCGTTGAGAAGCAGTTTCTGCACCTGGGGATTGTGGTAGATGGGATAGGACTCGTGACCGGGGCGGAAATAGAAGATCCTGCCGCGTCCGCGTTTGAAGACGCAGCCGGAGCGGAACACTTCGCCGCCGGTGAACCAGCTGATGAGGATCAATTCGTCGGGCTGAGGGATCTGGAAGTGTTCGCCGTAGGTCTCCTCTTCCTCGATTACGATCTTTTCGCCGAGGCCTTTCATGATGGGGTGACCCTGATCGATGGCCCACAGGATCTCCATGTCGCCGGATTGGCGCCATTTCAGATTGCCAGCGTCCGTGCCGACCAGTTTACCGAAGATTTTAGAGGCGTGTCCGGAGTGCAGGACGATCAGTCCCATGCCTTTGAGAACACGGTTGTAGACCCGGTCCACGACCTCGTCCGGTACGGCGCCGTGGCGCATATGGCCCCACCAGAACAGAACGTCGGTATCGTCTAGGACCTCCTTCGTCAGTCCGCATTCCGGTTCCTCGAGCGTTCCGGTGCGTACTTCGTGGCCAGCTGCTTCGAGGAAGCGCTTCAGGCACATATGGATACCGTCCGGATAAATGGCCTGAACGTCTTCGTCTTCCTTCTCGTGGATGAATTCGTTGTAAACGGTGATTTTCATGGGAGATCTCCTGTGCATATAGTATTCAGAGGGAGTCCTCTGTTTCTTGGCTTCATTGTATCATATCGGGCGGGAAAAAGCAAGAATGAAGAAAAGACAGCTATCGGCCTGAAAAGTCCGCGACCGCAGAAGAAAAAAGCCGGGAGGAATTCCCGGCGTTGTCCTGTCACGGGTGATAGAGTTTCTTGCGCTCGTAGGCCGGCTCGCACGTGAGATTGATCCCGAGTTTCCGGAAGGTATTGGAATCGGTCGAGGCCACGATGACGCTGCTGTGCGCTTCACAGCCGTGAAGTTCCGAAAGGCAGTTGTAAGCCGCTCTGGCGTTCTCATCTGTAACGGCGCAGATCGCGAGCGCGAGAAGGATCTCGTTTACGTGCAGGCGGGGGTTCTGCGCCGCGAGACTTCTGGTTTTCAGTTCGCAGATCGGTTCCAGCACGGACGGCGCGATCAGATGGATGCTGTCGTCGATCCCGGCCATCGTCTTCAAGGCGTTGAGCATGGCGGCCGCGCACGCGCCGAGCAGTTCCTTGGTCCGGCCGGTCACGATCCGGCCGTCCGGAAGTTCGATGGCAGCCGCAGGCGCGTCCGTTCTGGACGAGCAGTCCACGGCAGCCTGGATCACGGCCCGGTCGTTGATCGTCACCTTGGCGCGGTTCATGATCAGCTCTGCCTTATAGACCTCGTCGCTCCCGCACAGGCCTTTTCTTTTTCTGACGAGAGAATTGTAGTAACGCCGGATGACTTCCATCCGGGCCGCCTGAGAGACGACTTCGTCGTCGGTGATGCAGAAGCCGACCATGTTGACGCCCATGTCGGTCGGGCTCTTGTAGGGGCATTCGCCGTAGATCCCTTCGAACAGACGCCGCAGGACGGGGAAGATCTCCACGTCCCGGTTGTAGTTGACGGACATGGTGCCGTATGCCTCCAGATGGAACGGGTCGATCATGTTCACGTCCGCGAGATCCACCGTGGCGGCTTCGTAGGCGATGTTGACGGGATGGGTCAGCGGCAGGTTCCAGACCGGGAACGTCTCGAATTTCGCGTAGCCGGAGCAGATGCCGCGTTTGTTGTCATGATACAGCTGGGAGAGACAGGTCGCCATTTTGCCGCTGCCGGGTCCCGGCGCCGTGACCACGACGAGCTGACGGGACGTTTCGATATAGTCGTTGCGCCCGTAGCCGTCCTCGCTGACGATGTGGTTCACGTTCGTCGGATAGCCGTCGATGGGATAGTGCCGGAAGACGCGGATCCCCAGGTTGTTGAGCCGGTTGATGAAGGCGTCAGCCGCGGGCTGGCTGTTGTAGTGGGTGACGCAGACGCTGCCGACGTACAGACCGCAGTCGCGGAAGGCGTCGATGAGACGCAGGGCGTCCATATCGTAAGTGATGCCGAGGTCGCCGCGCATCTTGTTCTGTTCGATGTCGACGGCCGACACGACCACGACGATCTCCGCCTTGTCGGTCAGTTTCCGGAGCATCTGGATCTTGCTGTCCGGCATGAAACCCGGCAGGACCCGGGAGGCGTGGAGGTCGTCGAACAGTTTGCCGCCGAACTCCAGGTAGAGCTTGCCGCCGAACTTGGAGATGCGTTCCGTGATCCGTTCTGTCTGCAGTTGCAGGTACTTTTCGTTGTCAAATCCGATCTTGCACATCCGCTTGCTCCTCGTCATACGTCGCATCATTCAAAAATCGCCTTTATTATACCCCATCGTTACCGACAATTCAAGGGAAACGGGTAATTTGGGGAGGTAGAAAAAAGGCCCGAAAAAAGGCCCTTTTTTCTACAGGGAGAGAACGGCGAAATGGGCCGGAATCCCTTGACAAGGAAACGGCGCGTAAAGTATAATAAGAATAGTCTCCCCTTGAAGGAGCACAAGCAGGGATATCGAAGCGGTCATAACGAGGCGGTCTTGAAAACCGTTTGGGGCAACCCACAAGGGTTCGAATCCCTTTCCCTGCGTCATATGAAAAAGCCTGCCGTCGCGGCAGGCTTTTTTCAATTGGGAGTCAAAGGAATCAGGCGTCAGCCTTCGATCATGATGGTCTTCTTTTCCGGGAGCTTCGGCGCTTCCTTCTTCGGGACCGTAAGCGTCAGGAGACCGTGCTCCATCTTCGCTTTGATATCTTCCTCGGTCAGGTATTCGCCCACGAAGAAGCTGCGCTGCATCGAGCCGGCATACCGCTCCTGACGGATCAGCTTGCCGTGCTTGTCGTTCTCTTCCTTGTTGAAGTCCTTCGAGGCGCTGACGGTCAGGTACCCGTTCTCCAGGATCAGATTCACGTCTTCCTTCTTGAAGCCCGGCAGATCGATGGCGATCTCGTACTGATCGTCCTGCTCGGTGATATCGGTCTTCATGACGTGTGCGGCGTTCTTGCCGTAGAGTTTCTTTTCCGTGTTGCGGAGATCTCTTTCAAAGGGGAAACCAAACCAGTCGTCAAAAAGATTTTCACCAAAAATCGTCGGATACAACATAAGTCACAATCCTCCTGTAATTGATAAGATTAGATGGGCGAACGCGGGATCCGGACGGAACGGCCGCCCGGGATCTGCCCGGACAGTCTGGCTGTCCTTTCCTTTTGTTCGCCCCTATTATACCACGCGAAATTAGCACTGTCAATAGGCAAGTGCTAATTCTTCTGTGAAAGTTATGTGAAAATTTCGTAGATCGGCCGAAAAAACGTCCTGTTTCTACAGTAAACCCTGTATTTAGGGGAAATCGCCCATCAAAATTGAAGGAATGCGCCCAGTGCGTTAGCAGACCGAGCGTGCTTTTGCTTTCTCGCTAAAAAGCCGGCCTCCCGTTCGGGAAGCCGGCTGAAGAAGCGGAGGGATCAGCGTTTGACGAAATCGTCGTAGAGGCCGTAACCATCATACGGAATCGGCGTGTAGTCGATCTTGGCGCGTTTACCGACCTTCGTCAGTTCGTAGGTGCCGGGTTCGAAGACCCGGTCGGCGTTCTCGTTATAGAGATATTCGCCGATCTCGGAGAACTGATAGACGGAGTCCCAGATCTGGTATTTCCATTTGTTCCAGGGGCCGATGAAGATGTTATCCTTGACCACGGATCCTGCCGGGTTGATGGGGAAGTTCGGGTCGTCGATGTTGGAGGTGTCGAATGTGATGGCCGCCAGTTCCGGATACCGTTCCGCCCACAGCTCGCTCTTCCACGGATAGCGGTTCAGTTCCGCCCACATGCCGGATTCCTGATTCGTCCAGACGCCGTCGACGCCGCTCTCGAGCTGCTCCAGATAGTGTGCTCTCATCCGGTCGTCGTAGTAGAAATAGTTGCCGTCCACGTTGTTGATCACGACGTTGTTGTAGATCCGGTGGTCGCGGCCGCCGCCGCACATGAAGGCGAAGCCGCGGCAGTCGATGATCAGGTTGTATCGCGCGGTCATGCCGGACATCATGTCATCGAAGTAGATGGCGTTGGCAGACGTGTGGTCGTTGCCGATATTCTCGAACTTGTTGTGCTCGATCACGTTGCCTCTTGCCTGCCACTGACCGCCGCCGTAATAGGCGCCCGCGTCGTCCGCTTCCTGAACGATATCGTGGACATAGTTCCAGGCGAGGAGATGCTCAAGATCGCCCGCGGACAGCCCGGCGTGGGGGGAGTGTTCGATTTCGTTGTGGAGGATGCTGTTTCCGACACCGCTCACGCCGATTCCGCCCGAATACATCCGGTTGACCTGGGAGAAGTCGTGCAGGTAATTGTTCTCAATCACGTTTTTGCCGCGCTCAAGCGTATCGAAATTGCCGCCGCTGAGGGAGCATCCGCCGCTCCCGGCGTTGTAGATCTCGCATCCGTATACGGTGTTGTCGCTGCCGGAGATCTGGAAACCAAAGGTCTCGAAATTGCGGAGTACGCAGTTTCTGACGGTGAGATGATTGCCCGAGAGGCGGATGATACCGTCCCGGGAACCCTGGAAGATTAGACCCTCGAATACCGCGTTGCTGAGCGAACCGGAGAACATGGTCTCAGGCCACCAGTTCACGGAGACGGCGCCCGCATCCCCTTCGGGAGGCAGGAAGTAGAGAACGTTGCTGTCCCGGTCTATCCAGTATTCGCCGGGTGCGTCGAGTTCCTCCGGAAGATCGAAGAAATAGAATTCCGCGCCTTCCCGGTAACCGCTGTAGGAAGGGTAAAGGAAGGTGACGGCGCCGGTGTCGGAATCGTAGGACAGGAGTTTCGTGGTCTCGTCCGCCCAGTTGAACTGAAAGTATCCGAACGCCCAGGCGTCGTCGAGCACGGCCCAGCGGTCAGCGTGCTCCTTCGCCTCCCCGGTGAGGAGGATCGTTCCGCCGTGTCCGTCCGCGTTCTGGGAAATGACGGAACCTTCGTCGATATAGAGAAAATCGTCCTCCTCGAACCGGTCTTCGGAATTCGGATAGCGCGCAGGCGTCATGCGGACGTCTCCCCAGAACAGGCCGACGTTGGTGCCTTTGGTGTCGGACGGGCCGCGGTAGGCGGAACCGTACCCGTACCGGGGACCGATCATGTCGGACGTCAGGCCGGCGGCGCCGAGGTCGCAGGCGAGCACGTTCTCCCGGACCTCCTCCGGAAGCCGGGCGGCCACGGATTCATTCGTGACGGGACCGAACAGATCGGCCGTGAGAAGAAATGACGCGTCGAAGATCGCGTCGCCGTCGCCCGCGCTGCGGTAGATCACCGGCGCGTCAGGCTCCGCGCCTCCGTTCGTTTCCTCGAGGAGGAAGGAGTGGACGGGATAGCGTCCGGCGCTGAACGTGACGGTGACGTTCCCGTCAAATCCACCGCCGCGCAACTCACGCACACGCTCGAACGCTTTTCCCGGCGTAGCGAAGGGATGCGCCTCGGATCCGTCCGCGTCGTCGCTGCCGTTCGCGGCGACGAAGAAATCGGGACCAGCGTAGACAGTCGAGACCGGCGCGTCCGTTTCTGGTTCGTCCGTCCCCGGTCCGTCTGTCTCCGCCGGTTCTTTCTCGCAGGAGACGAGAACGAGGCACAAAAGCGCGGCCAGAAGGAAGATCACGGTTTTTTTCATGCTGTGGTTCCTTTCCTGAATAACGAGTCCGGGACGCGGCTCGGTCTTTGATACGGATCCATTATACCATAAGAATAACTGATCATTCAACAGATCCTGATCAGTTATTTAGGGCGGGAAAGCAAAAACGGATCCGAAAAGATCCGTTTTTGTCGATATTCGTTTTTGATCCGTCGTAGGAGACCCGGGGTCAGCGCTTCACGAAGTCGTCATAGAGGCCGTAGCCGTCGACGGGGAGCGGCTCGTATTCGATCTTGGAGCGTTTTCCGACTTTCGTCAGTTCCCAGGTGCCGGGTTCGAAAACACGGTCGGCATTTTCGTTATAGAGATATTCGCCGATCTCGGAGAACTGATAGACGGAGTCCCAGATCTGGTATTTCCACTTGGCCCATGGACCGATGAAGATGTTATCCTTGACCACGGATCCCGCCGGGTTGATGGGGAAGTTCGGGTCGTCGATGTCGGAGGTGTCGAAGGTCACGGCCGCCAGTTCCGGATACCGTTCCGCCCACAGTTCGCTCTTCCACGGATAGCGGTTCAGTTCCGCCCACATGCCGGATTCCTGGTTCATCCAGCCGCCGGGCGTCCCGGACTCGAGTTCCTCCAGGTAATGCGCTCTCATCCGGTCGTCGTAGTAGAAATAGTTGCCGTCCACGTTGTTGATCACGACGTTGTTGTAGATCCGGTGGTCGCGGCCGCCGCCGCACATGAAGGCGAAGCCGTAGCAGTCGATGATCAGGTTGTATCGCGCGGTCATGCCGGACATCATGTCGTCGAAGTAGATGGCGTTGGCGTGGCAGCGTTCGTTGCCGATCCGCTCGAATTTGTTATACTCGAGCACATTGCCCCGTGCGTGCCACTGGCCGCCGGCGTAGAAGGCGCCGGCGTCATCGGCCTCCTGCACGACGTCATGCACGTAGTTCCAGGCGATCAGGTTCTCCTCATAGCCCATGGACAGGACCGCGTGCGGGGCGTGCCAGATCTCGTTGTGGAGGATGCTGTTGCCCACCCCGCTGATCCCGGTAGCGCCCGTGTACATCCGGGTCACCTGGGCCACATGGTGGATATAGTTGTTCTCGATCGTATTGTTGCCGTGCTCGAGCGTCTCGATATCGCCCCCGTCGTAGAGGAAGACACCGCCGCATCCGGCATTGTAGATCTCGCAGCCGTATACGAGATTGTTGCTGCCGGTTCCCGTCACGGCATAGGTCTCGAAATTGCGGATCACACAGTTTCTGACGGTCAGGTGGTTCATGGTCGCCGGACGGAAGATGCCGCCCTTCGATCCTTCGAAGATCAGGCCTTCGAACGTGATGTTCTCCAGATCACCGGAGAACATGGCCTCGGGCCTCCAGTTGACGGAGACGGACGGAATCTCGCCTTCCACGGTAGGAAGGAGATAAAGGAGATTGTTCGTTCGGTCGATCCAGTATTCGCCGGGGGCGTCGATCTCTTCCGGCAGGTCGAACAGGTAGAATTCGGCTCCTTCGCGGTAGCCGCTGCCGGCCGGTACCAGGAAGGAAAGGTCACCGGTAGCCGGATCATAGGAGGAGATCGGCGTTTCCTCGTCCGCCCAGTTCCAGGTGAAGTAGCCGAAAGTCCAGCCGCCGTCCACGCTTGCCCAGCGGTCGGCGTGTTCCTTGGCTTCCCCGGAGAGACGGATCGTTCCGCCGTGTCCGTCCGCGTTTTCGGCGATCACGGACCCTTCTTCAATATAAAGGAAGTCATCCGGATCGAAATTGTCCTCGCTGTTCGGATAGCGGGCCGGCGTCAGCCGCAGGTCGCCGCAGAAGAAAGCTACATTGGTGCCTCTCGTGTCGGCGGATCCGTGGTAATAGGTGGAGTCGCCGAGCCTGGGCCCGACCGCATCGGCGGGCAGTCCCGCCGCGGTCAGATCGCAGACCAGCACTTTCTCACGGACGGATTCCGGGAGACGCGCCTTTACCGTTTCATCCGTGACGGACCCGAACCGCTCCGCCGGAATGGTGAGCGCCGCGTCGAAGATCACGTCGCCGTCTCCGGCGCCCTGGTAGACGACCGGATGATCGGGATCACGTCCGCCGTCCGCCGCCTCGAAAACGAAGGAGGAGACGGGATAGCGTCCTGCATGGAAGGTGACGACGAAATCTTCTTCGGAGCCGTTCGCCTTCAGCTCATGGATCGTGGAGATCGCCTTGGCGGTCGTGGCGAAGGGGGAGGCTTCGGAGCCGTCGTTGTCGTCGCTGCCCTCCGTCGATACGAAGAAGGCGGGGCCCGCGTAGACGGTGGAGGACGGAACTTCCGTTTCAGGCGGAGCCGTTGCCGGCCCGTCCGTTTCCGCCGGTTCCTTCTCGCAGGCGAAAAGGGACAGGCAGAGAAGTGCGATCAGGAGCAAAAGAGCGATCTTTTTCATCATCCGTTCCTTTCTGGCATACGATCCGGCTGACTGGCCGGGGAGTTTTCTTTTCAGTTATTGTAGCATGCGGACCGGGAAAAATCAACCGGGACGGAAAAACGGACCGGGAAAGGTCCGTTTTTGACGACAGGCTCGGGCGTGGATCAGGGGTGTTTGACGAAATCGTCGTATACGCCGTAGCCGTCCACGGCGAGCGGCTCCCAGTTCAGTTTGGACCGGGACGCGACTTTCGTGAGTTCATAGGTCCCTTCCAGGAAGACCTGGTCGTACCGTTCGTTGGCGTAGTTGAAGCCGACTTCGGAGTAATCGTACACCAGCGGATCGAGGGCGAAGGTCCACCGCTGTTTCACCCCGATGAAGATGTTGTCCCGGATCTCGGAATAGGAGGGGTTGCACATGAAGTCGATGTCGTCGATGCGGTCCTTGTCCATGTGGCCCTTTGCCAGATTCGGATACTGTTCCGCCCAGACGCCTTCCCTGAACGGCTTCGTGTTGAGCGCCTCCCACCAGCCGTTGCTCGTGCCGTCCTCGCCGTAGACGTTCGGTTTCTGTTCGTTGTACCAGTTGATCATGCGCTGGTCGTAGTTGATGAGCACGTGGCCCATGTCCTTTTCCGCCTCCTCGACGCACAGATTGTTGTATACGTGGTGATCCCGGCCGCCGCCGAGCAGGATGGCGATGCCGGAAGGCTCCAGGAAGAGGTTGTAGCGGATGGTGAAGCCGCAGAGGCCGTCGTCGCAGTAGACGCCCTGGCACTTGTATTCCGTATTGCCGAAGCGCTCGAATTTGTTGTACTGGATCACGTTGCCGTTGGCGTCCCACTGACCGCCTGAATAGAAGGCGCCGGCGTCGCGGGACTGCTGGACCACGTCGTGGATCCAGTTCCATTCGACGAGCTGGTTGTTGCCGTTGAGGGCGATGGCCGCATGTGGACACCAGGCGATCTCGTTGTGACGGGCG
>JAEEGL014684804.1_pt1 | contig 24799 bp, 18 predicted proteins | sample 9134231 | NCBI WGS metagenome assembly JAEEGL01 (sample SAMN16246548, study PRJNA631951) | gut metagenome | biome: gut microbiome; feature: rumen; material: fiber-attached | host: Bos | place: Iran: Karaj | collected 2018-10
ACTTCTCTTTTCTGCGCCCATGTCGGCAAATGTTTTTGCGACGGGTTCAAATGAATCTTCTGAATCGGGTGATTCCGACAAAGACAAGAAGAAACAGGACATGGCTTCCTTGCAGAAATCCATAAAGGAAAAAGAGCAGGAAATTGCGAATGCTCAGAAAGAAAAGAGCAATCTGACAAAGGGTAAAACCGATGTTGAAAAAGTTAAACGTCAGCTTGAAAGCAACAAGGCCGGACTGACGAATTACATTACCGAACTTGATGCGCAGGTTGCCGAAATAGAGGCAAAAATCGATCAGCTAAATCTTGATATCGAGGTTAAAGAAAACGAGATTGAAGAAACCAGGGCAGAACTTGCCGAGGCAATCGAGATAAAAGACAATCAGTACGAATGTATGAAAAAGAGGGTTCAGGCTGTTTACGAACAGGGTGACAATTTCTACCTCGAACTTCTTTTGAATGCGGGAGGTCTCGGAGATTTCCTTAACCAGATGGATTATGTGGAAGATCTTTCGAGATATGATGACAAAATGTTCAAGGAATACTCAGCCACCGTTGAGTATGTAAAAGTGTGCGAAGCAAAACTTGAAGAGGAAGAAGCACTTTTACAGGAAACAAAGAAGGCTGCAGAAGATGAGCAGAAGGCCATTGAAGAACTTATGGACCAGAAGCGAATCGAAATAGAGGCAGTTTCAAGCGAAATAGCTGACAAGGAAGCGGCACTCAGGGAATACGAGGCTGAAATCGCAGAACAGAACGCGATGATTAACGAGCTCGAAAGAATTCTTGCCAACGCCAAAAAAGAACTCGACAACATGAGAGTTTACGATGGCGGTGCATTCTGCTGGCCCTGCCCTTCATATACGAGAGTTTCATCGGATTTCGGATACAGAAAGCATCCGATTCTCGGCTCGCAGCTTTTCCATAACGGAGTAGATCTTGCAGCTCCTTCGGGAAGCAATATTTTAGCTGCTTACGACGGCGAAGTTGTTGCGGCTTCATATACGGCTGCAATGGGCAATTATGTAATGCTTGATCACGGCGGCGGACTTTATACCGTTTACATGCATGCTTCCAAACTGAATGTTTCGGAAGGCAAGGAAGTTAAAAGAGGAGACGTTATTGCTTATGTCGGCTCGACAGGCAGAAGTACCGGTCCTCATCTTCACTTCAGCGTGAGATTAAACGGCGAATATGTATCGCCCTGGAACTACATCACAAAACCGTAACAATTGCGAAATATAATTGATTTGTTTCGTGAGAGATTACCGTTTCATGATAGCGGGAAGTTTTTTTACGGGATCAGATAGATTTAATGAATGAGAAACGAACGGGTTATAAATCCGCTCTTTCCGGAGGCATGAAGTGGATAATAAAGAATTAAATAAACCGGCAGAGAAAGAGAAAAAGAAAAAAAGCCCATGGGGATTTATTAAAGGACTGCTCCTCGTTTTCGTGGGTATGATTCTCGGTACGATAGGAACCGTTGCACTTTTGGTTATAGTAGCGGTAGGAATTTTTGATATCAATTCGAAGAAACTTGAGATTATTGCAAACAGCAGCAAGTTTGTAGATGCCGAAACATTGGAGAAAATCGACGATCTGGCTGCCTATATCGATGCATTTTACTATGAAGATGTAGATGATGAAGATCTTAAAAACGGACTTTACTACGGCATTATGTCCGGAGTAGGCGATCCTTATACCTGCTATTATTCGCCCGAAGAATTCAAGGAAATGATGACCGGACTTCAGGGTAACTACGAGGGTATCGGTGCTTATTTGAGAAAAGACGCAGATAAGGGATATCCCTACGTTTATGATTTCATCGAAGGCGGCGCAGCAGTAGAATGCGAAGAACTTACAGCCGGAGATTATATTATCGAAGTAGACGGCGAAGACGTTTACGGACAGAATCTTGATGAAGTCGTATCCAAAGTCAGAGGACCTGAAGGCACGACGGTTACTCTTACAATGGAGGGACAAAAGGGCAAGTACGAAATTACCCTTGAAAGAAGAAAAATTGATACACCTACCGTTAAAGCCGAAGAAAAGGAAGACGGTATCTGGTATATTCAGATAAGCGAATTTGATTCGATTACCACAGGCCAGTTTGACAATGCTTTAAGACAGGCCAAAGAAGAAGGAATGAAGGGACTTATTATCGACCTTAGAGGCAATCCCGGCGGTTCCCTTGATACGGTTGTCGATATATGCGGAGAGATTCTTCCGAAAGGACTTATCGTTTACACCGAAGATAAGTACGGTAAGCGCGAAGAGTATAAGAGCGACGGTAAAAACGAACTGGATGTTCCTCTTGCAGTTCTGGTTGACGGCGGTTCGGCATCGGCATCGGAAATTATGGCCGGAGCGATAAAGGATTACGGTAAAGGTACTCTTATCGGAACAAAGACCTACGGAAAAGGCATCGTTCAGAGCATGAGAGGCTTACAGGACGGTTCCGCAATTAAGATTACAACAAGCAAGTATTACACACCGCTTGGCAACAATATTCACAAGATCGGAATCGAACCCGACATTGAAATTGAATTCGATTCTGAAAAATATCTTGAGGATGAAACCGATAATCAGCTTGATGCAGCCATTGATTTTATCAAAGACAAACTTAAGTAATAAATTAAGACAAAAGATATAAACAGGATGACCGTGAAAGCGGTCATCTTGTTGCGCTTAGATTAAGACACACAGCCAATCTCAAGGAGAGAAACTGATGCACTCAGAGAATATGCTTCTTTATATAGACCCAGGTACGGGCAGCATGCTTTTTGCTGTTCTTATTGGCGTATTCGGTGCAGTCGGATACCTCATCAGGATGGCCTGGGTTAAAATACGTTTTAAGATTACAAGCGGCAAAAAAGAAGAGATATCCGGAAACAAAATTCCTTACGTTATTTTTGCCGACGATAAAAGATACTGGCCTGTTTTCGAACCCATCTGCGCAGAGTTCGACAGGCGCGGAATCGATGTTGAATATCTTACCGCATCGAATGACGATCCCGGTCTTAAATGCGAATATCCGCATGTTAAAAGCAAATTCCTCGGAGAGGGCAATCGCACCTTTTCGAAACTCAATTTTCTTAATGCCAATATAGTTCTGGCTACGACTCCCGGACTTGAAGTTTATCAGTGGAAACGTTCAAGAGACGTTGATTTTTACGTTCACATTCCTCATTCTGCAGGCGAGGTTGCTTTGTACAGAATGTTCGGAATTGATTATTACGATTCTATTCTCGTTGCGGGCGAACATCTTGTTAAACACGTTCGCGAACTTGAGAAACTCCGTAACCTTCCCGAAAAGGAAGTGCCATACGGCGGTCTTCCATATATGGACAGAATGGTTGAAAGACTCAAAGCAAGCGGCGAAGTCAAAGAACATGAAAGAACCGTTCTTCTTGCACCTTCATGGGGACCGAGTTCGCTTCTTAACAGATTCGGAGAGAAGGTCATCGACAATCTTATTGCCACGGGATACAACATTATCATCAGACCTCATCCTCAGTCATTTGTTTCCGAAAAAGAAATGACCGACAGGCTTATGGCAAAATATCCCGATTCGGAAAAATTAAAATGGAACAGGGATGTCGACAATTTCGAAGTGCTTAAATTAGCGGATATTCTTATCTCTGATTTCTCGGCTGTAGTATTTGATTTCGCACTTGTTTATGACAAGCCGATTATCTATACGGAAACGAATTTCGACAGAGCACCTTACGATTACTGGTGGATGGAAGATGAGGTTTGGACTCTTACCGCACTTCCGAAACTCGGAGAGAAACTTACCGAAGCTAATCTCGGTAACGTTAAGGAAATAATAGACGAATGCTTAAGCAAACCCGAGTACGCCAAAGGCAGAGACGAAGTCAGAAACGAATGCTGGCAGTGCTACGGCGAGGGTGCCGTTAAAACGGTTGATTATCTTGTTTCAAAATACGGGGAACTAACTAAGAAGGAAGAGAAATAACGGATGAGCGTGTTTCAGATACTGTACACAATTTTAATACGTCCTTTGCAGGTATTCTTTGAATACGTTTTTTCTGTTGCCCAGAAAGGCTCGGTTAATCCCGGACTTTCCATTATTGCGCTCAGTTTCGCAATGAACATTCTGGTGCTTCCTCTTTACAAACGTGCGGACGAAGTTCAGGATGCCGAGAGGGATATAGAGAATAAACTTCGTAAGGGAGTTGCTCACATAAGAAAAACATTTAAGGGCGACGAGAAGATGATGATGCTTCAGACGTATTACCGTCAGAACGGATACAGACCCACAGATGTTTTCAAGGGCTCCGTTTCGCTTCTTCTTGAGATTCCTTTCTTTGTTGCGGCGTACAGATTTTTGTCGGGACTTACTCTTTTAAACGGAGTATCTTTCGGACCGATTGCCGATCTCGGTTCGCCCGACGCACTAATTTCCATAGGTGCGATTTCAATCAATATCCTTCCGATACTGATGACTTCGATAAACATGATTTCCTGCGTGATTTTTACAAAGGGATATCCGCTTCGTACCAAGATCCAGCTTTACGGTATGGCGTTATTTTTCCTCTTTTTCCTTTACACATCACCCTCGGGACTTGTTTTCTACTGGACTTTAAACAATCTTTTCTCACTCGGAAAAACAATATACTTTAAATCCGAAAAAGCAAGAAAAGTGCTTGATGTTCTTTTTGCGGCAGCAGGCGTACTTTCGTTTGCGGCCATACCGGTAATCAGAATAAAAATCACCGGAAGCAAATCGTTCCTTCTTATAGTGGCACTTTTTGCGATAATCTGTTTCATACCGTTAATTATTTCTCTTACGAAAAAGAAGAATTTCAGGGAATTCGTTTTCTTTGAAAAACACGGTTTAAAGAGCAGCTACGCAATGTTTTTATCGTGTGGAATTTATCTTACGATTTTTATCGGACTTCTTATTCCGTCAGCGGTTATTGCATCTTCGACTGAAGAGTTTATCGACCTTTATCATTTCAAATCACCCCTCTGGTTTGTTGTAAGTTCGTTCTGCATGGCACTCGGAACTTTCATTATCTGGTTCGGAGTTTTCTATGCGCTTGCGGAAGAGAAATTCAGAGTCATATTAAACTGTCTCGCATGGGTTCTCTCGGGAATCATGACTGTAAACTACATGGTATTCGGCAAAAACAGGGCAGTGCTTAATTCAAGCCTCGGCTATACCGAAGAGTTTACGGTTTCCATGAAAGAAAAAGTTTTAAACTTAGGTGTACTGTTTATTGTACTGATAGTTTTACTTTTACTTTTCTGGTTTTTAAAGAACAATCTTAAATGGGCAGCAGTTGTTCTCTGTCTTGCGATTGCGGGTATTTCCGTTTTCAATACGGGAAAGATAATTAAGGTTACCGAAATGAGCAGGGAGAAACTTTCGAGAATAAGCGACGAGATGCCGACCTGCTCGTTAAGTAAGAACGGCCGGAACGTAATAGTAATCATGCTCGATAAAGCACCCGGAATGTACATGCCTTATTTCATTAACGAAAAACCTGAACTTAAGGAAATGTATGCGGGCTTCACATATTATCCGAATACGATTTCATTCGGTGCCTACACCAACTTCGGTTCGCCCGAAATCTTCGGCGGATATGAATACACGCCCACTGCGATGAATGAAAGAAATGACAAACTGCTTGTTGATAAACACAACGAAGCTTTGAAAATGCTTCCTGCGGTTTTTGACGAAAACGGTTTTGACGTTACGGTATGCGACGCGCCTTATGCGAACTATCAGTGGTATCCCGATTTATCGGTATTTGACGATTATCCCGACATCAGGGCATACAATACAAAGGGTTATTTCTGGGATGCACACAAAGACAGTGTATCCGACAGAAACTACAGAAACTTTTTCTGCTACTCGATCATGAAAACGTCTCCGATTATCCTGCAGAATCATTTTTACGACAAAGGTTTCTATAACGAAAACATGGTTACGAATGATTTTGCCGATGAGATTACAAGCGGTCACGGACAGAGAATTGTCAATTCATTTGTTGCGCAGGGTATTTACGACAATTTCATGTGGGATTATGCAACGCTTCAGAATCTTGATACGATGACCGTAGTGAAGGATGATTCTTCGGACAATTACTTCGTTCTCGAGAATGATTCGACTCACGATCCGCAGCTTTTCCAGGAACCTGAATACGAGATAGCCTATGACGTTGACAACACCGCATACGAAGCAGCGAACAGCGACAGATACACGGTTGACGGCGTAACACTCAGCATGGGTTCGGTAGAGAGTTATCAGTTCTATCAGACCAATATGGCAGCGATTCTGTCGGTTGGAAGATGGCTTGATTATCTTAAGGAAGAAGGTGTTTACGACAACACCAGAATCATTATTACGGCCGACCACGGAAGAGCGCTTCACCTTAACGACAAATATCACCTTGATGACGGAAGCGACGAATTCATGGATATCGAAGCATACTATCCGGTCCTTCTCATCAAGGATTTTAATCAGCGTGAATTTACGATAAGCGAAGAGTTCATGACCAACGCGGATGTTCCGACTTATGCGCTTGAAGGACTTGTTGAAAACCCCGTAAATCCGTTCACCGGCAATCCGATTAATAACGATGCGAAGTTTGCAGGTCCCCAGTACGTTCTCGGCTCCGACAAATGGGTTGTCGAGGAGAACAACGGTACGGAATTCCTCCCGGGACTCTGGCTTTCGGTCGAAAAAGACATGCGCGACAAAAACAACTGGACGATTATAAAAGACGAGAGATAACGCGTTAACCAAAAACCAAAGGTGGAAAAATGCGGGGGATAGAACGGAGAGAATCCGGGAAACCCGCAAATTTGAAGGATATCAAAAATAAAACGGTTCGCCGGATATGTGTCTGGGCTTTAGGATTCATATCGGCAGAGAACCGTTTTTTTATCCACGAAAATAAAGCGAACATATGTTCACAAAATTATAGACAAACATATTTTAAAATGCTATACTGAAACTTGCCGTTAAAGACATACAGGCAACTCAATATCAGCTTTTAATTACAATTATTTTTATATTATGGATTTTGAAGGTATTTTTGAGAAATGGATTTTAAACTTCACTCGGAATATCAGCCTACCGGCGATCAGCCGCAGGCCATAGAAAAATTAGTAGAAGGATTCAAAAAGGGAAATCAGTGCCAGACGCTTTTGGGTGTTACCGGCTCAGGTAAGACTTTCACGATGGCGAATGTCATTGCGCAGTTAAATAAGCCGACACTGATAATCAGCCACAACAAAACTCTGGCAGGACAGCTTTACAGTGAAATGAAGGAGTTTTTCCCCGAGAATGCTGTCGAATATTTTGTTTCATACTACGATTATTACCAGCCGGAGGCATATGTTCCTTCTACTGACACATATATTGAAAAAGACTCATCTGTAAACGAGGAAATCGACAAACTGCGTCTTTCCGCGACAGCTTCGCTTTCGGAAAGAAGAGATGTAATTGTCGTAGCCAGCGTATCCTGTATTTACGGTCTGGGCAGTCCGGAAGATTACGAGAGCATGATTATGTCTTTAAGACCGGGTATGCAGATTGACAGAGATGAGATAATCGCAAGACTTGTCGAGATGCAGTATGAGAGAAATGACATGGACCTTACACGTTCGTCTTTCAGAGTACGCGGCGACACACTTGAGATAGCCAAAGCCGAAGGCGGCGAGGGCGTTATAAGACTCTCTTTCTGGGGAGACGAAATAGAAGAAATTGCGGAAATCGATCCGGTCACGGGAAAGAAAAAATCGATTCTTTCGTATGTGGCAATCTTCCCCGCATCGCATTACGTAATATCAAAAGATAAAATAGATATCGCATGCAAAAAACTCGAAGAAGAGATGCGTGAAAGAGTTGAATATTTCAAGAGCGAAGAACGTTTCGTCGAGGCACAGAGAATCCTCGAGAGAACTACATTCGATCTTGAGATGTTAAAAGAAACAGGTGTATGCTCGGGTATCGAAAACTACGCTCCCGTACTCGCGGGATTAAAACCCGGAGATCCGCCTCACTGTCTCATGGATTTCTTCAAAGACGACTTCCTGATGATAATAGACGAGTCGCATATTTCGATTCCGCAGATTGGCGGTATGTATGCGGGCGACAGAGCAAGAAAAAATACGCTCGTGGATTTCGGATTCAGACTTCCGAGCGCGCTCGACAACAGGCCTCTTTCGTTTAACGAGTTTGAAGACCGTATCGACCAGCTCTTATGCGTTTCGGCTACGCCTTCAAAATATGAGGAAGAGCACGAACTTTTACGCGTGCAGCAGATTATCAGACCTACCGGACTTCTCGATCCCGAGATTATTGTTCGTCCCACGGAAGGTCAGATTGACGATTTGATTTCCGAAATAAACAAGGTTACCGAAGAAGGTAACAAAGTCCTCGTTACGACGCTTACAAAGAGGATGGCGGAGGACCTTACCAATTACCTTAACAATGTCGGAATCAGAGTAAAATATCTTCACTCGGATATCGATACACTTGAGAGAGCCGAGATAATCAGAGACATGAGACTGAATGTCTTTGATGTTTTGGTCGGAATCAACCTTTTAAGAGAAGGTCTGGACATTCCCGAAATCAGTCTTGTAGCAATTCTCGATGCAGACAAGGAAGGCTTCCTTCGTTCCGCAACGTCACTCATTCAGACAGTCGGAAGAGCGGCAAGAAACTCTGAAGGTCATGTTATAATGTATGCCGACTCGATTACTGATTCCATGAAGATTGCGATTGACGAGACGAAACGCCGTCGTGAGATTCAGATGAAGTATAACGAAGAACACGGCATTACTCCGACCACTATTAAGAAAGCTGTCAGAGATGTCATTTCGATTTCGAGAAAGGTTGCCGAGGCAGAAACCAACTGGAAGAAAGAGCCCGAGAGCATGAACCTTTCGGAAATCACATCGCTTATTGCTTCTGTTGAAAAGCAGATGAAGAAAGCGGCAACGGATCTTGATTTCGAGAACGCGGCAGTCTACAGAGACCAGCTTGTCGAACTCAAGAAGATTCGAAACGAGATCGAGGAACTCGAAAAACAGAATTAGACAGATATAAAGCATTAAATCACGAACTTTAACCCGGTTCGAAACAGAGGTGTACAATGGCAAACAAAATGCTGCCCAAGGGAGACGTCATAAGAATCGTCGGGGCAAAAGAACACAACCTTAAAGGGATAAATGTAGATATCCCGAGAAATAAATTTGTAGTAATCACAGGTCTTTCCGGATCCGGAAAATCATCGCTCGCATTCGATACGATTTATGCGGAAGGTCAGAGAAGATACATGGAATCTCTTTCCTCGTATGCGAGACAGTTCCTGGGACAGATGGAAAAGCCCAACGTGGAAATTATCGAAGGCCTTTCGCCTGCGATAAGTATCGACCAGAAATCAACCAACAGAAACCCGAGATCTACGGTTGGTACGGTTACGGAAATCTATGATTACTTAAGACTTCTTTATGCGAGAGTCGGAATCCCTCACTGTCCCGTCTGCGGCAAACAGATTTCAAAACAGTCGGTTGACGAAATGGTAGACAAGATTCTTTCGCTTAAGGAAGGAACCAAAATACAGATATTGTCCCCCGTTATCAGAGGCAGAAAAGGTGAACACGAAAAGCTTCTTTCAAAGGCTTCGAAGAACGGATATCTTCGTGCGAGAATCGACGGAAACATGTACGAGCTCGACGAGGAAATCAAACTTGATAAAAACATTAAGCATAACATCGACATCGTCATCGACAGACTAGTCATAAAAGAAGATATCCAGAGCAGACTTACCGAATCCGTTGAAAGTGCATTAAGCTTATCCGAAGGACTTTTAACGGTAGCGGATTCGGATGGCAACGAATGGAATTTCAGCCAGTCTTTCTCATGCCCCGACTGCGGTACGAGCATTGAGGAAATTGAACCCAGAAGTTTCTCTTTCAACAATCCGTTCGGTGCGTGTCCCGTCTGCGACGGTCTCGGATTTAAGAGGGAATTCGACCTCGACCTTATGATACCCGACAGATCGCTTTCTTTATCCGAAGGTGCAATCCAGGTTATCGGCTGGAAGAGCAGCAAAAAGGACGGTTCGTTTTCCAATGAACTTCTTAAGGCATTATCCGAACACTTTAAGTTTTCGCTTGATACGCCTTTTGAAGATCTTCCCGAAAAGATTCAGGACATCATTATAAACGGCACCGATGAATACGTAGACGTTGTTTACGAAAGCTCAAGAGGAAGAGGAGTTTACCCCACTCAGTTTGAAGGCCTCCTGCAGAACGTAATCGACAGATACAGACAGACACCTTTTGAAAAGGCAAGGGCAGAGTACGAAAAATACATGTCCGACACGCCCTGCAGCGAATGTAAGGGAAAGAGACTTAAAAAGACTTCGCTTGCCGTAACAGTGGCTGACAAAAATATATACGACATTACCATGATGCCTCTCGGCGAACTTCATGATTTTGTAAACAATCTTGAACTCGACGGAAACATGGCATTAATTGGTAATCAGATTTTAAAAGAAATCAGAGCCAGAGTCGGATTCCTCAAGGATGTAGGACTTTCCTATCTTGCACTTTCACGTCCGACGGCAACTCTTTCTGGCGGTGAAGCGCAGAGAATCCGTCTTGCGACTCAGATTGGTTCAGGCCTCGTCGGGGTAACATATATTCTCGACGAACCGAGTATCGGACTTCATCAGAGAGACAATGACAAACTTCTTGCATCGCTTAAGAAACTCCGCGACCTCGGAAATAACCTTATAGTTGTAGAACATGATGAAGATACAATGCTTCAGGCCGATTACATCGTGGACATCGGACCTCAGGCAGGAGAGAAGGGCGGAAAAGTCGTTGCATGCGGAACAGCGGAGGACATTATGAAATGTCCCGATTCGCTGACAGGTATGTATCTTAAGGGAGACCTTTTCGTACCCGTTCCGGCAGAGCGAAGAATACCCAAGGATTTCATAACCATTGAGGGCGCCTGCGAAAACAACTTGAAGAATATAGATGTCGACATTCCGCTCGGAGTGTTCACCTGCGTAACGGGTGTTTCGGGTTCGGGAAAGAGTTCTCTTATCAACGAGATTCTCTACAAACGTCTCGCAAGGGATTTAAACCGTGCACAGACCGTACCCGGCAAACACAAGAACATAAAAGGTATAAAGAAACTCGACAAAGTTATCGATATCGACCAGTCGCCCATCGGACGTACACCGAAATCAAATCCCGCGACTTACACAGGTGTATTCGATCTTATCAGAGACCTTTTTGCACAGACCAAGGATGCAAAAGCAAAGGGATACTCGAAAGGAAGATTTTCGTTTAACGTAAAAGGCGGACGATGCGAAGCCTGCTCGGGTGACGGTATCGTTAAAATAGAGATGCACTTCCTTCCCGACGTATATGTACCCTGCGAAGTCTGCGGCGGCAAGAAATACAACAGGGAAACACTTGAAGTCAAATACAAGGGAAAGAGCATTTCAGACATTCTTGATATGACTGTTGCCGAAGCGGTTGATTTCTTCGACGCGATTCCTTCGATTAAGAGAAAGATGAAGACACTCGACGAAGTCGGACTTTCATATATCAGACTCGGACAGCCTTCGACACAGCTTTCCGGAGGCGAGGCACAGAGAATCAAACTTGCAACCGAGTTAAGCCGTTCCTCGACGGGCAATACGATTTACATTCTCGACGAGCCTACGACCGGACTTCATTTCGCTGATGTACACAAGCTCGTCGATATCCTTCAGAGACTTACGGATGCGGGCAACACGGTCATCGTTATCGAGCACAACCTGGATGTAATCAAGACAGCCGATTATATCATCGATCTCGGACCTGAAGGCGGAGACGGCGGCGGAACTATAGTTGCCACCGGCACACCCGAAGAAGTTGCAAAGAACAGAAAGTCTTACACGGGACTTTATATCAAAAAAATGCTCAAAGGAAAAAAATAAAGCAAATTGAAAGAGAGGGGTTAAAGAAAACCTCTCTCTTTTCGATATAATAAGTGTAGACAGGGAGGTCTCAAATTACGAGTCTCCTTTTTTATGTGCATTTATCACTTTTATTTTGCATTTCTTTAGAGTATAATCATCATAGATTATTATGCGAAATTATGTCGTATACCGGATAAAGACAGGAAAACCGGATAGATTTTATACGAAAGAAAGGAATTAAGGAAATGCAGAATTCAGATTTGGGAATTGATTTAGGCACAGCGTCCGTACTTGTATATGTTAAAAACAAGGGCGTTGTTTTAAAAGAGCCGTCGGTTGTGGCTTTTGATAAAGATACAAATAAAATTAGGGCTATCGGTGAAGAAGCAAGATTGATGATCGGCAGAACACCTGGTACCATTCAGGCGATAAGACCTCTTAGACACGGAGTTATTTCAGACTATACCGTAACTGAGAAGATGATGAAATACTTCATTCAGAAGGCTGTCGGAAGAAGAATGTTCAGAAAGCCCAGAGTTGCCGTATGTGTTCCTTCGGGAGTTACCGAAGTTGAAAGAAAAGCGGTTCTCGATGCTACATACCAGGCAGGCGCAAGAGACGTTTCAATTATCGAAGAGCCTATCGCTGCAGCAATCGGAGCAGGTATCGACATCAGTAAACCCTGCGGAAACATGATTGTTGATATCGGCGGCGGTACAACGGATATCGCAGTTATTTCACTCGGCGGAACCGTTGTCAGCGAATCAATCAAGATCGCAGGCGATGATTTTGACGAAGCAATTGCAAGATACATTAAGAGAAAACACAATTTATCCATCGGTGAAAGAACAGCCGAGGATATCAAAATAAAAATAGGTTCTGCATACAGAAGACTCGAAGAGGATTCAATGGAAGTAAAAGGACTTAACGTTCTTTCCGGACTTCCCAACACGGTTAAGGTTACCTCGACGGAAATGGAAGAGGCATTAAAAGAAACAACGACTCAGATTGTTGACGCAATCCATTCCGTTCTCGAAAAAACTCCGCCCGAACTTTCGGCGGATATCGCAGAAAGAGGTATTGTTCTTACCGGCGGCGGTTCGATGCTCAGAGGCCTTGAAGACTTAATCGAGATTAAGACCGGTATCGATACCAATACGGCCAACGAACCTCTTACATGCGTGGCAATCGGTACAGGAAAGTATGTGGAATATCTTGACACCAAATACTATGAAGTCTAAACGGGAGTAAAATATGCTTAAAGGTCTTTACACAGCTTATACCGGAATGCTCAATGAGCAGAACAGAATGGATGTTTTGACAAACAACCTTGCCAACTCGGCTACTGTCGGATTCAAAAAAGAAGGCAGTACATCGCAGGGCTTTGACAATGTGCTTGCGTACAGAATCAAAGACATGGAAGGCAACGGGCTTTGGAGTAACGTCCGTGTCGGTGTCGGCACTCCCGGAGTAAAGATCGGCGAAAATTATGTGGATTATTCGCAGGGCGCTTTCAGAGAGACAGGAAATACATTTGACGTAGCAATATCCGGAAAAGGATTTTTCAATATAGAATTTACCGACAAAGCGGGAAATACAAAGACTATGTATACCAGAGACGGTAATTTCGACCTTACAAAAGAAGGCTATCTGGTTACCAAGGACGGAGACTTCGTAATCGGTACCAATGCAGCGGGCGGTCTGGGACATATCAAACTCAATCCCAATCTTCCGGCTTCGATAGACCGTTCGGGAAGAATCGTTCAGAACGATGTTGTGGTAGGTCAGATAAGAGTTTCCGATTTTGAGGATTACAATTATCTTGAAAGATACGGCGAGAACTGCTTTATTCCTGTAGAGGGGGCGCAGGTTATCGAACCCGATGCACAGGTGATAAGCGGATATCTTGAGCAGAGCAACGTACAGACTGTAGAAGAAATGGTTAACCTCATTTCAATTACAAGACAGTACGAAGCAAACCAGAAAATAATCCAGACATATGATACATCGCTTGAAATAGCAGTTAACAGACTTGGAAAAATATAATTTACCGATCGGGAGGACGTAGTATATGGTCAGATCTTTATGGACAGCGGCATCAGGAATGATTGCACAGCAGAATAACGTAGATACAATTGCCAACAACCTTGCCAATGTAAATACTACAGGATACAAAACAGAAGTAGCGGAATTCAAATCGCTTCTTTATCAGGATATTCAGGCTAAGACAACTTCGGGCAATGGCGAGACAAAGCCCGTCGGAGCACAGGTCGGACTCGGTGTAAGAAACTCTTCCGTAACATCAAGATTTACTCAGGGAAGTTTCTATGAATCAAGCAGCAACCTCGCATTTGCCATAGGCGGCGACGGATTCTTCGGAATCAGAGGACAGGACGGAAATACATATTATTCGAGAAACGGTGATTTCCATCTTTCCACGTACGGAAAAGGTCTTGCGCTTACAACAAGCGACGGCAATCTCGTACTTGATTCAACAGGAAAGCCCATTGAACTCGGCAGTTCCTATGTATCGAGTAAACTTGTTGTAAACGGAAAAGGCGAACTTTGTTATCCCGATGAAAACAACAATGTACAGCCTCTCGGTATTACAATCGGTGTATGGCAGTTTAACAACCCTTCGGGACTTGAAAAAATGGGCGACAGCTTATTCGCTGCAACAGGCGCAAGCGGTCAGGCCATGAACGAGGCCACTACAAACGGACTTATAAAGAGTGAATTAAGACAGGGCTATCTGGAAGGTTCCAACGTTCAGGTAGCGGATGAAATGGTTAACATGATAGTTGCACAGAGAGCATACGAACTCAACTCGAAAGCTATCCAGGCAACAGATGAAATGATGAGTCAGGCTAATCAGCTCAGAAGATAATGATTAATGATCTTTAACTTAAGGCTTTGACGGCCGGTATGCTTGAATAAAAGAAAAATCATTTGAGAAGACAATGAACGTTAACTTAAGGTTTTGACTGACGGATCGATCCGAAAGAGGCAGCGAATATGGATGTTTCAGGTATCAGCTCACTCATGGCCGATTATGCCACATCGGCAGCAGGAGCACAGAAGGCAGAAAGTTTAAAAGGCAAACTCGCAAACGGCGATAAAGCGGAAGACGAAGAACTCATGAAAGTATGCAAGGAGTTCGAAGCTTATTTCACCGAGCGTGTTTACAAGGAAATGATGAATACGGTTCCTAAAAGCGATGCTGAGAATTCGGCGCTTGTGGATTATTTCAAAGACATGGCTCTTTCGGAAATAGCCGAGAGAACGGTCGAGGAAAGAGGCGGCTCCGGACTTGCACAAAGCCTTTATGAACAGATGAGGAGAAATTACGAATAGTAATGGTTTTAAAAGGTTCAGTCGATTCGTTTAAATACATCAATGATACAAATCATTACGGAATATTCATCCTGGCTTCCCGGGATGCAGAAGATGGAAACATTGCCGTTACAGGCAATGTTTTTGGTCTTTCAGAAGGGGATTATATCGAAGTGACGGGCAATGAAGTCATCCATCCCGTTTACGGCAAACAGATCAAGATGACGTCTTTTAGGGCAATTCAGCCCACAGATACAGATGCGGTAATTAAATATCTTGCTTCGGGAGCGCTTCGCGGCATCGGTCCCAAACTTGCCGTGCGTATTTTTACGACTTTTGGCGAGAAAACGCTTGATATTCTTGAAAACGAACCCGAGAGATTAAGCGAAGTCAAGGGAATAAGCGATAACATGGCGAGAAACCTTGCCATAGAGTATGCGGAAAAGAAAAACATGCGCGATGCAATTATGTTTTTGCAGCAGTACAGCATTTCCAATACCCTTGCGGCCAAAATCTACGAGCGCTATGACGAAAAGATGTACGCGATAGTCAGGGAACACCCTTACAGAATCGCCGAAGACATAAGAGGCGTCGGTTTTAAAACAGTTGATGAAATCGCTAAAAGCGTCGGCATAAAAGAGAATTCACCCGAGAGAATCGAAGCGGGAATACAGCATACGCTCCTTGTTGCGCTTGAGGAAGGACACACCTATCTTCCTAAAGAAATGCTTAAAGAAAGAGGAGCGGAAATACTTGCCGTAACACCCGACCTGGTCGAAGAAGGGATCATGAATCTCTGCCTTGCCAACAAGCTTACATTTAAGAATCCCGACAAAGTATTTCTTAAAGGCGTATACCGCGACGAGTCTTTCTGTGCGGCGAAACTTAAGATTTTAAAAGATTCTTTTTATGAAAAATCGATAAGCGATGCCGATAAGGAATATCTTGATAACAAACTTGAAAAAATAATATCCGGATATAAATTCGAACTCGATGATTCGCAGAAAAAAGCGATTGATGCGGGAATAAACAACGGTATTTTCCTTTTAACCGGCGGTCCCGGAACAGGAAAAACCACGATTATAAAAGCTCTGATTGAATTCTTTTACGACTGCAACAGGGACGTTGTGCTTGCTGCGCCTACCGGAAGAGCGGCAAAGCGAATGAGTGAAACAACGGGCTTTGAAGCCAAAACGCTTCACAGACTTCTTGAAGCAAGCGCCGTAAAGAATGACAGCGAGGAAGCAAGATTCGCAAGGAACGAGGACAATCCTCTCGAAGCGGAAGTTTACATTGTGGATGAGATGTCCATGGTCGATGTATTTCTTTTCTCAGCTTTTCTTCACGCGGTTCCCGTCGGTTCGAGAGTCATTCTTGTAGGTGACGTTAACCAGCTTCCGAGTGTCGGACCGGGCAATATCTTCAGGGATCTTTTGAACTGCGGTTATTTTAAGAGCGAAACACTCGAAAAGATTCACCGCCAGAGTGAGAACAGCAGGATTATTTTAAATGCTCACGAGGTCAACAAGGGCATATGCCCCGCACTCGACAAAAACGGCGAAAGCGAAGATTTCTTCTTTTTGGAAAGATCCGACAAAAGAGCGGTTTTCAGGGATGTTATAGAACTTATGAAAAACAGGATTCCGGCAAAGTTCAAAACGGAAATGCTGGAAATTCAGATTCTCGCACCAAGCAAAAAAGGCGAACTCGGTGTCGAGAACATGAACAGGGTTTTGCAGAATTACCTTAATCCTGCGGAGAACGGCAAGCCTGAAATCATGAGGGGCGATAGTATTTTCCGTCTCGGTGACAAGGTTATGCAGATAGTAAACAATTACGATATGCCCTGGATTTGCAGGGGCTTTAACGATATAGTCGTCGAAAAAGGCGAAGGTGTATATAACGGTGACATCGGAATAGTCACGAAGATAAACGGTTTTGACAAGACCATCACGGTTACGTTTGACGAAACCCGCGAAGCCACTTATTCGAGAGACGATATGGATGAGCTTGAACTGGCTTATGCGATTACAATTCATAAATCCCAGGGAAGCGAATATCCTGCAATCATCATCCCGATTCTCGATACGCCAAGACAGCTTCTTTCCCGTAACCTTTTTTACACTGCGATTACGCGTGCCACGAAGTGTGTCATGATTCTCGGCAGCAGCGAGAAGATAAAGGAAATGGTCAGAAACGACGGAGAGAGAAAAAGATTTACGGACTTTTCGACTAGACTTACTGAAGTGATGGAGGTATAAGAATATTTGATAGAAAGGATTCTCTTCCCGCGAAGGTGTCCGATTTGCGATGATTTGACAGCGGGAGACAGAAAAATCTGCGGAAGATGTGTCGGAATACCGCGCCTTGTGCCTGAACCCCGATGCATGAAATGCGGAAAGAATATAGATGACTCGAACGAGGAATTCTGCAGGGACTGCAATAAAGACAGGCACTTCTACACGAGGGGCATTGCACTTTACGAATACGACAGCGTGAAGGATTCACTCAACAATTTCAAGAACAGTTCACGCCCGGAATACGCGGATTATTATGCGGAAAACATCGTAAAATACCTGGGCGAGACGATAAAGGATTTCGAGGCGGATGCGCTCATTCCGATTCCCCTGCACATTACGAAGTACAAAAAGAGGGGATACAACCAGTCGGAGATACTTGCGAACGAAATTTCAAAGCGGACCGGAATCCCCGTTATGAACGACTGCCTTAAGAGGGTAAAAAAGACAAAAGAGCAGAAAAAGCTGAACGACAGGGAAAGGCAAAAGAATCTTGTGGGGGCTTTTCATATGTCGGAAAAAGGTGTAAAATTAGAGAAAGTTATTTTGGTCGATGATGTTTATACCACGGGGGCAACCCTTGACGAAGCGGCCAAAGCGCTTTTAACCGGAGGGATTACAAAGATTTATTTTCTGACTGTCGCTATCGGGACAGACGTATAAATAAATTACTTAAGGGGGTATCTTTATGGAAGTAAGAAACTGTAAAAGATGCGGAAAGCTTTACAATTATGTTTCGGGAATGCAGCCTATCTGCCCCGCATGCAAGGAAGAAGCTGAAAAAAAATTCCAGGAAGTAAGGGATTTCGTAAGAGATAATAAAGAAGCAGGTATTGCGGTTATATGTTCAAGCTGCGACGTAACTGAAAAGCAGATTAAACAGTGGGTTCGCGAAGAGCGTCTTGTATTTGCTGCGGACTCAGTTGTCGGAATAGACTGTGAATACTGCGGTGCGATGATTAAGAGCGGCAGATACTGCGATAAGTGCAAAGCAGAACTTGCCCGCGGACTCGCGCCCGAGAAGAAAGTGGAAGCACAACCCGAGGGACCTACCAAGCATAATCCTAAAATGAGGTTCCTTGGCTAAGGAAAGATATGATAAACGAAGAAAGAAAAAAGAAAATTCGTCTCATGACACGAATTGCCATTTACGAGAAGACGGAAGGAAAGAAAAATGAGCCGGTGGCAAGATATTTCAGATCCGACTATATAGGACTGAAGGTACTTACCTCGATTATCTGTGCTACAGCGGTTTTCCTTATTATCATCGGATTGTATCTGGCCTGCAATTCAGAACAACTGCTTGCAGATTTTTACAGAATCAATTTACTGGACGAAGCAAGGAAACTGATATTGTATTATATCGGTTTTGTTGTTGCGTATATTTCAATTGTCGCGATTGCGTTCTTTGTTAAATATAACAAAGCGGTAAGATATAAAAGAATTTTTTCCAAGAATCTGAAAAAACTCTTGTCGCATTACGGAAGAAAAGAAGACTTTGAGGAAGAAGACGATGATGAGTAAGTTAAGAGAAATCAGACTTCAGGTTGTTGTTTTTATCAACAAGTTTGAAGCATATCTGATTCCTTTAGGCAAATTTATTTTTGCCATGATTGTATTCTGTACAATCAATTCACAATTCGGATACATGACAAAGATAGCCAAACTCCCTTTGGCTGTCATTTTGGCATTATTCTGTTCATTTATGCCTTTGAGCATCATAACCGTTATCGGAGCCGGTCTGACGCTGGCCCATGCTTATGCCATATCGATGGAATTCGCGATAGTGCTCGGCGTGGTTTATCTGATAATGTTTCTGCTGTTCTTCAGGTTCACGCCAAAAGACCACATAGCGGTTCTTCTAACACCGCTTTGCTTTGTATTTAAAATTCCCTACACGATTCCGATGTCATTCGGTCTTGTGGGATCGCCTACCAGTGCGATTTCGGTTGCATGCGGAACAATCGTTTTCTACGTGCTTAAATACATGGTTTCGGCACAAAAGGCTTTTGAGGAAAGCGGAGTCGACGATCTTTTGGACAGACTGCGTGCATTGCTTGAAGGACTTTTGAAAAACAAAGAAATGCTTATATGCGCACTTGCGTTTGCGCTCACCGTACTTGTTGTTTATATAGTCAGAAGACTTTCGATAAATTACGCATGGACGATTGCAATGATTGTCGGAGCCCTTACGGGAATCCTGGTAATTCTTGTCGGCGATGTAATGTACAACACGAACATTTCAATCGTCGGACTTATTATCGGAACAATCCTTGCATGCGGCGTGGTCAAGGTAATTCAGTTCCTTGTATTCGATGTCGACTATTCGCGAACGGAAAAAGTTCAGTTTGAAGACGACGATTACTATTACTATGTTAAGGCAGTACCCAAGATTACGGCGGGTACAATAAAAGATTCTTCCGAGGACAGCGGAAAAAGAAAAGCCAAAAAACAGGCAGCAAAACAAAGCGTCGAAGAAAGAGCTGCAAGAGCAGTGCAGTCAGAGACTTCGGAAAGTGAAAACGAGGAAGAAGAAAGACCTGTAAGAAAGCCGGCAAGAGAATCGGGAAAAGAAGCACCGGCAAGAAAAGGAACGAGAAGAAGTTCCTCTGATTCTTACGAAGATGAGTTTGCCAGAGAAAAAGCTGCATATGAAGCCAGACAGGCAGAAATAGCCAGAAGAAGGGAAGCTCAGAGAAGAAGGGAAGAAAGAATCCGAAATGAGGAAGCTTCCGGCAGAGAAAACGAAACAATCGTTCAGGAAGAAGATTCGGATTTGGGATTAAGCCGCAGAATGGCTTATCAGAGAAGAAAACTCGAAGAGAGACTGACTAAAGATCAGGACAGATGATAAAAGGGTAAGGAAATGTTTCAGAGAATATTCGATTTTGCAAGTGCATATATAAATGCGTTCAGGCTCCCGCGTGTCAGGATTCTGGACGTACTTGAAATGATTATTCTCGCATTTCTTCTTTACCAGGCTATGAAATGGATGAAGAATACGAGAGCCTGGGCCGTTGTCAAAGGCCTTGCCGTTATTCTTGTATTCATGGCCGTTGCCGAGATTTTTGACATGACTACCATTATATGGATAGGAAAGAGCCTCTTTACTTTGGGCGCCGTGGCGATTATTGTAGCGCTGCAGCCCGAGATTCGAAGGCTTATTGAGGATCTGGGCAAGAACAACCTTCTTACAAGCCTTCTTCTGCTTGGAGACCGGCAGAATGAGGGAAGATTTTCCGACAAAACAATCAATGAAATAATCAGTGCAAGTTTTGAAATGGGGCGTGCCAAGACAGGTGCGCTTATTGTAATTGAAGCGGAATCTCCGCTCGAAGAATACGAACGCACCGGTATTACCGTTGACGGTATCGTTTCGAGCCAGCTTCTTGTAAACATTTTCGAACACAATACTCCGCTTCATGACGGAGCCGTTATTATTCAGGGTGACAGAGTGCGTTCCGCAACCTGTTATCTTCCTCTTTCGGACAACAGAAGCCTCAGCAAGGAACTCGGTACAAGACACCGTGCAGGCGTAGGTATTTCCGAAGTTACAGATGCTCTGGTTATAATCGTTTCCGAAGAAACAGGTAAAGTCAGCGTTGCTCAGAACGGTGAACTTTATCGCTGTCTTGATGTTATTGACTTGAGAAAGAAACTTGAGGGCATCCAGGACAAGAGGGAAGCTAAACCCAAGAAAGTAAAATCAAAGAAGGGGGAGGGCAAAAAAGATGAAGCAAAAACTGACGCACAATCTTAATCTGAAGGTCCTTGCCGTTCTTTTCTCGATAATTATCTGGGTAATCGTCGTAAATATTGATGACCCGGTAAAGAACGTACAGTTTGACAATGTGCCTATCAGGGTTAAAAACGAGAATCTTCTTACAAAGGAGAACAAAGTTTACGAAATCGAACCCGGTATGGAATACGTGGATGTCACGGTAAGCGGCAGAAGATCCGTTATCGAAGAGATTTCAAAAGAGAATATCGATGCCGTTGCGGACATGGGCTCGCTTGACGACAACAGCTGCCTCGATATTAAGGCTACATCCAATAAATATGCGGATGACATCGTAAATATCAAGCTTTCATTTGACAAGGTCAAACTCAATATTGAAGACCTCAAGAAAATTCAGAAAATCATTCAGGTTGAAACAATCGGAAATCCTGCTGATGAATATATTAAAGGAAACTATTCTTTAAGCCTGAACCGTGTAAACATCGAGGGACCGAAATCAATCATCGATCTCGTTCAGACCGCAAAGGTTCAGATAGATGTTGAAGGCGCAACCAACAGCGTTTCGGCATCCGCACCCATCATTCTTTATGATGCTCAGGGACAGATAGTTGATTCATCCAGACTTAAGATGAATATCGACAACATCAGCGTAAGCCAGGAAATCCTTTATACAAAGACGGTTTCTCTTGCATGTGTTCCGAGCGGTGAAGCTGCTGAAGGATACAAGGCCAACGGAACCGTAGTACTTAATCCTTCGGAAATCAAACTTGCGGGACCTAAGAGCGTTCTCGACAATATCAATACAATCAACATTCCTTCGAATGTGGTCAATATTTCCGAACAGACATCAAGTTACAGAACTTCGGTAAATGTTTTCAATTACCTTCCTTCGGGACTTGAATCCTGCGATGATGAATTCAGAGGAAATGTACTCGTTACCGTCGGAATCGAAAAAGAAATCGAGAAAGTCTACAATATATATACTACAAGAATCAATCTTGATGACGTTCCGGCCGGATTTGCCGCAGAAATCGTAAACGGTGCCGAAAGCGTATCGGATAACAGAATCGAACTTAAGGTTCACGGTCTTTCAAAAGATTTTGAAAATGTTACCGCAGCCAATATAGATGTTAAAGCGGATTTCAAAAAATGGATGGAAGATAATAATGTAGAAAATGTTCAGGCGGGTGTTTATGCGATTCCGGTAAAAATCGATCTTCCCGATAACCTTGAAACGGATGACAATGTGCGTTTGAGAATAAGGATATATAAGGAAGAAGAAACTTGAGTTTTAAGCGTCTGAATGGTATAATAAAGTATTACTAAACAAATTATTAAGATATGAATTCGGGGGGATACATATGCTTACTAAGACAGTGGTTATTAACAATCCGACCGGTCTGCATTTAAGACCGGCAGGCAATCTTTGTAAAGAGGCAGTGAAGTACAAATCCAGGATTACATTTAATTACAGAAATAACAATACGAACGCAAAGAGCGTGTTAAGTGTATTGGCAGCCTGCGTTAAGCAGGGAGATTCCATAGAGCTGATTTGTGAAGGCGATGATGAAGAAGAAGCAATGGAAAACATTTCCAGAATCATCGAAGAAGGCCTCGGAGACTTGCCGCAAACTGAATAAGAAATTTAAGAAATAAAAAAACTTGTCGTTTACAAAAAGCGGCAAGTTTTTTTAGCAGTAACCGTTGAACATCATACCGGAATACTGGCTTGTTATGTACGGAGTTACGAATTCCTTTCCGGGATTCTTGTAAGCAACGATCTTCTTGTTCACGTAATCCATGGGATTGAGTGAAACCTGATTTGCTTTGTTTAAAACGGAGTTGGTGAACTTTCTTACGCTCGAGAGCGATTCAAGTGCGTCGGTGCTGGTCATGTTGTTCGTAAGTTTGGACTCATCCACCTGCATCAATCCGTCTTCGTCAAACGAAATACCCAGATTGTTAAGATCCTGATTGTATGTATTCGATATACGGTTCATCTCATTTAAGAGATATCCGGTCTTGGGCTGTGAAGCAAGGAATTCCGAAGTGTTTCTGATAAATTCGTTATATCCCATCGCAAATCGCGATACATTTTCCTTCATAGAATCGGTATCGGCTTTAAGTCCGATCTTAATCGGCTCTGCTCCGATTTCCTGAACCTTGTTAAGGTTGAGTTCAAATGTTCTCGCAACCGTGAAGTGATTCGAGTATGATTCGTGCGGCTCGTCGTTAAGATAGAATCTTGCGTTGTCCGGGAGCTGCGATACCTTGTCGAGTCCGAGATATGAAACCGCACCCGAAGTCTTACTTGTATTCGCGTCGCTAACTTCGAAAAGAAGCTGGCGGTCATCTTCAATACCCGTAAGAGTGGTTTCAAGTGAAATGAAGCTGCCTTCTTCGGTTTGATTTACTTCGGATTTAAGTCCGATATTCGAGTTATTTATAAGTCTTGAAAGTTTTTCCTGAAGTTCGTTGTTAGTCTCCCCTTCATTAATATTGAACTGGAACTCATAGTTCATATTATTAATGGAAACGTCGAAAGAGTAGGTTCCCGGAGGAAGATCCACTTTGCCGTCAGGAAGAGGATTGCCTGTATTGATCTGCGAGGTCGCGAGTTTTTCGACAAAAAGCGAGAATTCGTTTTCGCCTTCCTGTGAAATTCCGTCTCCTATATATTTAACGCTGGCAATATCATCGGAACTCGAGTAGGCCGTCTTCTGATTCAGAAGTTCTTCCTCATCCAGACCGCCGAGAGAAGCGATGGTATTACGAAGTTCTCTTGCGTTTTCCTTCATTTTGACAGCATAAGACTGCGACTGTATGCTTTCATCAATAATAGAAAGGGGAGATTCTTTATTTAATTTAACAATGGAATTATACACGCCGCGAAGTTCGCTCTTTTTGTGCGCGTCATAACGACCGCTGGCTTTAGGCGCATATGTAGTGAGATAGTTATTATAGACGTTGTTTAATGCTACTGAATAAGCCATCCTGCTCCCTCCTTTCTTCCTTGAAATATACCGATGCTGTCTGCATCCGGGTATCCGTCACCCACGGTATGAGCATAGACTTATGCTATTATTACAAATATATAGTAGCATAACCGTGAATAAAAAACAACACTTTTTTTACGGGAAAATGGCGATAAAATGCCCATTTTACAAGGTTTTTATGGCTTTTTTTCAAGGTATGGTATAATATATAGGAAAAGAGGCCGTATTTTGTGGAAATTCCCTGCAGAAAAAATTTGTTGACTATAAAGATTTGTTGTGATATTCTACTAGGGCAAGATTGGTTTTTAGGTCTTTTTTTTATGCACTCTAAAAACGGCTGTTGCGAATACAAAACGTGAATTATCGGTAACGGAGGTAATAAATTATGCGTACAAGAATCACATTGGCATGCACAGAATGCAAGCAGAGAAATTACAATACTACAAAGGACAAAAAGACCCATCCA
>JAEEGL011868465.1_pt1 | contig 24798 bp, 18 predicted proteins | sample 9134231 | NCBI WGS metagenome assembly JAEEGL01 (sample SAMN16246548, study PRJNA631951) | gut metagenome | biome: gut microbiome; feature: rumen; material: fiber-attached | host: Bos | place: Iran: Karaj | collected 2018-10
CAAAATTGATGCTAACCGCATCAAGGCTCAGGGTTGTGGTGAGACCGACATGTTCCAGGAGCTCAGCTGGAACCGCGTTTCGATCTGCGAACTCATCGTTAAGAAGTAATCGCAGTAACCGCGAAACGGTTAATTGACTGAAAAATCTCCCCGTCAGCACGTTGCTGGCGGGGAGATTCTCGTTGGTGAAATAAGATAGGCCGATAGTCGTAGCCAACAAAAGTAGAAATACACCTTCTCCAGTATAAGACATGCTCCTGGGCAAAATAGCCCACCGATGTCATCGGTGGGCCGTTTTACAATCAAGAGTTTTTTCTTGAGTTAAATCCTACTCGCTTGGGGCATCATGCTTGGGATTGAATCATGAATGCTTAAAAAACTCCTGTGGTGATTAGATTAAACGGTTCCAACAAGAGCGCTTGCCTTATAAGACGTATTCGATAAAAAAGTCGCCGACCTCCAGCGCTTCCATAACGTTGTCTATCATCGAGGGGTAGGCTAACCAGACCAGTAACATAAAGGAAAAAACGACACAGATGATAATCAAAGCCTGGCGCCATAGGGTACCCCATATCCCATAACCAAATAAATGCTTGTAACCGACGAAAAAATAGGCCATAATCAACAAGGCGTAGGCAACAGTACTGAGATAGGATTCGATAAAATCAAGTGGTATTGTCAATAATGACAGCACGATGGTTAGCGTTTGGAAGAACACTTGGATAAAGAAACCCTCGGGAATCGTGTGGTGAGAGTTACGTGGCGATTTTCTGAAGATGACCCATGTGGGGAAGATGGCTATAGCCGACATGGTCAGCATGGCCCAATTGTAGTGTTCCCTGATCCACAACTTATACCCTACCGCTCCCTGTTCCTCCAACGGCAGGTCCAACACATCGGGGAAGATTCAATAGAAGACATTGGCATAGATCATAGCGAGGATAAACAGCATCTTGACTGGCGGAAAACTCAACTGTCGCTTGCCATTGATATAGTCACTGATGAAATTACCCGGGCGTTACAAAAGCTGCCAAACGGACAGAGACATCGATCGCGAGCCCATACCCCAAAGGTCCATCACACCATTGTGAACACTGCGCCAAGTTATGCGTCCAATCCCCGCCTGTTGGGAGCAGCGTGGACAATAGTTTCCGCGATTGTGGTGCCCGCAGCATTGGCAGTGATGCTCTTCTTCCTTCGCGAGATTGAACGAGGGTGAACGTCTCACCCAGCACTTAAAGCGCTCAAATCTATCTTTTAGCTGTTGCCGATTCATTGCAAATTTGGCATTAAGATTTTATTCAGTGCAGAAATACGCAAAAACCACCATCAAACAACACTCAGCCCACAAAAACCGCAAATTGATTTTTTCTTGATTTCTCGGCCGTTAGGTCGATTTAATAACTAGAGACGAGTTATGGCACAACCACTCGCGCCAAGAGATACTTACTTCAGTTGCCGCTTGTGCACTTGATCCAGCTGGTTGGCATATCGCTCGCGGACAATGCATCCCACGGCATCACCCCGATTGATACACTTGACGGTGAGCTGTTGCAGGGAGTCGTTGAGCACACTGTCCTGGCGCACCATGCGCTGCTCGTCGTCGCGCTTGAGCGATGAGTCTGCTGCCATCTTCAGGTATTCCTCCCATGTGGCGACGCGCGCATTCATGATACCGTTGCGCTGGTTGATGTAATGCAGGTATGCGCTGTTTTGAGGACTGCCGGTGATGTTCCAGGAATCAGATTTGATATTGACGTTGGTGGTGCCGCTCTCCAGAATCAGGTAAAAAGGCGTGACCGAATCATTGTCCCAGCGGATTATGGCCGCCTTTGGCTTCTCGATTTGTCCGGTGAATGTGAACGAGCCGCCCGTTTCATGGGCTGTTCCGCACACCCTTAACTGGTTGTACTCCTCTTCCAGTACCAGCAAGGTGGCACTGTCGTGATGCTGCTTGTTGTCAAGGGTGACATTTACCTCGTAGTCAAATCCTTTGTCGTGACTGTCGCAACCGCCCATCGCAAGGGCTATTGCAATTCCGATAATTGTTGATAGATGCTTCTTCTTCATGCCGGCAAAATTACTAAATGTTTGAATCATCTGCAACAACCCTCTATGACTGAACACACGGAGACGCCTGAAAGTGTGTCAAAACAACAATCGCCATGCCAAGGCGCTAAGCCGCAAAGATATTAATGTTCAAAAACTTAGCGTCTTCTCGCCTTAGCGGAGGGCGCGGGCGTTTCGGTGGGTTTCGCCGTCAGGCCGATTCTTGTTCTAGGCGCAAGTTTTTTGGGTGGTCGTTTTTGAAAAATTATTTTTATCTTGCAAAAAATAAAGTAAATTTGTAACTTTGCTGGTGAGTATTCTGCAAGGTTGTTATGGCAAGCGAGAGGACCATAATAATGGTTAAGAATCGTCCTGAGATTTGGATGATTCAGATAATTTGTTACTCTTTCATACACTTACCGCCACCCCTGACATTATCCCTAACACCCTCGCGGGTGTGTAATATCAAGCTTTTCTTGTCCATGGGCAAGGGAGGCCAGTTTCGTCGATAACCATTAGCATGATTATATTATTAACTTTTTAATTGAATTAGATATGAAGAAATCAATTTTTACTTTAATGATGGTGCTACTTGCCACGCTGGCGGCACAGGCCGCCACCCCCATCAACGTGGCGGGTAAAGACATCTCCTGTGACAAGAATATCACCCTCACTGCCAGTGATGTCACTGACATCAAGAGCGGCACGGTCACCTACACCTATTCGACCAATACGCTGACGCTGACCAACGTCACCATCACCCGCACCGGCGGCAGCAACTATGCTATTCACAACAGGAGCAATCAGGGTCTGATCGTGAAGTTCGTCGGCACCTGCAACCTCACCACCGAGGGACGCGTCATCCGCGATCAGTCTCAAGGCGAGAACCAGCTGGTGGCCAATAGCGGCGCGACCGTCAACTTGAAGAGCACCGGTAACGGCGCTATCTATGTGAAAAACTTCACCACGCTGTGGATCAAGGGACCCGGCACCTTCAACATCACGGGCGATAAGGATGGCGCCATCGCAGGACATCGCATCTGGAATGCCAGTGTGTCGGACTTGTCAAGTATAGATAATATTAAATTCTCCAATGTCACGGCCACCGTCAGTGGTGCCCAGGGTGCCTTGCTGGGCGGGGATGCGTACTTCTATTCAGGCAGCAACGTCACCTTAAAGGCCACCAACAACAGCAGCTATCCTGTCATTCGGGAGGAGTCTAATGTATATTTTAAAGACAATACAGCCATCCTGGCACCATGGGGAGTCACGAGCTCAAACATCGATGATGTCTATAACCAGGACATCTACATTAGCGACGATTATGCCCTGCTGTTGAACACGACCAACTTCCCTGATGTCAACTTCCTTAATGCCATGCTCTCGCTCTATCCCAAGGGGTACTTGACCACTTATGATCTCAACAACCTCACTTCGCTCAACGTGGCCAGCAAGGGCATCAGCAACATGACGGGTATTGAGAAACTCACTGCGCTCAAGACGCTCTACTGCTACAACAACTCGTTCTCCACGCTCAACTTGAACAGCAACACTGCGTTGACCTACCTGGACTGCGCCCCGAACACCAATCTCACCTCGCTGAGCATCGGCAGTTGCACCAACCTGGAGACGCTCATCTGCTACCAAACCGGTATCACCTCACTTGCCCTGAGCAACCTCTCCAAGCTCAAAACGCTTAAATGTTACAGCACTAAGCTGACGAGCTTGAGCGTGAACAACAAGTCTCAGCTCACCTTGGTTGATTGCTCCTACTGCACTTCGATGACCTATGCCGGCATCTATAGCAACAGCGCACTTACCTCGCTCGATATCCGCGGCTGCACGGCGCTGGCCACCCTCGAATGTTTCACCAACGCCTTGACCACGCTCAACGTGAAGGACAATACAGCGATGACCTATCTGTCTTGCCCCAATAACAGTAACCTAACGACAATCACTGGTCTGGCCAACTGTACGGCGTTGAAGACTATTTATTGCTACAACACGTCCATCAGCGACCTAAGCGCTGTGAATAGCTTCTCCAACCTGGAGAAACTATCCTGCTATAACACTAAAATCTCCTCGCTCACATTAACCAACAAGACAAAACTGACGGAGGCTTATTGCTACAACAACCCGCAGCTGACAACCGCTAACATCTACAGCAACAGCGCGCTGACAAAACTCAGAGTCGACAACTGCCCGGCGCTTACCGCATTGAACTGCTATAGCAACAACTTGACCACACTCAACATGACGGGCTGCACGGCACTACAAACACTTTATTGCTATTATAATTACAATTTAGCGAGTGTTACGGGTCTGGCTAATTGCGCTGCCCTGAAAATTTTCCATAGCCAAAACTGCCCCATGACCGATTTGAGTGCCTTGAACAGCCTGAGTAATCTCGAGCAAGTGATTTGCCCCTATAACAAGATTACCTCGCTCACGCTAACCAACAAGAGCAAGCTGACTACTGTCAATTTTCACGACTGCTTGTCGCTGACCACGGCAACAATCACGGGCAATAGTGTACTGACATCACTTGATTTACGTTGGTGCTCAAATCTGAGAACGGCAACAATCACAGGCAACAGTGCGCTGAAGGGTCTCGACATCTACTCCTGCCCGGCATTGACCACGCTGGAATGCTACAGCAACAAATTGACGTCGCTCAACCTGTCGGGCAACACCGCATTGACCACGCTGGAATGCTACAGCAACAACCTGAGTTCGCTGGATGTGTCAGCATTGACCAACCTTACCACATTATGGTGCTACAATAACCAGTTGACGGCATTGAACGTGAACAACAACACCAAACTGCACGAGATATACTGCTCTTCCAACAAACTGACTACTCTCAACGTCTCTGGCAAAACGGCAATGACTCAGTTGATGTGCGGTGGCAACCAACTTACCTCATTGAACGTGCAAGGATGCAGTTCATTGGCCATACTTCATTGCAACAATAACAAGTTGACCTCACTCTATGTACAAGGTTGCACGTCACTTTGGTCTATTGAATGCCAACAGAATCAGATTACGGCTGCGGGCATGACTACACTGGTAAATAGCCTGCCCACACGCTCGAGCAGCAACAAGGGCACCCTGAATGTCCTATATAATACTGGCGAGGGTAACGTGTTTAACGCCTCACATCTGAGCGCCGCCAAGGCCAAATACTGGTACCCGAAGAAGTACAATGGCTCCAGCTGGGTAGATATCACCTTCGGCACCCGTGGCGACGTGAACGGAGACGGCAGGGTGAACATCGACGACGTGACGACACTGATCGACATTCTGCTGGCAGGCACCACACCTCCTGACGGTGCAGACTGCAGCCAGGACGGCCGCGTTAACATCGACGACGTGACTGTCCTCATCGACTACCTGCTGAGTGGCAGCTGGTGATGCTCGCTGCGCTCGCAGATTAGAGATTAGTGAGGAATCCGCATTCGTGTAAAAACGGGTGCGGGTTCCTTTCAGAAAACTCAGAATTCTCAGTTGTTATTAATTGTGCCCGGATGCTCTTCGTTTATTTGGCTTCTCCGAGCTAAAGGTTCGTTTAATTCGCCGACACTTTTTTCGGAGGCGTGTAGCGCGGATGAATGGTTTTTAGGTGGGTATCTAGGTTTTTTCGGTAGAAAAGCATATCTTTGCAACAAAATAGAACAATAAATTTACCTGAACAATGAAAATGACAAAACGACATGGAATGACGCTGTTGATGGTGGCACTCATGGTATTGCCCATCGCAGCGCAAAAGCAGTTTACACTGGAAGATCTGAACTTTGGTGGAAACAACTACAGGAACATGATACCCCAGAACAGAGTGCTCCAGTGGTGGGGAGATCAACTCGTGCGCCTCACGGCAGACACTTGCTGGACTGTTAATCCTGTTAACGGCAAGGAGAAAGTGCTGTTTACACGCGAGAAACTCAATAATCGCACGGGATTATCAGGAACTGGTTCTATCATGTCCTTGACGCAAGTATCCTTCCCCTACGCTGCCAAACCCCTCCTGCTGGCCTCGAACAAGGACGAGCGCATGCTTGTGAACTTCAAGACGGGAAAAGTGGAATGGCGTCAACCTCGTTGCAGCGGCGCACAAGCCAGTGAATGGAACGACAATAGCCGCGCTGTGGCTTTTGTCAACGACGATAACCTGTATGTCACCGATGCCTCGGGTAACACTCGCCAGGTGACCAGCGACGGCTCTCGTGACCTGGTTTATGGCCAAAGCGTGCACCGCAACGAGTTCGGCATCGAAGGCGGCCTATTCTGGAACCTCGATGGCACGCGTCTGGCGTTTTATCGCATGGACCAGAGTATGGTTACCGACTATCCGTTGATTGATGTGCCGGAATTGGACGACAGCACGCGTGTGATAGCTGAACCCGCTCCCGAGAAATATCCGATGGCAGGGCAAACATCCCATAAGGTGTGGGTGGGTGTCCTGGATGTGGCAACTGGCGATACCGTCTATCTCAAGGCGGGCGACCCCACCGACCGCTACTTCTCCAATATCTCATGGAACCCTGACGGAACGGTGGTTTACATGATGGAGGGCAACCGCGACCAAAACGAGGTTGAACTGGTGGCCTACGATGCACGCACTGGCCATCGCCTCAATTCGCTTTATCGCGAGGCCCACCCCAAGTATGTCGAGCCCCAGCACCCCATCACGTTCTTGCCGTGGGATAATAACCAGTTTATCCTGTGGAGCGAGCGGGACGGCTATAACCACCTCTATCTCTATGATACTACGGGCAAGCAGGTGAAACAACTCACCAGCGGCAATTGGGTAGTCATGGACTTGCTGGGCTTTGATACCGAGCGTCAGGCCGTCATCATCAGCGCCAATGCCGACAACCTCATTCAGCAGAACCTTTACCGCGTGGACGTCGCTACAGGTAAGACGACACGCATCGACGAGGGAGGGCGTGGCTGGCATACTGGACGTTTGAGCGACAGCGGTCGTTATCTCATCGACAATTATCAGGAGCCTGATGTGCCTCGCAACATTGCTATTGTTGATACCCGAAATAATCGTCAGAACCGCTACTTTACTGCACCTGATCCCTGGCAGGGATATACCGTGCCCGAATATCGTTGCGGTTCCATCAAGGCTGCCGATGGCGTTACCGACCTCTACTACCGCCTGGTTTTGCCAACTGACTTTGACGAGACGAAGAAATATCCCACAGTGGTCTATGTCTATGGTGGCCCCCATGCCCACAACGTGGATGCAGGGTGGCATTGGCACAGCCGCAGTTGGGAGACCTACATGGCACAACGTGGCTACGTCCTTTTCATCCTCGACAACCGTGGTAGCGAGAACCGTGGACGAGACTTTGAACAGGCCACTTTCCGCCATCTGGGGCAGGTCGAGATGCAGGATCAGATGTGTGGTGTGGACTTCCTGCGCACCCTTAACTATGTGGATACAACACGTTTGGGCATTCATGGATGGAGTTTTGGCGGCTTTATGACCATCAGCTTGATGACCAATTACCCCGATGTCTTTAAGGTGGGTGTGGCTGGCGGCCCCGTCATCGACTGGAAATGGTATGAGGTCATGTATGGCGAGCGCTATATGGACACCCCACAAACCAACCCCGAGGGCTATGAACAAACCAGCCTGTTGAATAAAGCCGAGAACCTCAAGGGACGTCTTCAGGTCATTATAGGTCTGAATGACCCCACAGTAGTGCCGCAACATGCCTACAGTTTCCTTAAAGCATGTATCGCTGCCGGCACCCAGCCCGACTTCTATGTCTATCCAGGCCAAGGTCACAACATGATGGGCCACCAGAGTGTACACCTCCACGAGCGCATCACACGCTACTTCGACGACTACCTCAAGTAAACCACATGCATATAATAAAGAATGGGGCAAGAACCACCACGTTCTTGCCCCATTCTGTAATCCGTAAGTTCATATTTACCTAAATCGGTCTGTTACAACTAAAGTGCCAGACGGAATCCCCTATTATAACCCGTGTACTGTGCACCTTCGCCGGCTCGCCTAGACAAATAACACTCGTTAGAACTTGAATAGAAACCGCCACCGCGAATGATGTAAGACGAACCGGTAGATGGACCTGTCGGGTCAATCTGATAATTGCTACTGTAACTGCTATAGTAATCCTGGCACCATTCCCAAACATTGCCGCTCATATCATATAAGCCTAATTCATTGGCTCTCTTTGTGCCCACAGCGTGGGTTCTGTCAGAACTGGTATTCCAGTACCATGCGACTTCGTCAAGATTATCACTGCCAGCGTATCTGTAAGATTGAGTTTTGTTTCCTCCTCGAGCAGCGAATTCCCATTCTGCTTCAGTCGGCAACCGGAATTCTCTGCCAGTCAACGCATTCAATGCTTTAACAAACATTTGACAGTCGCGCCAATAGACTCTTTCAACGGGACGCTGGAAATCATCTTCCAGTCCGTTTTGGGCTCCTGTATGATAGCTCGGATTATATCCCATCACTGCAATCCATAATTCCTGAGTTACCTGAGTCTCACCAATACTATAGTTTGATACAGTCACTTGATGAACTGGTCTTTCGTTTTCATAGACATTTTCTCCTTGCTCAGGGGTCGCACCCATCATAAAGGTTCCACCCTGAACCTGAACCATGGTAAATTGTACTCCGTTAACTGTAAACACTTCTTTACCATCTACAACATTGGTCACGGTAACAGATAATGTGATTTGATCATTGGTTGATAAATCAGTAAGAATAACATTCGTATTGCCGCAACCAATAGCAGAAATCTCTATTCGTTCTCCGTCGAGCATACATTTCACAACCGTCGAATCACAAACAATGCTATAGTGACCTTTGCCATTATAAATGTCAACATTTTCTTGCAGGCCCAAAGGCATAGATATGTCATTTCGCGACATTAATAGTGGTGGTGTTGTCTCGTCCATAGCAAGGCGCAACCCAATGGCTAAATCAGAGGACTCAGGTCTCCACCAGTCACGAGCCCAAACAGTCAAACCTCCACTACCACGACTGATACTGCCTCCTCTAACGACACGGCCGCCGGCATTTAAATCGGTGCCAGTCGGATTAGTTTGTGGTTCTGGACTATAAGTTCCATTCCAATCATAACACCACTCACCGACATTGCCGCTCATATCATACAAACCTAACTCATTAGCTTTCTTTAAACCCACTGGTAGGGGATGGCGTTCGTATGGATAACTGGACGTAGAGGGAGCATTATTACTATACCAAGCCACTTCGCCGATAATGTCACTGCCTGAATATTTGTAACCATGACTCTTGTTTCCGCCTCGTGCGGCAAATTCCCATTCTGCCTCGGTTGGCAAGCGGAAACTTCGACCTGTCATTTCATTCAACTTATTGACAAATTCTTGGCAATCAAACCAAGTTATATTTTCCACAGGGCACAACGGGCTTTCCTTAAAGTGATTTGGCACATTGTTCATTACTGCCAGCCACAATTCCAATGTTACCTCGGTCTGCCCAATATAATATGGCGATAATGTGACTTCATGAGAGGGTTTCCACCAATCAGGATCATAATACGCTTCTTCGGGAGCACCCATCATGAAAGTCCCACCTTCAACCTTTACCATGTTAAACGGAATATCGTGAACGAAAATTGTTTCAGTATCAGGTGTTGATAGGATGTCTGTTACTCCAAGGAGAGCATCAATTAGTAAAGTCACATCTGTAATATTGATTTCATTGTCTTGATTAATGTCTGCCGCATTTTCATCTGGCAGTTCAATTGAGCAATTAAGCAGATAATCAATGAGAAAAGTTACATCACTAATATCTACACCACCATTGCCATTTGCATCTCCAATAGCAAAGGGGGATTGGCGACGCAAGTTATGGAAATCTCTCCAATAATCGGCTGATTTGAATATGGCAACTGAAAGATCTGGAACCTTAAGCAAAGCGTTCTCATAACAATTGGAATCAAAACAATTGCTGTTCTCTATTCTGGGTGGGGTGTTTGCTTTGCAGATAATCGAATTCAAAGCGATGCAGTCATGGAAGGCATTCTCTTCAATCAGGTTAATGCTACTTCCAATCACTAAGGACGTCAATGCGCTGCAACCAAGGAACGCACTGTTAGGTATTCTCTTGATCGAATTGGGTATGGTTATGTCAGTCAAACCAGAGCAATGGTAAAATGCTCCATGTCCGATAGATAGTATTGTATTAGGAATGGTCACTGACATAAGATTAGCACTTCGGAAGAATGCACCTTCTTCGATACTCGTCACACGATAGGTCACTCCATTATGATTGATTGCACAAGGAATAGTGATACGGCCACGATATGAGTCATGTTGGTAGGTCACACTTGCTTGATTCGATCCTGTTATCACATAATATAAACCATTCTCCTCAAAATCAGATGCTCGCAAGATAAAGGAGAAATTACCCCAATAATCAGCATATCGATACATGCTGAGAGATGTTTTTGGAACGACAATCGCTGTATTGTCAAAGGCATCATTAGCAAAACTACCTTGACTAATCATTGGAGGAGTTGTAGGTAAGCATGAAACTGTAATGATTTGAAAACAGCCATTAAAGGCTTCATCGCCAATTTCATAAACATTACTACCGATAATCACTTCAGTTAAACCAGAACAATCCTTAAATGCACTGTTCCCGATAGAAAAGACAGAATTTGGAATTATTAATCTGGTTAATGCGCTACATCCTCTAAAGGCATTGCCACCTATTGATGTTACCGAATTGGGTACGGTTATCGATAGCAGCTCATCACAATAAGCGAAACTGTTAGTGCCAATAGAAGTTACTCTGTAAGTGTTCCCATTAAATGAAACTGTTTCTGGAATTTCCACATTGCCACTATAAGTGTTATAATTGGTGTCTTTATACGACACACTCACGGTATTATCACTTGTTACAAGATAATAAATACCATCAACGACAAAGTCGTATGGGAATGTTTTGAGATTAGAGAAATCTTGCCAGTAATCCGCAATACTATATGCACTTATTGCAGCTCTTGGCAATTCAAGAGTTGCAGAACTGTAAACAATATCGTCAAATACTTGCCTATTGCTTATTACCGGAGGTGTCAGAGCGAATGAAGATATCTGATTAATGGAACTACAATTCATGAAAGCATAAGGTTCAATTGAAGATAAACCACTACCAAATGAAATAGATTTTAGTTCAGGGCAATATCCGAATGCATAATACCCAATTCTTTCTACAGAATTTGGAAGAACGATAGCTGTTAAACTGTTGCTGTTACAAAAAGAGTATTCTTCAACAGATGTTACATTATATGTTATTCCCTTATAAGTGACACTGTCAGGAACTGTCACATTCCCTTTATATGTTGGGCCATCATAATAATACTCTCTTGTTTCATCGTCACAAACCATGACTGTGTTGCCATCTGTTTTTTTGTAGTAAATACTGTCTACCACAAAGTCATAAACGCCCCTAATAAAATTGAAGTTTGACCAGTATGAAGCATTCTGATAGTTCTCCCTGCAAGAATTCGGAACCATCAAACAGGCATTAGAGTATGTTTCAGAAGAGAAACAATCATTTGGCTGATCGTCATAATAATCCCAAACCTCTATTGTGGGAGACGTTTCAGGCATCATAATTAACTTGTGTAGGCTGCTCCCATAAAAAGCACCTTGAGCAATTCTTTGAACCCCAGTGCCTATCGTGACGGTATTTGCACCGCAATAAAGAAAAGCATTGCTCCAGATAGTCTTAACCGAGTTTGGAATTGTCACACTTCTCAAATTACAGCCAACAAAAGCATTTGCATTGATATATGTGACTCCATCAGGAATCACCAAATCCTCGATTTCTTGGCCATTTAAAAATAATGAAGCCCCTCTAAATAAAGGGTTCGAAGTCTGATAATTAAAGGTAATTTGCAACCAAGCCTCCAAATCAGTAATATCAACTCTTTCTATATTCCAACAATTTCCGAACGCATCAAAGTCGATAGTTTCCACAGAACTTGGAATACTCACACTGGTAAGTCCTTCGCACCAGGCAAATGCTGAATAGCCAATGTGAGTGACCGAGTTAGGGATATTGATACTGCTTAGACCATCGCAATCCTCGAATGAATAGTCTCCGATCTCGGTGACAGAGTTAGGAATTTCGATGCTGGTCAGACCACTACAGTTCTTGAACGCATAGTCACCGATTGCAGTAACAGAATTAGGGATGAAGGAGTTTTGGCAACCTAATATTAGGGTGTTGCTTGCTGTCTTAATGATAGCATTGCAATTGTTTCGAGAGTCATAAGTTGGATTGCCTTCTGCAACTATAATGTGGCTCAAGTTTTCGCAGCCATAAAAAGCGAAATGGCCGATTTCAGAGACAGAAGTTGGTATCTCAATATTGGTTAAGCCGGTACAGTACTCGAACGCATAAAAATCAATCAAAGTGATTGAGTTGGGAAGATGAATACTTGTCAATTCGCTACACCTCTCAAACGCTTCTCTACCGATTGCAGTAACGGAATAAATCACATTATTGTAAGTCACTGTTGAAGGAATGGTGACGGAACCAGAGTATCCGCCATAAGATGGCCCATAAGTAACAGTTGCTTCTGTGCCATTGATATTGTAATAGATTCCATCTACTTCAAAATCATGGGCGTGAGTTACAACGATTCCTGTTATTATGCAGGTGAAAATAAATAGGATTTTTAGGTAATTTGTTTTCATATTATCTAAGTTTTTGGGCTATTGGTTTATTGGAGTCGTGATAAAGAGTTGCTTTTTCACCTGCAAATATAGTGATTGAATGAGCAAAAACCAACAATAATGACTATAAAAAACTATGATAGGGTAGAAAAGAACAAAAAAGAACAAAGATTCACGCTCTCATGAGTACATAGTTGAGCTGCATGAGAGCGTGGATTAGATTCTAAAAGTTGCAGATGCTTTACTTGTAGCGGTCGCTGATGTTATAGATGGCCTTGTAGATGTCGCGTTCGACATCGGTGAGAGGGATATTGCGACGTTTCATCACGCGCTCGGCGATGGTGTAGAAGGTATCAAGTGGCACGTTCTTAAAGCCGGCAGCCGCACTGCCCTCTTGGAACGAGGCTACGAAATTACGCGGGAAACCGGCACCATGGATATTGACACCGACGCCAATCACAGTAGCAGTATTAATCATGCCATTGACACCAATCTTGCTGTGGTCGCCCATAAACAGGCCGCAGAATTGCAAGCCCGTGCGCTCAAAACGTTTGCTGGCATAGTTCCAAAGCTTGATTTCGCCGTAGTCGTTTTTCAAGTTGCTGGCAGTGGTGCCACCACCGATATTGCACCATTCACCGATGACAGCATCACCTAGGAAACCCTCGTGGGCCTTGTTACTGTATCCGATAAAGACGGTGTTTTCTACTTCGCCGCCGATTTTGACGTGCGGGCCCAATGTGGTCGCCCCATAGACCTTGGCGCCGATGCGCACCTTGGCATCGTGGCAAGCTGCGAAGCCGCCGCGGATGCAGGCACCCTCCATCACCTCGACGTCCTTGCCGATGTAGATGGGACCCTCGTGAGTGTTGAGCATGGCACCCTCGACATAGGCACCCTCTTCGATAAATATGCGTGATGGATCGCCAATAACAGTGTTGGTCGCTGACAGAGGTTGCGACTCGTGGCCAGCAGTGATGCGGTCAAAGTCCTGTTGAAGCACTATGGCGTTGAACATGAAGATATCATACAGGTGCTTGACAATGAGGGGAATGTCCTGGGGGTATTGCACGTTGGTGTAGTGGCGTGCGTCATAGTCATGGGCGCTACCGTTAAAGGCGATGAGTTCCTCACCCACCATAAGCGCCTCGCCCAGTTGCAGGCCAAGTACTTGTTGGGCCAGTTCAGGCGTGGGAATGATATGGCCGGCAACCATCAGGTTGCTGCTGCGGCGTGCATGAAGCGGAAATTTTTTCTTGAGGTAAGGCACGGTGAGGTAGCTGTAATTGGCCTCACCGAGCAGTGCCTGCCATTTCTCGCCGATGGTGGTGATACCCACTCGCAGCATGGCGGTGGGACGAGTGTAAGTCAGCGGCATGAGCTGTTTTCTCACCTCGTTGTCGTCAAACAGTATGATGTTGCGTAAGGACTTCTTCATTGTGTCACTGAGATTAATTGTGGAGCAAAAGTACTCGTTTTTTCTTGAATAATCTTGTGTTGGTGCATAAAAATGGTTAACTTTGCACGTTAAATTACCAACAACGACGGGACATGACGTTTATCGAACAGGAAATCATGGGCGTATGGATTATCGAACCCAAGCGATTCGGTGACCAGCGAGGTTATTTCAGCGAGGTATTCAAGCAGAGTGAGTTTGATAGCCATGTAGGACATGTGGATTTCATTCAGGATAATGAGTCGTTTTCCACACATGGCGTGGTGCGCGGACTTCACTTCCAGCGTGGTGAGACAAGCCAGGCAAAACTGGTGCGCGTCTCGATGGGTACCGTTCTGGATGTTGTTGTTGACCTGCGACATGGTAGCCCAACTTGGGGAAAACACGTCGCAGTGATGCTTGATGCCGAGAGCGGTAGGCAGATGTTTGTTCCAAGAGGATTCGCACACGGTTTTGCTGTGTTGAGCGAGGTTGCTCAGTTCCAGTATAAGGTGGACAATGTCTATGCACCGCAAAGCGAAGCCACCCTGCGCTATGACGATCCTGCTTTGGGTATCGATTGGCGCATAGCTCCAGAGGATATGATCTTGAGTGAGAAAGACACACGTGGCTTGCCCCTTGAAGCGATGACGCCGGATTTTTTGGGATTCTAAATTGAGTTATAGATAAGGAAACAACGAGGGCGGCAGTGCTGAAAACTGTCGCCCTTGTTATAAATAGGGAATTCGTTCTTAGTTCTTGAAGATCAGGTTACCGCCCTGAACATCGATGATGATAGGATGTTCGCGGTTGACCTTCATTGCGATGATGTCTTTGCTCAATTGGTTGAGCACCATCGACTGGATAGCGCGCTTTACGGGGCGTGCGCCAAACTCCGGGTTATAGCCAGCCTGACTGAGCAACTCGATGGCTGCATCGGTGGCTTCGAGAATGATACCATTCTTGGCCAGCATCTTTTTGACGGTATTGAGCTGCATGGCGACAATCTGTCGAATCTGCTCCTCGTCGAGCGGCGTGAACATGATAATCTCGTCGATACGATTCAGGAACTCGGGACGGATGGTCTTCTTCAACATCTCCATCACGTCATCGCGGGTACGGCCAATAACCTCGTCGCGGTTAGCGTCGGTCAGGTGCTCAAAACGCTCGCGAATGAGGCTAGAGCCTAGGTTACTGGTCATGATGATGATGGTGTTCTTGAAATTAACGGTACGGCCCTTGTTGTCGGTAAGTCGTCCGTCGTCAAGCACCTGCAGCAACACGTTGAACACATCAGGATTTGCCTTCTCAATTTCGTCAAAGAGAACTACCGAGTAGGGCTTGCGTCTGACGGCCTCGGTGAGCTGTCCACCTTCATCGTAGCCTACATAGCCGGGAGGCGAGCCGATGAGTCTGGTGACCGAGAATTTTTCCTGATACTCGCTCATGTCGATGCGTGTCATCATGTTCTCGTCATTAAACATGTAATCGGCCAGTGCCTTGGCAAGTTCGGTCTTGCCTACACCCGTGGTACCCAGGAAGATAAACGAACCGATGGGGCGGCGAGGGTCGTTCAAGCCTGCACGGCTGCGGCGTACCGCATCGCTAATAGCCTTGATGGCATCATCCTGACCTACAACACGCTTGTGCAGTTCCTCCTCAAGGTGGAGCAGTTTCTCCTTCTCGCTCTGGAGCATCTTGGTAACAGGAATTCCGGTCCATCGTGATACGACTTCGGCTATATCGTCGCTATCAACTTCTTCCTTGATGAGGGCTCTGTCGCCCTGCATGTCGCGCAGTTGCTCCTGATAGGCAACATTGTCGTCCTGCTTTTGCTTTATGAGTGAGTAGCGGATTTCGGCTACGCGACCATAGTCACCGTTGCGCTCGGCTCGTTCAGCCTCAAAGTTGAGTTGTTCGATATCGATCTTGTTCTGCTGGATCTTGTTGATTAACTCTTTCTCGCTCTTCCACTTGGCATTGTAGTCGCTTTCACGGTCCTTGAGCTCGGCAATCTGCTTGTCCAGTTCAGCGATGCGTGCTTCGTCGCCGTCTCGCTTAATGGCGGCACGCTCAATTTCAAGCTGTGAAATCTTGCGTGAGATTTCATCAAGACCTTGAGGCACGCTGTCCATCTCGATACGCAACTTGGCGGCAGCCTCGTCGATGAGGTCGATGGCCTTGTCGGGCAGGAAACGGTCGCTAATGTATCGCTGGCTCAGCTGCACGGATGCGATGATGGCGTCATCCTTGATACGTACCTTGTGGTGGTTCTCGTAACGCTCTGTAAGGCCTCGAAGGATTGCAATTGAGCTTTCCTCGTCGGGCTCGTCCACCATGACGATTTGGAAGCGGCGTTCGAGTGCTTTGTCCTTTTCGAAGTACTTCTGGTACTCGTCAAGTGTTGTGGCACCGATGCTACGCAGGTCACCACGTGCGAGGGCAGGCTTCAGGATGTTTGCTGCGTCCATGGCTCCGCCGTTCTTGCCAGCACCCACAAGAGTGTGAATCTCGTCAATGAACAGGATGATTTCGCCTTCTGCCTGAGTGATTTCATTGATAACCGACTTGAGGCGCTCCTCAAATTCGCCTTGATACTTGGCCCCGGCAATGAGTGCTCCCATGTCGAGCGAATAAACCTGTTTTCGTTTCAGGTTTTCAGGTACGTCACCGCGAACGATTCGCTGGGCTAAACCCTCGACAATAGCGGTCTTGCCGGTTCCCGGCTCACCGATGAGGATGGGATTGTTCTTAGTGCGTCGACTCAAGATCTGGAGCACGCGGCGAATCTCGTCATCACGCCCAATTACGGGGTCGAGTTTGCCCTGACGGGCGCGCTCGTTGAGATTAACGGCATACTTGCTTAAGGCATTATACTGTTCCTCGGCGCTCTGCGACGTAGCATTTTTGCCTTTTCGAAGCTCATCAATGGCGGCCTTGAGGTCGTCATGGGTTACGCCAGCATCCTTGAGGATGGATGAAGCATGTGTTTTGACTTCGAAGAGTGCCATCAATATTGCCTCAACGGTGACATATTGGTCTCCACCCTTGCTGGCGATGTCGTTGGCTTTCTCAAGTACCTTGCTGGCATCGTTGCTCAAGTAGGGCTCACCGCCGCTCACGCGAGGCAGCCGACTCAGCGACTCCTCTAGCGACTTCTCCACTTGAACAGGATTAATGTCCAGTTTTTGGAAAATGAACCTCACTACGGCATCTCCCTCGGTCAGGACTGCTTTAAGCAAGTGCTCTGGCTCAATGGCCTGGTTGCCGCTAGCACGTGTCAGTTCTACGGCTTTCTGGACAACCTCTTGTGCTTTGATAGTAAAATTGTTGAAATTCATATGATTGTGTCTCCTTCCTATGCTGATTAATGGTCTATAAAGACTACATGTTCCACTCTCTCAACACTTGTGCCAATACAGAAAAACTGACATTTTGTCAGATACCAGAAGCGGCCCGTCGATTAACGAGCCGCTTAAGTATTGTGGGTAAAAAATCGCTTATCTCTTGGCCATCACAGTGATGAAAGTAATGAGCGACATTGCAGTACCAAGCATGCCAATAACAGTTGTGTAGATGGGAGGCATGCTCCATGCTGAACGGCTCTTGTACTTGGTAGGCTCAACATAAAGGATGTCGTTTTGCTGGAGCTCAAACTCAGGCATAGACATAATGCCTGCATCCTGGATGTTGAATCGTTTGATCATGCGTTGTCCACTAGGGTCGGTGCGGATCAACAGGATGTTGTCTCGACGGCCTTGCAGGGACAAATCTCCAGCCATAGCAATTGCTTCAATAAGATTGAGACGTCCATTCTCGGCATGAACCACTCCACCGCCATTGAACTCGCCAATGCAGTATACCTTGAAGTTCTGGATGCGACATTCGACACTAGGGAGTTCATTAAGGTAACGCGGATAGATGAGCGATGCGATGTATTTCTCGACTGCATTTCTTGTCATACCGCCTATGTGGATCCTGCCCAAAATCGGGAAATCAATGTTGCCACCGTCATCAACCAGATAGAATACGGTAGAACGATCTCCCATCATGGTGTAGCTGCCACCGCTGCCTCCCAGAGTATTTATCACATACTGTACCTTGTTGAATGGTTTAACAGCGTCTGAGTTAGAGGCTGATACACTGATCTGCAACATGTCACCGGGCTTGATGGTGAAGTCACCGGCTTGGGATGTTACTGAGGTAAGCGCCGCTGACGGGATATCGTCGATATTAGTCAGATAGGGTACGGTCTTCTCTGTCGTGCAAGCGACGAACATCAACGCAGTAACTGCGAGCAAAAGTAGGTTACGGATTTTCATATCTCTTGTTTCTTTGTGATTATATTTTTCTAACCTGCAAAGTTAGTAAAATTTGGAATACCACGTCTTTTTTTTATGAAAAACATGGCAAGTAATGCATTTTTTCCTTTCCTTTGCAGCCATGAACAACGAACAACCATCAATCGAGAGACATCCGTGGCCCCCCTTTATACCGCCATGTGCGAGGTATCTTTTCTTGGGAACATTCCCCCCTCAGGAGCATCGTTGGTCCATGCCATTTTTTTATCCTAACAGGACTAATGACTTTTGGCGGATTATGGGGATCATCTTCATGGGCAACCGTGATGCGCTATGGAATAAAGAGCACGAACGATTTGATCTTGAGGCGATCCGCTCTTTGCTGAATCGGGAAGGTATTGCCTTGTGGGACACTGCGATGGCTGTACGCCGCTTGAAAGGTAATGCCAGTGACAAGTACCTCGAAATCGTCGAGCCGATCTCTCTTGCTGGATTACTTGACCAGTATCCTACAATCTCTCAAGTCATTACTACGGGTGAAAAGGCTACCAGTGTAATTGCCCATCAGGCTGGTATTGATGTACCGTCAATAGGCGAACCTGTTGCTTACACGGTGGGCAATCATCATATCACACTCTGGCGTATGCCATCAAGTTCGCGGGCTTATCCGTTGTCATTGGAAAAGAAAGCTGAAGCGTACAAGAGGATTTTCGCACGATGATAGGCAATGAACTTGTTAATAACTTTTTTGCCTGAATAACGGCTAAATATTTTGTCGCGGATGATAAAAGTTGTACTTTTGTATGATGTTTTCCATTATTGAACATATAGAATATCTAGTCACACGCCACGATTGCGTGGTGGTGCCGGAGTGGGGCGCATTCATCGCCAATTACGATGCATCGAGCTATGATGACGAAGCGAAACTGATGTCGCGGCCAAGACGTTCCATTGGTTTCAACGCGAGTGTTAGCCACAACGATGGGCTGTTAGCCCAGTCGTTGGTTCGTCGTGAGGGTATCGAGTATAATGAGGCGATGAAATTCATTGCCGACAGTGTGACGACTTTCCGCCAGCAGTTGGCGATGGACTGCGAGGTGTCGATGGGACGACTGGGATATTTCCGTCGTAACGAGGGACGTTTCATTGAGTTCGTGCCTTTTTATCGTGAGAATGGTGCCGACCAGTTCTTTGGTCTCAATGATATGCAAATCAAGGACGTGGCTACCCTTGAGCATGAAGCTGAATTGGCTGCTGAGACACCTGCTGCCGCCAATGTCCCCAAGGAACGCAACCTCTTCGTTCGCAAGGCCTCACGCATTGCTGCATCTGTTGCCGTGCTGATTGGCTTGGGCATGGTACTCACTACTCCCATGATTGTGGACCGTGATCATCACAACTTGGCAAGTATGGCGCCCGCTGTCAGTGCCCCCAAGGCGCAACAGTTGAAAGTAACCGTGGAGCAAGGTGTTTCATCACAGGGCATCACCGTTGTGGAGCCTCAGTCACGCATCGCCAGCGTGGGAAACGAGTCTGGGCGGTATTACATGGTCATTGCCACCGTGCGTAACCAGCATGAATTGGATGCATTCAAGAATTCCAATCCGTCGTTGGTTCCATATATGAAGATTTTGAAATACAAGAAGTTCATGTGCGTATATGTCGCCCGCAGTGATGACTACAACACATTAATGGGACTGCGTGACGAGTTGCCTGAGCGCTTGCGCGACATCTGGATTTATAGCTGATGTGGGAAACATCAGGCAAGTGTAACGTTTGCCGCGCAACATCAATATCAGTACATTTTTTTTCTCGATAATCTGAAGCACGTCTTCCGCAGGAATGACGTGCTTCTTCATTCGTTCATCAGTAAATGAGAGCGTGATGCCTTCGTTATCGATTCTGGCACTTTTCTCCATTATGGACCATCGCGCCTCAAGCGAGAGACCATAGTAGAAAAATAGCAGCGCAAGCAACATGGGCAGGACAATGAATAAGACCATCATCGCCACTATTATAAACCTCACATCGATGAAAACTGCCATCACACCACACAATGCCACTGGGAGAAGCATCCACAGCCAATTATCGGCAAGGAACATGTAGCACAATTGCTGCATGTAGCATCCCGCAGTGACATTGCAATTCTCGACGGACATCAATTATTTCTTTTTGGTTTTTTTGCTCTTGTTGTAGAGTGCACGACGGCGGGCGATTTCCTCATAGCCGCGTTTATAGGCCTGGCGATTTTTCAGTGCCAAGGTTTGGCAGTAACCGGTACCCTCATTATTATAAAGTTTTGACAAGTTCAGGTATTGTTTGCCATTGCCTCGTTCTACAGGAAATACTTCGGCTTTGCGCTTGTTCACGCGGTCGCACTGTGTGGAGTGGTTTTCAGCAGTGGTGCCTGTTAATTCGGTGGGCACACCATCCTCTCCGGCCCACACGGCAAATACCTCGGCACAGGGGGGATATCCCAGGGCAATCCACATTGTCGTTAAGAGAGGATTCTCACCAGGGATGATGCCCTCAATAACTACGCTGGCCGATGAAATGCGCCGTGGAATGAAATCCTGATCCACAATCCAGTTGTCACCGCTGCGCGTGAAGTCCTTTCCCAACTGTGAGTTATAGAAGGTACGGGATAGCTCCTCGGTAAACACGGCCGGGGTAATGTCCTGTGCAGCGATGTGTGGAGCCAGCAGGTTCTTTTCGTTTTTCTCGCGCACATATCCCATTCCCTTGTCTTTCACGCCGCTGTAAGAGTAGTTTGTGCGTGTGAGAATACCGTCTGCGGCATCTGCCAAGTCAAATTTCACATATTTGTAATTACCCGTTTCAAAATAGGCTCCGTTACCTGCTGCATCGATGACGCCGAAGTTGGCCTCCACTCCCAGGGGTTTGGGCAACGTCTTCAGCAAGCCCTCAAAGTCATCCACGGTTTTGCAGCGTTCCAGGGCATAGCGCATGAGTTCTCCCTCGCGGTCCATGTTTTTCACGCCATCGTTGCCATTCAGGTTGTAGGATGCCGTGTTCATGATAGCGAAGCCGGCCTCGTTAAATCCCATCCAAGCCGCTGTGTCTTGCAGGTCGCGGGCATCAAACAGGGCAACAAACTCCATCAGTCCGTCGTGAGCCAGGATGCGTTCCACTCGGTTGTTCAAGTCGTTGGTGTCACGGTTTTTCCACATCAGTGGCCGGCCGTTAGCGGTCAGCTTGCCGCTCACGATAGCAGATGTGCAGGCGTCACCCGCAATGGCGATGCCCAGCAGGGTAACAAGGGCAATCAAGATCCTCTTTTTCATCATTCAATCAGTAATTAACTATTCACGACAAAAACTATACTAGACTCTTTGTTACGTTCATTTACGCACGTAGTGAGGCATCTCTTGAGGAATAATCATTGAGACCTCCAACATGCCGCACACTTTGCCGTCCCGACGCCAGGGTGTCTGGTAAATCATCTTCTTGACTCCCTGCTTGTCTATGGTATAGCAGTTCACGGTGTCGGTGGCAATCATGTGGCGGATTTTCTCCTGTGATTTCTCACTGTGGCAGGGCATGAGGTTCTGACCAAGCATGGTGCGGCCTTCCTTGTCAAAGGTGGCCCGGGACCTCTCGTTCATGAAAATTACCTTCCCTTCCAGATCACACACGGTGATGGCGCAGTGGGTACCTTCGGCCCATGCAAGCGCCTCGTTGATGATATCTTGTTCGTTCATGACTGCTGATGCTTATTTGTTGTTGACGACGTTGACGGCTTTACCGTCAAGGTATGCGGCTACGTTACTGGTGATGATGTCCATCAGGCGTGTGCGTGCCTCATAACTTGTCCAGCCGATGTGGGGCGTGAGATAGCAGTTGCGGGCAGTGAGCAAGGGATGGTCAGCAGCGGGCGGTTCTACAGAGGTGCAATCCACTGCTGCGGCATACAGGTGGCCGCTGTTCAGTGCATCGGCCAAGTCTTGTTCCACAATCAGGGCGCCGCGAGCCATGTTCAGCACGATGCTTCCCTGCTTCATCATCGCCAGACTTTCTGCGTTGATCAATCCGGTAGTGTTGGCATTGAGGGGGCAGTGCATGCTCAGCACGTCACTCGTGCGCAGCAGGTGCTCCAGGCTGTCGGCCTTGACAATGCCTTCGGGTAGCTGGTCAGGACTCTTGCTGGTATAGGCCATCACGCGCATGTTCATCGCTAGTGCCATGCGTGCCACAGCGCTGCCGATGTTGCCTAAGCCCACAATGCCCATCTGCTTGCCGGCCAGCTCGATCAGGGGCGTGTTAAAGTAGGCGTAACTGCCGCAGTTGGTCCACTTCAGGTCGTGGGCCTCGTCAGTATAGTGCTGAGGTTGCCAGCAGATGTTCAGCAGATGGGCGATGGTGAGTTGCGCCACGCTATCGGTGCTGTAGGCGGGTACGTTGGTCACTACAATGTTGCGACGGGTAGCTTCTGCGACATCGACGACGTTGAACCCTGTAGCCATGACGCCGATGTATTTCAGTTCGGGCAATTGAGCGATGGCCGAAGCATCGATAGGGACCTTGTTGGTCAGCACCATTTCAGCGTCACGGCAGCGCTCAATCACGGTATCGGCGGTGCCAAAGTCATAAATGTCACAGGGGGCAAGCGCCTTCATCGGCTCCCACGATAGGTCACCGGGGTTGCCGGCATATCCGTCAAGAATAACGATTTTTTTCATATTGAATTTATTTATCGGTTTATTTAATGTACAAAATTAAAAGAAAAAACACAAATGACAAAAATAATCACTAAATTTGCACTTTGATTGAAGGGATTACCTAGCAATGGACAATAAGAAACTGGTACGGACTGTTGCTGACAATCTTGGCCGATCGACCGAGGATGTGAGTAAACTGCTTGACGCTTTTGCAGGAGCGTTGGGTGCCTGTTGTGGCGATATGGATACTGTAGTGATACCCAGTTTTGGCGCTTTTGAGCCCAAGAAACGAAACGAGCGTGTGGCGTTTCATCCCAGTACCGGGCATCGCATGCTCGTGCCACCTAAGATATCGCTTACCTTCAAGATGAGCCGGGTGCTCAAGTCAAAGCTCAAATGACGTAAATCTGGAAGAGGACGATGAATACAAAAATCACTATAGTAGAACTTGCACGTATGATGGCCGATGCTACATCGACCACCAACCGCATATGTGAACTCTTCCTGCGTGAACTATTCAAGACGGTTTCCGAAGCGCTTATCGATGGCGATAGCGTGAAAATCAAGGGCGTCGGGACATTTAAGGTGACTGAAGTGAAGCCTCGCAAGAGTGTGAGTGTGAAAACAAACAAGCCGATAGAAATTAATGGCTATAAAAAAGTCACCTTCACTCCTGCCAAATCATTGGCCGATACTGTTAATCAGCCTTTTGCACAGTTCGAGACAGTGATTCTCAACGATGAGGTGACCGACGATAAGCTTGAGGAAATAGACAAGCAGTATCCGTCTTTTTTCAACGAAGCATTGCTGGATGACGAGGCACCGATTCCCGAGCCCGACATCGACCCCGAGTTAATTCCCGAACCTGATCCAGAATTCATTCCCCAATCGGTTCCCGAGCCACAAAAGGCAGAGGTTCAAGTAGAACAAAAAATGCTTGCCGCATCTGGCATCCCAGTTGACCCCCCGCAGGAGGCGACACAGGAACCTATTGAGGAAACCGTTGAGGACTCCGAACCTCGTCACGTCGAACCCCTCATGGGAATACCCATTGACGGACCGTCAACCCCTGAACCTGAACCAAAACAAAAGGAAGAAGAGGAGGATGACGACTACTTCTATCGTCCCGCCCCTCGCAACACCTTCACCCCCACGCAAGAGCAGATTTCACAGCAACAGTCACGCATGGACAAGCGTCGCCTGTGGTCATGGCTGATACCCGTATTGGTGGCAGTTGGCATCATCGCTTGGCTGTTGACCAGATGTGGAGGGAAGGCTGAACAGCCGCAGACTGCCGTTGTCGCCGATAGTGACAGTGTGGCTGCAGCTGTGATGGAAAAAACCGATGCGATCACCGACACGGTTACCGCACAGATTGTACTCAGCACGCTGTCCGACAAGTATTACGACAGCCCCTGGTTCTGGGTATATATCTACGAGGAAAACAAAGCAATCATCTCCGATCCCAATAATGTGCGTCCAGGCACGGCAGTAGTCATCCCGCCAGCCGAAAAATACGGCATCGATGCAACAGATCCTGCTAGCCTAAAGAGGGCACAACGCCGCTCATGGGAAATCCTCATGCAAGGCACAAAATGATATAGCTCGTTGGCAA
>JAEEGL014295711.1_pt1 | contig 24797 bp, 20 predicted proteins | sample 9134231 | NCBI WGS metagenome assembly JAEEGL01 (sample SAMN16246548, study PRJNA631951) | gut metagenome | biome: gut microbiome; feature: rumen; material: fiber-attached | host: Bos | place: Iran: Karaj | collected 2018-10
AAGATCATAGATCCCCTGATAGTTGCTGGTACCGACAAGAGCCATTCCGGGAATCTTTACCTCGGATGAGATAAAGGGAATGTGTGCATTTTTAACAAGGGATTTGATCTTCTTTATTTCGTTCTCGGAATTAAATGTGTTGGCCAGAACTATCGCGGCATCGAACCGCGACAGATCGGCAAGATCAAATACTTTTAGCTGGTTCTCCTTAACGACCTCCTCTTCATGAGGAAGGATAAAGGAGGTGTAAATGAATATATCGGTATTGTCCCGGGCGGCTCTTTTTTTGAGACTGTCAATAACGAGGCCAAGGTACTCGGCACTCCAGCCGTTTGCAAAAACCGCCATCTTTAGTTTTTTGTCTTTTCCCACAGAATCTCTCATACCCTGATTAAATCCCGAAAAATGCGATCAGATCATCCTTTGATTTTAATCCGACGGAAGTATTTGCGACCTCTCCGTTCTTGAAAAGGATAACGGTAGGGATGCTCTGGATATTATATTTAGCCGCAATTTCCATTTCGGCATCCACATTGAGCTTACATACCTTCACGGAATCGGCCTTTTCATCTGCGATCTGAGCGATAATGGGTCCCAGCTTTTTACAGGGTCCGCACCACTCGGCCCAGAAATCAACGATAACGGGCTTGTCTGAATTAAGTACTTCTGTTTCAAAATTGTCTTTGTTTAAAATGATCTCAGCCATAATTAACCTCTTTTCTGAATGTGTAGTAACGATTGATGAGTAGCGTGCGAAAGATTTCGCGTATTACAGGCTGCTGATGTAATGAGCAGCGTTTGACAGGGCGTTGGCACCGTCCGAAACGGCTGTAACTACCTGACGCAGGGTTTTGGTCCTGACATCGCCTGCAGCAAAGAATCCCGGAGCGTTCGTCCTGCCGGATTCGTCTGCGATGATATAACCCGCCGGGTCAAGATCAACAATACCTTCGACGTATCTGGTAACCGGAACCGAGCCTGCTGCGATGAAGATTCCGTTAATATCAAGAGTTCTGCCGTCCACAAGCTTAACCGCGTTCACACTGCCGTCGCCAAGTATCTCGGCTACCTGTGAATTGAGCACCAGCTCGATATTTTCCTTTTCTTTTACTTTTTTAACAGTTATCTCTGCAGCCCTGAAAGCGTCTCTTCTGTGTATCAGATAAACCTTTTCGCAGAGACCCGCGAGATAAAGAGCGTCATCGAGTGCGGTATCGCCGCCTCCGACAACAGCGGTGGTCTTTCCTCTGTAGAACGCACCGTCACAGGTTGCGCAGTAGGAAACACCCTTTGCGGAGAATTCTTCTTCTCCGGGGACTCCCAGATGCCTGTGAACAGCGCCGGCCGCATAGATAACGGCTTTTGATTCGTAAGTCTCACCCTTTGCGGTGGTGACTGTCCAGTGTTTGTCCGCTGTATCCTGTTTGATCTCGGTGACTGTAGCTTCAACGAAGTTTACTCCGAAATCCGATGCGTGTTTGCGGAATGTTTCTCCCATACTGTAGCCGTCAAGGCCGGGGAGACCAAGATAATTGTCGACTTTGCTGCTTAGAGCAATCTGTCCGGTTCCTTCAAATTCTTTTTCGATCACGATAAGATCGAGATTGGCACGAATACCGTACACTGCTGCGGATAATCCCGCCGGTCCGCTGCCGATGATAATAAGATCAAGCATAATGTCTCCTATTTTTTCTAAACAAGTAAAACAGCCTTTGGGTTCCTGACTCACCGGATTGCCGGCAGAGTCGTAAATTACCTTAATTATACAATCAAAACTGAGAGTGTGCTACTACCCTTTATGAAAAATCTCTTAAATAATGATGAAGAATAAATAACTATCGTGTATACTAATACTACGATTCTTAGAAAACGGAGGCAGCCATGCTCAGAGATTACAGACTTGATGAAGTGTTGGTAAAAGACGTGTACTGCGCAAACGCATATGATAAGGATGTGGCTTATCTTTTAAGCCTCGATACCGACCGTTTGCTTGCGGGATTTTATGAAAATGCAGGTCTCACCCCGAAAAAGATGAGGTATTCGGGCTGGGAGAATATGCTGATAGGAGGACACACACTTGGGCATTACCTTACTGCGGCAGCGCAGGGTTACGCCAATGCGGCTGCGGACGATGAGCAGAAAAACGGCCTGTTCTCAAAGATTAAAGCCTTAGCGGATGGTCTTTCGGAATGTCAGGATCACTCACAGGGAAAGCCGGGATTTGTCTTCGGTGCGACTATATCCGACATCAATAATGTAGAGCTTCAATTCGACCTGGTGGAGCAGGGAAAGACGAACATCATCACCGAAAGCTGGGTTCCCTGGTATACGGTACATAAAATACTTGACGGGCTTGTAAATGCATACAAGCTGACAGGATACGAGCCGGCGCTCAAGGTTGCATCAGGCATCGGCGACTGGACTTTCAACCGTGCCGCAACGTGGTCTGAGGAAACTCACAAAACCGTGCTTGGGATAGAGTACGGAGGAATAAATGATGCTCTTTACGAGCTCTACATGATCACCCGCAAGGAAGAGCATCTTAAGGCGGCGCACGCATTCGATGAGGAGGATCTTTTCAAAAAGATCGCATCGGGAGAAAAGAATGCTCTGAACAATCGCCATGCAAATACCACCATTCCCAAATTCCTCGGAGCCCTAAACAGATATATCACTCTTGGAGAGGAGGCTTCGGAGTACCTTGAATACGTAAAAGCATTCTGGGATATGGTGGTGGAAAAGCACACCTATGTAACCGGCGGAAACAGTGAGTGGGAGCATTTCGGCGAAGATTATGTGCTCGATGCGGAAAGAACAAACTGCAATAATGAGACATGTAACACGTACAACATGCTTAAGATGACCCGCAAGCTTTTCATGATAACGGGCGAAAAGAAGTATGCGGATTATTATGAGAATACTTTTATTAATGCGATTCTTTCATCTCAAAACCCGGAGACGGGAATGACCATGTATTTCCAGCCTATGGCCACCGGTTTTTATAAGGTATACGGTGAGCCTTTCAACAAATTCTGGTGCTGTACCGGCAGCGGAATGGAGAATTTCACAAAGCTTGGAAGCAGTATTTATTTCGGTTCGGAAGATGCGATCACAGTCAATATGTTCCTTTCTTCCGAGGTAACGGATGACGTGATAGGGGTAAAGCTCACACAGGAGGCGGATATCCCCAATTCGGACATGGTTAAATTTACTGTGGAGTTCACCGAAGGGGACAGTGCAAAAGAGGGTAAGGACTTTGCGGTGAGGATCAGGATACCGGACTGGTGTGAAGATCCCACTTTAATGGTTAATGATAAAAAAATCTCAATAGAAAATGAGTATTTTATCGCAAAGGGAACCTGGAAGGATGGGGAGATCTTCGGGATCAAACTGCCGTTAAGCATCGAAGCAAAGGGCCTGCCCGACTGTTCCAACGTATACGCATTTAAATACGGACCGGTTCTTCTTTCCGCAGACCTGGGTACCGAGAATATGATAGACGGCACCACCGGAGTGGACGTTACCATACCGACAAACAAGGTGGTGGAAAGCGAGTATCTGAATATAGAAAACGGAACCGTATCAGAGTTCATCGATGATATAAACGATCATCTTAAGCAGGAACCCTTTTCACTTCGTTTCAAAATGACGGGTACGGACAGGGAGATCACTTTCTCACCCCATTATCTAAAGACCCGTGAAAGGTACGGTATATACTGGTATTTCCTCGATAAATCCGGTGACGCGGATGCCGAGACCGAGCGCAGGAAGTGGGAAGAGAAGCGCCGCGAGAGCATAGTTGACACTGTTCAGCCGGGGTACGGACAGTACGAAAATGATGAACTTCACGCAATGGAAGACAATAAATCCGTCGGTGCGACCGCAAACGGGACTTCGCGCCATGCTGCACCCGGAGGAAGCTTTACATATCACATGAAAGCAGAAGAAAGGGATATGCTCCTTGAGCTGCACCTTCTTAGGGAAGACAACGGAAAGCCGCTTGTGATCAGTATAGGTCAGGATGAGATATACAACGGAAAGAATCACTATACAGGAAAAGAAGAAGAGTATGTGAAAGAGATAGATATTCCGGCCGATCTGGTAAGAAAAAACATCGAAAAAAGAAATGTGACCGGAACTGAGGTCATGACAGTTCCGATCACTGTAAGAGGCGGGATGTTTGTAGAATCCGCCAGACTCTTCGGGTTCCTTTATATGAGAAGGAAATGATACTCAGGCAGGCTTAATCCAGAAGTGACAACACTGCGTTTTTATAAGTTTCGTAAGCACCATCGGGAGCACCGACATATATATATTTTACTATCCCGTGCTGGATTATTACGGTGTAAGGGATGTAATCGGTCGGATAATAATCGCTGACCGCGTAATCCGTGTCGTACCCGATATTGAAATCGAATCCGTTATCGTTTACGAATCCATCCACGGTACGCGTGTCTTCTCCGAGGTTTACACATACTACCGCGAAGTTGTCGATGCCTTCCGAGGCAAGTTCCGCTATCTCGGGCATCTCCCCAACACAGGGACCGCACCATGTGGCCCAGAAATTTACCATTACTACGCCGTAGTCGTAATCCGAAAGTGTGAATGTACCGCCGTTTGTAAGATTGACGGTAAAATCGGGAGCGATGCTTCCTTCGCGGAGCTCTGTGGGATTACCGTAACCGGTATTGGCATTCGGCCTGTCGGAGGGATCGAAGGTTAGCTCGTAATCCTTAGGTGCATCAACGGGAGTATTATCGGCAGACTCCGTCGACGAGGGTTCGCTGCCGCCTATGGTTATATCGGGGCCCTCTACATCCGTGGTTTCCGACGTGGTCGTGGTAGATTCCCCTGCGGTAGCTTCGCTTTCTGTATCATCCGGCATTTCCACATCAGCTGTGGGAGTGCCGGTTTCTTTTTCGTCATCATCTTTTACGTGACTGCCCGAATTTATGGGGCCGCCTTGCTGCTGCCCGGCAATATCCGAGATAATTCCGCATCCGCTGAGGGAAAGGATCTGTGCTGTGCTAAGGGTTAAGGCGAGTGCTATTCCCGCTATCTTTTTTTTCATGTTTGTAAGTCTCCTTAAAAGTTATCCTTGTGAGTAAGTGCGTAATAGAATATGTATTGCTGCATGATCCCGGCGTTTTCCCCGTATGGAGGGAACGGGTTTACACCGGCATATTTTTTTTCGATCACTTTTGCTATCCAGGTGTCCACAGGCGCTGCTTCTGTCTTGCCGTATGCAAAAAGGCATATGCAGTTTGAGACCTTGTCACCGACCCCTTTTATTTCCTTCAGACGAAAGAACAGTTCATCATATTCAAAGGAATAAAGGCCATAAGGCTTAATTTCATCCCTTGAAACCCGGGAGACCGCATCGATAATATAAGGGACGCGGTAGCCCAGACCACAGTCTTTGAGCTCGGCTTCAGTGGCTCCGGACAGTTCTTTTGCGGAAGGGAAAAGGAATAAAGTCTCCTTTCCCGTGTCTACACAAGTTCCGAATCTGCGGCAGATCTCTTCGATCGATCTTTTGATCGCCGGAATACTCTTTCTTTGGGAGATAATGAAAGAAATTATCATTTCCCAAGGATCCTGACGGAGTATACGCAGCCCCTTTCCGTTTTTGCAGGCCTCATTCAAAAAGGTATCGGAGGCGGGAACGAGCTTTCTGATCGAAGAGTAATCACGGGAAAGGTCAAAATAATCGGCCCAGATACCATTCCACTTTTTGATATCGGAAGATGACCCGGAAGCGGAGAATGTGCTGATCTCGTAATCCTTCCCCGAGAGCTTTCGGATGTAGAGTATCTCAGAGCCGCTGATAAAGCGAAAGGTACCGTTTTCCAAGGGCTTTATTCTGAAGCTCTGGCCGCTGTCTGCGATTTTTTTGAGGTCGAAGTCGTCCGAAATGGTTACGGTAGTCATATCGGCATTAATATTTTCCTTGATTTTAGACAGATTTTAAGCAATAATTATATGGTAGTTTTTATGCCCATTTGGGCATGAACGCTCACAGCTCAAAAGATATCACAAATGATGGATTTTGAAAAGGGTTTGGTGTAAGCGAGATTGGGAAGGACGTATGAGCAGGATATATATTTGTGACGATGACAAAATGGTTCTGAACATGCTATCAAGGGTACTTGGGGAACAAAACAGCGTGGAGACTGCCCAGAGCGTAGAGGAGCTTATGAATCTGGTCGACCGGGAATCACCGGATCTTTTGCTTCTGGATTATCTGATGCCGGGGTGCAACGGTCTTCAGGGTCTGGAACTCCTTAAATCAAAGGGATATCCCGACAGATTCTCCGTTATCATGATAACGGGAGAGCAGCAGCCCGAGCTTGAGATCACATCGCTTAACCTTGGCGTTGAGGACTTTATCAACAAGCCTTTTAAGCCGGATGTTCTCACCAAGAGAGTCCAGATGATCCTGGACAGAAAAGCCTCGCAGGAAGATATGAATCGTAAGATGGAAGAGATCACTTTCAAGTCGTTCCACGATTCAATGACGGGACTTTATAACAGGGAATATGCCGAAAAGAACATAGACAGACTTCTTGAAGAGACGGGAAAAGGCGCCTTTGCGATGATAGATCTTGATAATTTCAAGTATCTTAACGACGCGTATGGGCATCGTTCGGGAGATGACGCTATCTGTGTGGTTGCAGGTATTTTGGAAGAGTCGTCCAGGGACAAAGGGTTCTCTTTCAGACTCGGCGGAGATGAATTCGGTATTTTTCTGAACAGATACGAATCAAGAGCAGACGTGGAAAAGTTCATCACGGATCTTTTCGGTGAATATAACAGGCAGGCGGTCGAAAAGGACTTCCTTGTGAATTCATCGCTTTCCATAGGAATCGCGATTGCATTTGATGACGGAAAGAATTTTGAAGAGCTCTATGCCGCTGCGGACAAGGCTTTGTACTGTGCCAAAAGAGACGGTAAAAACGGGTATTGCTTCTATACGGCGGACTTTACCGATACGGCAAGAAGCCGCGCTGAGGTGGTGGATATCCGGCAGCTGCGCAAGCTGATAGAGGACAGAAAGGAAATACGCGACAGAAGAGGTATCTATAAAGTAGATTACCGCGAATTTCAGCGTATTTACAATTTTATCGAGAGATGTCTTGAAAGGACACATCAGACGGCTAAGTTGGTGATGGTCGCCTTGAACTGCGAACATGATGAGAATCCGAGGGACATTGAGATAAAGATGAAGAGTGTGGAGCAGGCCATAGCAGGGTCGCTTCGCCGCAATGATGTAGGAACAAGATACAGCATCACACAGTATCTGCTCGTGCTGATAGACGTCCAGGAAGGCGCGATGGAAAATGTGATCGAGAACCGCATCAAAAAGAAGTATACCGAAATCTCCGGAAGAGACAGCGGTGAGCTGATATTTGAGGAGATGGACATAGAGGAAGAAGAATAAAAGGAATCCGGATCGTTTGATCAGAGAGAGGTTGATCATGTCAGAGATGAAAGAAACTGTAATAAATAAGTTTGCCGAAGTGTTCGGCGATGTCAAAGAGGCTAAGGCTTACTTTGCGCCGGGAAGAGTAAATCTCATCGGCGAGCATACGGATTATAACGGAGGGCATGTATTTCCCTGCGCGCTTACCATCGGAACATACGGCGTGGCCAGAAAAAGAACGGACAAAATGTGCCGCTTCTATTCCATGAATTTCGAGGAGCTCGGTGTTATCGGAGTCGACCTGAATGAAGAGATAAAGCCTTCAGAAAAGCTTAACTGGGTAAACTATCCTCTTGGGATCGTGTGGGCTTTTGAACAAAAGGGGATGAAGATCGATACCGGATTTGATCTTCTCCTCAACGGTAATATCCCCAACGGGTCAGGACTGTCCTCATCGGCTTCCGTCGAGGTGCTCACGGGATTTATCCTGAGGGATATGTACGGGTTTGAAGTGACAAATCAGGATCTTGCCCTTATAGGTCAGTTTTCGGAGAATAAGTTTAACGGTGTAAACTGTGGTATTATGGATCAGTTCGCCATTGCAATGGGAAAGAAGGATCATGCCATATTCCTTGATACCGCCACACTGCAGTATGAGTATGCACCCCTGAAGCTTGACGGAGCCAAGATAGTGATTGCCTGCTCAAACAAAAAGAGGGGACTCGGAGACTCCAAGTATAATGAGCGCAGGCAGGAGTGCGAGGATGCACTTGCTTCTCTTCAGACGATGGTAGACATTAAGAGCCTTGGTGATCTGGATGAAGCAACCTACGAGAAGCTTTCTCCTGTAATAAAGGACGGGACCAAATGCCGCCGTGCAAGACATGCCATATACGAGAATCAGCGTACCATACAGGCTGTCGGTGCACTTAAAGCAGGGAACCTCAAGGCCTTTGGCCAGCTTATGAACGAATCTCACAAGTCTCTCAGGGATGATTATGAGGTAACCGGAAAAGAGCTTGATACGCTCGTAGATGCGGCGTGGAAGGTGCCCGGTGTGATAGGTTCCAGAATGACCGGAGCCGGATTCGGCGGATGCACGGTCTCAATCGTAAAACAGGAAAATATTGATGAATTTATAAAAGAAGTCGGCGACACTTACGAGAAGGAAATAGGCTACAAAGCAGACTTTTATGTTGTTGAGATAGGTGACGGTCCCTGCGTTTTGTAGGGAGATCCCGCGGCGATGCCGCAAATAAGAGTTTTGTGAGGTAGCTTATGATACAGGATTCCATTGCAAAGCTTGTCAGATACGGTGTTCAGACAGAGCTTTTGGAAAAGGAAGATATTATTTTCACCGTAAACAGACTTCTGGAGCTGTTTAAACTGGATGATATATCCGAAGAAGCACTTGAGTACGCGTTATCCGACCGGGTTTTTACGCAGGATGAGACAGCAAGCGGAAAAATCCTGGAGGAGATTCTTTCCGAAATGCTGGAATACGCTTCGTCAGAGGGATTGGTGGACGGATCCTCCGTCACGGCAAAGGATCTTTTTGATACGAAGATCATGAGTCTTCTTATGCCCAGACCGAGCGATGTGATAAGGCGCTTTCGCCGGATATATGATGAAGAAGGCCCGGAAGCGGCTACGGATTATTATTATGATCTGAGTCGTAATTCGGATTATATCAGACGTTACCGCATAGCTAGAGATGTAAAATGGGTGGCACCGACTCAGTACGGAGACCTTGATATTACGATCAATCTTTCAAAGCCCGAGAAGGACCCCAGAGCCATCGCGGCAGCAAAGAATGCCAGGCAGTCAGGCTATCCGAAATGCCTCCTTTGCCGTGAGAACGAGGGATATGCAGGGAGGATGAACCATCCCGCAAGGCAGAATCACCGTATTATTCCCGTGGAGATAAATAAGAGCGCATGGGGCTTCCAGTACAGCCCTTATGTGTATTATAACGAGCATTGCATCGTGTTCAATTCAAAGCATGTTCCGATGAAGATAGAGCACGATACATTTTGTAAACTCTTTGATTTTGTAAAGCAGTTCCCTCACTACTTTGTCGGATCCAACGCCGATCTTCCTATAGTGGGAGGGTCTATACTTTCCCACGATCATTTTCAGGGCGGACACTATGAGTTTGCCATGGCAAAGGCTCCGGTTGAAAAGCAGTTTACGATCCCGGGGTTTGAGGATGTATCCGCAGGTATCGTAAAGTGGCCGATGTCGGTGATAAGGCTGTCTTCGGAGAGTACGGACAGCATAATCGCGCTTGCCGACAGAATACTCGAAAAGTGGCGCGGATATTCTGACGAGGAACTGTTTATCTTCTCCGAAACAGACGGTGAGCCCCATAATACCATCACACCGATTGCCAGAAAGAGGGGAGAAAAGTACGAGCTCGATCTGGTGCTCAGAAACAACATCACCACCGAGGAGCACCCGCTTGGAGTATTTCACCCCCACGCAGAGCTTCATCATATCAAGAAGGAAAATATAGGACTTATAGAGGTCATGGGCCTTGCGGTGCTTCCGGCCAGACTCAAGAATGAGATGGCTGCCCTCAGAGAAGCTATACTTGCAGGACAAGATCTGAGAAGTGATGAAGTGCTGGAGAAGCATGCGGACTGGGTCGGTGAGTTCAGATCAAAGTATGACAGTATAGACGAAAGCAATATCGATAAGATAATAAAAGACGAGATAGGCCTTGTCTTTATGCGTGTGCTGGAAGACGCGGGAGTGTATAAGCGCGATGAAAAAGGACAGGCCGGTTTTGAAAGATTTATCAAGTCAGTCTGAGGATAAAAAATGAAAAGATCTGTATCCGATATAATATATAAGATAATACAGGGCATTGTTGCGGTGCTCTGTTTTTGTATTGTGATCATTTATATTATCGGCCAGTTCTTTACCAAGAATCCGGTACTGTACGATACGTATTTTGAAAGGCTCGACACCGTGTGGAAGCACACGGACGAGAACGGCGTTACCGAAGAGTATACATACCCTGCGTATTTTGATGTCACGGGAGAAAAAGTAATAACTACAAGTACCGTACTTCCATCCGAGATCCGCAGCAATTGGTACCTTTTTATAAAAACGGGAAGAAGTTTTTCGGCTTATGTGGGCGATGATCTCAGATGCGAATACGACCTCGATCATACCCGTTTTGGGGCAAATACCAAATCCCTGTGGCTTCCGATAACTATTTACCCGTCGGATGCAGGTCAGACTCTTCGCATAGTGCGAGAGGATTACATGTATGATGAATACACCATAAGCGAAATGTTTATCGGGTACCGCATGGGTTTAGTGAACAATATTGTCGCACAGAATAATTTTATCCTGATCATGGCATTTTCCCTGTTTATATTCAGTCTTATGAGCTCGGGGATAAGTGTGGTCTACCGCATTAAAACTCATAACAGTTTTGCATTGATGTACCTTTCGATCGCTGTCCTGGCAAGTTCGGTATGGCTCCTGCTGGACAATTTTGCTTATCCTTTCCTTTTCGGAAACTATTTTATAGACGGTACGGTGGAGATGCTCGTAGTGCTTCTTCTCCCGTTTCCGTTCACGTCATATCTGAATATCCTCCAGCACCGAAGGTATCAGAAATACTATAATATACTTAATGCCGTGGTTATTGCGGGCTTTTTGGTATTTTCATTTTTACATTTCACGGATATAAGAAATTTCAACCATACAATAACAGGGATAAACGCAAGCATAGGGACAGTTTCTCTCGTTCTGCTGGGATTTTTGATCTATGATGTGATCATCAGGCACCATAAGGATTATGCAGTGATAGCGATCGGCTTCGGAGGATTCACTTTATTTGCGGTGGCTGAAGCTATCCACCTGAGTCTTCATTCCCATTCAAATGATGGAATATTCGTGGCTGTCGGTCTTCTTGGACTTTATGCCTGCGCCATCATTTATGAGGTAGTCAATATAAGCGATCTTCATGCCAAAACGCTTGAGGCTCAGGAGTCCAATACCGCTAAATCCGCATTTCTCGCCAATATGTCCCACGAGATAAGAACTCCCATCAATGCCATTATGGGAATGAATGAGCTAATCCTCCGGGAAAAGCCCAATGATGTAATACGGGATTATTCCGAAAACATCAGTATCGCCAGCAGAAATCTGCTTGATCTTGTAAATGATATTCTCGATTTTTCCAAGATAGAGCAGGGACATATGGATATCCTGGAGGAAGAATACGGGTTGAAACAGGTCATTTCCGGCGTTATTGCAATGGTGAGCGTCAAAGCGGACGAAAAAGGGCTGGCTCTTGAAACCGATATTTCAAAGGATCTTCCGAAAGAGCTTTGGGGAGATGATAAGCGAATAAAGGAGATAATGCTTAATCTTCTCAATAATTCCGTAAAGTATACGGAGAAAGGTACCGTTACATTTACTGTCAGCTCCGAAAAGGAAACGGATGATACTATCCGTCTGATGATAAAGGTTAAGGATACCGGGATCGGGATCAGAGAGGAAGATAAGGATAAGCTGTTTAACAGGTTTGAGAGACTGGACAGCAAAAAGAACAAGAATATCGAGGGAACGGGACTTGGGCTTGCAATCACGGCCAGACTTGTCTCTCTGATGGGCGGTACCATAGACTGCACGAGTACCTACGGGACAGGCAGTGAATTTACGGTAATAATACCTCAAAAGATCATAAATCCGGCTCCCATGGGTGATATCAATAAGTACGAAACCGAAGAGGGATCCGGATCAGAAAAAAAGCGCAATTCGTATATTTGCCCCGATGCGGAGATACTTGTTGTGGATGACAACGACATGAACCTTAAAGTGTCAAAGGGACTGCTTAAGGCTACACAGGCAAAAGTGACCATCTGTAAAAGCGGTGCGGAAATGCTCGAGCTCACAAAGGAAAAGAAGTATGACATCATTCTTTTGGACCATATGATGCCGGTGATGGACGGTATAGAGGCTCTGGAAGAATTAAAGAAACAAAAAGGTAACGCCAATATAAATACACCGGTGATAGCACTCACTGCGAATGCGATCCTCGGTGCAAAGGAGATGTATCTGGAGAAGGGATTCTCGGATTATATAAGTAAACCCATGAGGGTGAGCGAACTAATGGATGTGACGGAAAGGCATCTTCCTGCCGATAAGGTGATCAGGCAGTAGCGATCAAAAGCCAAATCAATCATAGAGTCAAAGCAAATAAGCAGCAAAAATGCTTTTAAATTGTCAGTTCTGCGTATACTCTTTAAGATCGGAAATCAGGCCTTTGGTGGTGATCAGATCCATTTTTTCCACGGTATCTATAAGGGAGAGGATCTTGTCGGTTTCACCGCGCTTGTTGTAATAAGAAGCCAGTCTGCGATACACCGAGGGGGCGTCGGAGTTAATGCTGACTTCGTACTCCATTATTCTGACAGCGGCGTCAGTCTGCCCCTTCTCCCAGAGATGGTCAGCCCACTTTTGAAGTGTCTGAATCAAGGTCGTGTACCTGTTGTCACATTCTGACAGATATGTCAGGTTAGCCACACCGTATTTCATCTTGAGATCCGTGTTGGTCATACCGGTCAGATTGATTATTTTTTCCTCCGCTAGCTCGCGGAGGTTTTTTATGCAATCAGATACAGTCTCGTCATCCGGAAGCACGTCGACAGGAAGTCTGTCTAAATCCACCGAAAGATATTCGACATCGTCAAGGGGCTTGCGGCGGACGTTATTAGCCTCCGCTTCGCGTTTCCAGAAGGCCTTGTCGGCACGTTCGTTTTTTCCGCGAGCCTTTCTTATGGCGTACTGAAGCACGCCGATGAACATTATTACACTTAACAGAATGGGAAAATGTAATCGCATTTGCCAAATCCGCCCTGTGGCGGCTCCAAATAAATATCCGCCCAAGTTGCGCGGAATGAATAATTGCGTTATAATGTCGTATTAGGGTTGGCGCAAAAAACAGCATATAGTACCTATATTATATGCGCTTTGAAACACGGACACAGACACACACATCAAAAGGAAAAAATATGTTTAACCTGAACAGCAAAAAAAATAAGCGGATCATGGCTGCCGTTATAGTGGCGGTGCTGGTCGTTGCCATGGTCGTACCATTGATTTTAGCATATACTTAAGCCGGATTCAATCGTTATGCAAAACAGCGCAAAGCAGAAGAATAAAAGATCCCTGGTAGTTACCGGGTATATCGGGCTTGGCGGGACCGCAGTTCTGGCAGGAGAATACCGGAGCCGGATAGATGAGCGTTTTCCAAGGTTTCTTTCCCGCGAGGCAATAGAAATGGGGAACAGAGACAGACTTTACGAAGAGGAGAAGCGCACCCTTGAAATAATAAAGGCATTTGCCCCGGATGGGCAGATGAATGGACCCGAAGGTGAAGGCACCCTGAGTGTAAAAGCCGGAGAAGGCGGATTTCTCACGGCTATGTACCAAATGGCAGAAGCATCCGGAGCCGGGTTTGAAACGGATCTGAGGAAGGTACCGATCAGGCAGGAGACCATTGAGATATGTGAGCTGCTTGAAGTGAATCCTTACCATCTGTACTGCGGCGGCTGCATAATATTAATGACTAAAGACGCGGGGTCTCTTATCTCGGAGATGGAAAAAGAGGGGATAAACGCCGTCGTCATAGGTTACACAAACGATAAAAAGTCTCATGTTCTTTTTAATGACGGCACGGAAAGCCACCTGAACAGGCCACAGCCGGATGAACTTGAAAGATTGGGACTGACCGGCAGGCTCCGGTAAAGGAAGACTGTCGAAATACAAAAAACAAGAATCGAGGATGAGATCATGAAAATGGAAGAAGAACTCTTGGCGATAATCGAAAAGAACAGCCGAATTGACTTGAAGGAACTTGCGGTCATCCTCGGTGTCAGTGAGATCGATATCGTAAATACTCTTCAGAAGCTGGAAGAGGAAGGCGTGGTATGCGGATACCACACAATGATCAACTGGGAGAAGACATCGATAGAAAAAGTAACCGCACTTATCGAAGTCAGGGTGACTCCTCAGAGAGGACAGGGCTTTGACAATATAGCGGAGAGGATCTACAAATACCCGGAGGTACAGAGCGTGTATCTGATCTCGGGAGGGTACGATCTTCTTGTTACCCTTGAGGGAAAGACTCTGAGAGAGGTGTCGAGCTTTGTATCCGACAAACTCTCCACGCTTGAGACCGTTCTAAGCACCGCAACACACTTTATTCTTAAGAAATACAAGGATCACGGTACGATCCTGGGCGTAAAATCCGAAGATGAAAGGGAGATCGTTACTCCATGAGAAATCCTGTATCAGATACGATCGTAGGGATCAAGCCTTCGGGCATAAGAAAATTTTTTGATATAGTTACCGAGATGAATGACAAGAATGTTATTTCGCTCGGAGTGGGTGAGCCGGATTTTGACACTCCCTGGCATATCAGGGACGAGGGTATATATTCCCTGGAAAAGGGAAGGAGCCACTACACAGGAAACACCGGCCTGGTTGAGCTGCGCAAAGAAATCTGCAACTACCTTAAGCGCTCTCAGGGGATCCAATATGATTACTCGAAGGAAGTGATCGTAACGGTGGGCGGTTCCGAGGCTATAGACATCGGGCTGAGAGCGATGTGTAATCCCGGGGATGAAGTGATAATCCCGCAGCCAAGCTATGTGTCATATGAACCCTGTGCCCTGCTGGCAGGAGCAGTTCCGGTCATAATAGACCTTAAAGAAGAGAATGAATTCAGGCTCACGGCCGAGGAACTGAAAGCTGCCATTACGGACAAGACCAAGGTGCTGATACTGCCCTTCCCCAACAACCCGACGGGCGGGATCATGGAGCGAGCTGATCTTGAAGCCATAAGGGAAGTCATAATAGAGAATGACATTTACGTCATGTCTGACGAGATTTATGCAGAGCTGACGTATAAAGATAAACATGTTTCGATTGCTTCGCTTGAGGGGATGAGGGAAAGAACGGTTCTTATAAACGGCTTTTCAAAGGCTTATGCAATGACAGGATGGCGACTCGGATACGCATGCGGACCGGAAGAGATCCTGCGGCAGATGACCAAGATCCATCAGTATTGTATAATGTGCGCTCCGACTACCAGTCAGTACGCAGCGATCGAAGCCCTTAAAAACGGAGACAAGGACGTTGAGGAAATGCGCGCTGAGTATAACAGGCGCAGACGTTTCCTTATGAACGCGTTTAAGGAGATGAACATAAAAGTGTTTGAACCCTTCGGAGCCTTTTACATCTTCCCGTGCATAAAAGAATTCGGAATGACAAGCGATGAGTTTGCCACAAGATTCCTGGCGGAAGAAAAGGTTGCCGCTGTTCCGGGCACTGCATTCGGAGCAAGCGGAGAGGGATTTCTTCGAATATCCTATGCCTACTCTCTAGAGAGGCTAAAGGAAGCTATGAAGAGGTTTGCACACTTTGTGGAGAAACTCCGCGCCGAAAAAGTTTAAGAGGAGATGATCAGGATGGCCGGTTTAAAGAATAAATATGCCGAGAAGTACAAAAAGACCTACCACATGCCCCCGCAGGTCACATATGACTGGGTAAAGAAGGATACGATCACAAAGGCACCCATATGGTGCAGCGTTGATCTTCGAGACGGGAATCAGGCGCTGATAGATCCCATGAGCCTTGATCAAAAGCTGGAATTCTTTGAGATGCTCGTGAAGATCGGTTTTAAGGAGATAGAGGTAGGTTTCCCCGCATCTTCCGAGACGGAATACGAATTTATCCGCACTCTTATCGAGAAGGATATGATACCTGATGACGTGACCATACAGGTACTTACCCAGGCAAGAGAGCATATAATAAAAAAGACTTTTGATGCCGTAAAAGGTGCGCCCAAGGCGGTGGTCCATCTTTACAATTCCACTTCCGTGGAGCAGCGCGAGCAGGTATTTAAGAAAGATAAAGAAGCGATCAAAAAGATAGCTGTGGATGGAGCAAAGCTCCTCAAGAAGCTGGCTGACGAGACGGAAGGAAACTTCATGTTTGAGTACAGCCCCGAGAGCTTTTCGCAGACAGAACCCGAGTATGCTCTTGAAGTGTGCAACGCGGTGCTCGACGTGTGGAAGCCGAAAAAGGATAAAAAAGTGATAATAAATCTGCCCTCAACGGTGCAGGTTGCCATGCCTCATGTGTTTGCATGTCAGATCGAGTACATGAGCAAAAACCTCAAGTACAGGGACAACGTTGTGCTGAGTGTACATCCCCACAATGACCGCGGAACCGGAGTGGGAGACGCGGAGCTGGGAGTGCTGGCCGGTGCGGACAGAGTGGAGGGTACTCTTTTCGGTAACGGAGAGAGAACAGGAAATGTAGATATCGTAACGCTTGCCAACAATATGATGACACACGGCGTGGACAGCGGACTGGACTTCTCCAACATTATGGAGATACGTCAAAAGTATGAGGGCTTTACGAACCTTCCCGTACACGAAAGGACACCTTACGCAGGAGAGCTGGTGTTTACTGCTTTTTCGGGATCACATCAGGATGCCATCAGCAAAGGTATGGCGTGGCGTGAAGCCGGAAAGACCGGAAAGAGATGGGATATTCCTTATCTTCCCATTGACCCTTCGGATGTTGGCCGTGAGTATGAGTCCGATGTGATCCGTATCAACTCAACCTCCGGAAAAGGCGGAGTTGCATTTGTACTCAAGAATCAGTTTGGATTTGCTCTTCCCAAGGCAATGCAGGAGGAAGTCGGTTATCTCATCAAAGGAGTGTCCGACAGGCGTCACCAGGAATTGCAGCCTGCCGAGATCTTTCAGATATTTGAGGAGAGTTATATCTCGCCCAAGGCTGTATTTGGGATACCGGAATGCCACTTCAAGCAGGAGAAGGGCATTACTGCGATCGTGACCGCTTCGGTAAAGAACGGAAAGAGAAAGATCGTTGCTAACGGAAACGGACGTCTTGATGCAGTGAGCAACGCAGTAAAGACTCTCTTCGGAATCGATTACGAGCTTTCGGTTTATGAGGAGCACGCAATCTCGAAGAGTTCAAGCTCAAATGCAGCGGCATATGTCGGAATCCTGCAAAATGAAAAGATGTACTGGGGAGTGGGCGTTGATGAAGATATCATCAAGGCATCCATAGGAGCTCTTGTAAGTGCGGTCAACCGCCTTGCCGGAGAGCAGCACATCACCGATGTAAGAGACGAGAGGATCATTGAACTTACCAGTTATATTCAGGGTAATTACAAGGGAGTTACTCTTGATGATCTGGCCGGTAAGTTCCATCTCTCCAAGCCGTATCTTTCAAAGTATATACGTGAGAATGCCGGCGAGACATTCCAGGATCTGGTCAAGAATGAAAGAATGAAACGTGCGAAAAATCTCCTTCGCGGCACAAATATGAGTATAGAGAGTGTGGCGGAGGAAGTCGGATATGAAAATGTAGAGAACTTTAACAGGCTTTTCAAGAAGATGTTCAAACAGACACCTCTTCAATATCGAAAAAACCTGTAAAGAAATAGAAAGGAGCCGTTTTTAAAATGTCTACAAGTGAAAATGCGCCTGAGAAGAAAGTTACAAAATACGAACAGAAATTACAAAGGCGCGCTGAGGAGAAAAAGAAGGAGGCAAAATCACTTCTGATCTGGAAGATCGTGGTAATAGTATTTCTTGCGGTTGTAGTGGGATGGATCATTTCGTTCCCTGTAAGAAATTATATCGCAAAGAATAAAACCATAGTTACAGTGGATGGGGAAGCTGTAAAGCCACTGGAATTTGATTATATGTACAATACCGTGAAAGATAATTATATGACACAGTACAGCAGTTATCTTTCATACATGGGACTTTCGGAGGGAATGGATCCCGCATCTGCAATGTATTCGGATACACTCACCTTCAAGGATTATTTCGAACAGCTGGCAGTTGATCAGATCAAGCAGAACAGAGCGCTGGAAAAGCTCGCCGATGCGGATGGTTTTAAGTACGACGCCTCTTCCGACTATGAGCTTTTTATAAAGAATGCGCAGGAGAGTGCTAAGAGCGCAGGTCTCACTCTTAAAGATTATCTCAGATCCGTATTTGGACAGTATGCAAGCAAGGCCGCACTTAAGCCGTTGATCGAGGACAATGCGAGAGTATCGGCATATTACTCCGAAAAATATGATTCCATGATTCCTTCGGATTCGGAAATACAGGATTATTACAACGAGAATTCCGAAACCTATGATTCGGTCGATTACTATATGACTACTGTATATGCAGATCTTCCCACTGAGCCCACGGAGCTTGCGGATGAGGGAGCAACCGTAGCGGAGGATGGTACATATACCCCTTCGGATGCCGAAAAAGAGGCTGCTATGACTGCCGCAAAGGTTAAAGCCAATGAAGCGGAAGTTAATATTCTGACAGAGGGAGAGCTCCACACCGGTGAGCTCAGGACAGCGGTACCCTACTATGTACGCGATTGGCTGTTTGACAGTGAAAGGGTAGAAGGGGACACCACAGTACTGGAGAATGAAGCATCAAGTATGTATTATGTACTCAGCTTTTCTGCACGTTACCTCAAGGATGATCCCACTGTAAGTCTCCGTGCGATAGTTGCAGAGACTGAAAAGGGCGAAGAGATAATGGCGGAGTACGAGTCTTCCGGCAAAACGGAGCAGGCATTTGAGGATCTGGTAAAGAAGTATACCATTGACACAAGTGCTTTATCCCGGGGAGGATTATATGAAGATCAGGATATTTCCTCGTACGATCAGGAAATACAGGACTGGCTTCTTTCATCCGACCGCAAGCAGGGAGACGTAAAGGCCTTTACAATAGCGGATGTGTATTCATATATTGTTTATTATGTGGGTGAAGGTAAACCTCTTTGGAAGGCAAATGTTATCGATGCCATGATGAACACAAAAATGACCGATTTTATCGATTCCATCACGGAGAATATCAAGGTTGAAGGAGACCTGAATTACTTGAAGGTTGAGGCTTCTTCCACTGAAACCGACCAGACAGAGGGTACAGCTGAATAAATGATCCGAATCGGAAGAATGGACCAGCAGGAAAAAGTAAATTATATGCTTACCGAGAGGATTCCGGTCCTCATCGGTAAGCTTTCTCTTCCTACGATAATAAGCATGATCATCACAGCCGTATACAATATGGCGGACACCTTTTTCGTCGGAAGGATAAACACTCAGGCCACCGCTGCGGTGGGTCTGGTTCTTCCTGTTATGGCAGTTATTCAGGCAGTCGGGTTTTATTTCGGACAGGGGTCGGGAACGTTTATCTCAAGAAAGCTTGGTGCAGGAGAATCCGAAGAGGCTGAAAGAATGGCCTCCACAGGATTCTTTTATGCTTTTTTTATAGGATTGATCGCGGCCCTGGCCGGAGGATTGTTTGTGAATCCCATTGCCGGGATATTGGGAGCAACCGAGACGACCCTTTCGTACACGGTTGATTATCTCAGGATAATCCTCTTCGGTGCGCCTTTCACTATGTGCAGCTTTGTCCTCAACAATCAGCTCAGATTTCAGGGAAGCGCCACATATGCCATGATAGGCATCTGTTCAGGCGGTCTTCTGAATATGTGCCTGGATCCGCTGCTTATCTTTGTATTTAAACTGGGAGTGGCAGGAGCAGCATTGGCTACGGTTATCGGGCAACTTATCAGCTTTACGATCCTCTTTTCCATGACTAGGCGCGGCGGTAATCTGAAGGTAAAAATAAAGAGTTTCAGTATCAGATGGTACTATTTCGAAGAGATATTTAAAGGGGGATTCCCCTCCCTGTTAAGGCAGGCCCTTGGAAGCGTTGCGTCACTTCTGGTCAACCGGTCGGCCGGAACCTATGGGGCTCCGAATCCCGATGCCGCGATTGCGGCGATGACTATAGTCAACAAGATATTTATGTTCAGTCATTCGGCTCTTATAGGATTCGGACAGGGATTTCAGCCTGTCTGCGGAATGAATTACGGCGGAAAGAAGTATGCAAGGGTGAGGGAAGCCTTTTGGTTCTGCGTGAGAGTGGGATTTGTGATCCTGTTGGGGATAGCGGTTGCATGCTTTGCATTTTCGGAGCCGATAATAGGCGCTTTTTCCAAGAGCGGTGATAAAGACGTTATAGAGATAGGGAAAACGGCTTTACGGTTCCAGATGGTCATTTTCCCTCTTAATTCAATGGCAGTACTTTCAAATATGATGCTTCAGTCTGCGGGAAAGACGCTCAGAGCATCAATCCTGTCGGCGGCCAGACAGGGACTGTTTCTTATTCCGATAGTGACGATCCTTCCGTTATTCATAGGTTTAAAAGGTGTGCAGATGGCTCAGATGTGGGCGGATCTGTGCTCATTTATCGTCACACTGCCGATCGTATTCGGGTTCTTACGTGAAATGAAGCGGGAGGAAGCAATAAATGTTTGAACGCAAAGCACTTGTGCTTGATATAGATGGGACGCTTACCAATTCAAAAAAGGAAATAACCCCCAAAACAGCCGAAGCCATCAGACGCATTATGAAGGCAGGACATGCGCTGATCCTGGCTTCCGGCCGCCCAACACCGGGAATGAGACGATACGAAAGAGAACTTGAGCTGGGAAAATACGGCGGGTACCTTCTTTCTTTCAACGGCGCGAGGATAATAGACTGCAAAAGCCAGGATGTGATCCTGCAGAGAACTCTTCCGAAGAATATTCCCGGCGAGGTGTATGAATTTGCCAAAGATAAGGAAGCAGGGATCATATCCTACTATCTGGGAGAAAACAGAGAAGACTATGAAGCACGCGGGAAAAGCCTTGAAAAAAAGGGGATAGATCCAAAGGGATCATACGTGCTCTCGGCATTCGAACCGGATGATTATATTTTGCTGGAAGCCAGGATTAACGGGCTTCAGGTGATAACCGTTTACGATTTTGAAGAGTTTATAAATTACCCGGTCAATAAATGTCTGATCACGGCTCCCGGTATGCTTGCAGCAGGTTACGAGAAGGAGCTTATCGCCCGGTACGGAGATACTCTCTCAATCTACAGATCGGAGGAATTCTTCCTTGAGGCCATGCCGTATAAGGTGAGCAAAGCTTATTCTCTTGATTCGATCCTTGACAAGATCGGAGTTAAAAGGGAAAACACTGTCTGCTGTGGGGATGGCTTTAACGATATTTCGATGATAAAGTATGCGGGGGTAGGCGTTGCGATGGCTAATGCCCGTGAGGAAGTCAGAAAAGAAGCGGATTTTGTGACAGGGTCCAATGACGAGGATGGGCTCGTCGAGGTAATAGACAGGTTTATTATGAGAGGGGAAATATAAAGGAATAAAGGTTTGTCAGAAGTAAAGATCATCATACCGGAAAAGGTAAATTCAATAATAAAAACACTCGAGGATGCGGGTTACGAAGCATACGCTGTAGGAGGCTGCATAAGGGATATCATACTCGGAAGAGAGCCCCAGGACTGGGATATAACCACGTCCGCACTTCCGCAGCAGGTAAAGTCTCTGTTCAGGCGTACCGTTGATACCGGAATAAAACACGGGACAGTGACGGTGATGATAGGGGACGAAGGCTTTGAAGTAACCACCTACCGGGTGGACGGCATATACGAGGACGGAAGACATCCCAGAGATGTAAGCTTTACAAGAGAGCTTAAGGAAGACCTCAGAAGGCGCGATTTTACCATAAACGCAATGGCTTACAACGACAGGGATGGTCTTGTAGATATTTACGGGGGAATGGAGGATACAGAAAAAAAGATCATCCGATGCGTGGGAGAACCCGAGGAAAGATTTGGAGAGGATGCCCTGAGGATGCTTCGAGCGATCAGATTTTCCGCTCAGCTTGGATATGAGATAGATCCCGACACGGAGAAGGCCATAAGCAAGCTTTCCGGAAATCTTAAAAAGATCAGCGCGGAGAGAATACATGCGGAGCTTATCAAGACACTTGTCTCCGACCACCCGGAAAAGATCGAAAAGGCTTACGAACTCGGTCTTACAGCAGTATTTTTACCGGAATTTGACACTGCGATGCAAACAGAACAGAATCATCCGCATCATTGTTACAGTGTCGGAAAGCATATAATCAAAAGTATCTGTGAGATAGAAGCAGATCCGGTGCTGAGGCTGGCGATGCTTCTTCATGATATCGGAAAGCCAAAGACACTTACGATAGATGAAGAAGGAAAAACTCATTTTCATGGTCATCCGGCTGTCAGCGAGAGGATGGGCGTAGCCATCATGAGACGATTAAAGATGGATAATGACACCATCAGAAAGGTATCGGTTCTTGTCAGATATCATGATTACGGAAACGCCTTACCTGCTACGGAAAAGACCGTGAGACGTGCACTCAACAAGATCGGTGACGATCTTTTCGAAGATTTCCTTAAAGTGAAGGAAGCGGATGTATACGCGCAAAGCGATTATCTTCGTGAAGAAAAAATAGAAAAGATAAAAGAGTGGCGGAGAATATACCGGGAGATCATAGAAAAAGGACAGTGTTTTTCTATAAGGGATATGGAAATAAGCGGAAAAGACCTGATCGCTGCGGGAACTGCGCCGGGACCTGCCATTGGAGAGATCCTGAATAAGCTTCTGGAAGAGGTGCTGGACGATCCGGAGAAGAATAACAGGGAATATCTGCTAAAAAGGGCAGGGGAGCTAAAATCCGGCCCCAAAGACTCATAACATAAAAGACGTAAGCATGCATATCAGAAACGGAGCGATCTGTGACGAAATCAGCACAAAAAGGAAAAAACGAATATAGGATCAGAAAGATCATGGGACTGATGTTGTGCTCATGTGTGGTCTTTATGTGTGCCTGCGCAAATGCGGATACCGCGGAAAAACTACAGCAGGAAGACGCTCCTGCGCAGATATCCGTCACCATCGGACCTGAGAGCTACGATTCCGCGGATACGCCTATCCTCATTGAAAAAAATGAGGAAAAGAAGACTATGACTTTCTTCAACATCGATGTGGGAAAGAAGTATACTCTAGACTATGACGGGACCACCTGTTTTTACGACAAATACGGAAAACCACTGACACTTTCGCAGATCATGATCGGAGATATAGTGGATGTCAGATTTCTGAAGTCGAAAAAACATCTTGTCTCGGTACAGCTTTCCGAAAACAGCTGGAGCATAAAGGATACGGAAAGGTACTCTCTGAATCCCGGGAAACATGAGATAATCATTGGAGAGGATATATATAAAATCAGCTCGGATGCCGTGTACTTTTCCGAAGGGAAAAGGGTTGAAGAGAGGGATATCATAGATACCGACACGCTTTCGTTTCAGGGAATAGGCAATATAGTCTACAGCGTGAGTGTGGAAAAAGGTCACGGATATCTCAGGCTGACGGGACATCAGGGCTTTGAGGGCGGATGGATAGAGATAGGGAATTCCGTTATCAGCAAGGTTACGGAGGAAATGCTTATAACGGTTCCCGAAGGGAAATATCAGGTAAAGATAAGTAATGAGGGAACCACAGCGGAAAAGACGGTTGTAATTAACAGAAACAGTGAATCCACGGTAGATTTTGCGGATGTGGAGTTTGCCACCCCCAAAACGGGAACGGTGCTGTTTTCAATTACCCCGACGAAGGCGAAGCTCTTTATAGACGGAGAAGAGGCGGATGTTTCGGAAGGAGTGGAGCTGACCTACGGTCTACATCAGCTTATCTGCAAGGCTGACGGGTATAAGACCATCACCCAGTACCTTAATGTAGGGCAGCAGGCGGCCGGAATAGATATAACACTTGAAAAGTCGGACGGGGAGGAACAGAAGGAAGAGGAATCCACGGAGAAAAAGGAAGAAAGTACGGATTCCGATAAAAAGACAGAGGGCGAGGGAACGGAAGAGAATAAGGAAAACAAAGATACCTCGGAAAATAAGGAATCGGAAAATAAGGAAAACGAAGGACAGAACGATAATTCCGACAGTGATAAGACAGATAACAGCGAAACGCAGAACGGTAACACTGAGGGTTCCGAAACGGACAATAACAATGATAATAACGGAAATACGGAAAACACCGATCCAAACACAATAACCGATGTGACCACCACATACTACAAGGTGTATATTGATTCACCTGCAGATACGGAGATCTATCTGGATGGGGCATATGTCGGAGTGTGCCCATGCAGCTTTAAGAAGACAGAGGGCCTGCATGTGGTAACACTCAGCAGGGACGGTTATATTACGAGAAGTTATACTATTCAGGTGGATGGAGAAGACAGTGATATATCGTTTTCTTTTGCGGAGCTGGTAAAAACCCCTTAGAGGGGGGAAGAAAATACTCAAAAAATGCGATTTTCTGCGAGTTTTGTGCCCATTTTCCTTGACAAATGCCGTGAAAATAAGTATATATAAATAGTATCTTGTTTAGGG